>Ga0102589_1005850_pt1 | contig 10478 bp, 7 predicted proteins | sample AraplaMF_Col_mLB_FD_76858 | JGI IMG/M metagenome (GOLD analysis project Ga0102589, IMG submission 76858) | Arabidopsis root microbial communities from the University of North Carolina, USA - plate scrape MF_Col_mLB | ecosystem: Host-associated > Plants > Roots > Endosphere | place: USA... | reverse complement strand
GATGGGGAATTTATCATATTTACTAATCCGTCTGTAATATTTCCTAATCGATATTCAGGATAAACGTAATGATCACAAGAAAACAGATCACCATTATGTTCCATAGCGACCGCTCTACCACACTCTTCCGAAAAAATACAGACTGGTGACGGAATTCCGATCCAGGAAGCTAATGCCCATTCAAAATTCATAACATAAACCGACCCTACATCATGCTGCACCCACTCAGTGAATTACCCCTCCTTAACACTCTTACGAGTCGTTTGAAGAAGGGGCTTCCTGTTTCATAGAGCGTTGCTGCTTGGGAATCCAAGCAGTCTTACATACTCTCCACAGGCGTCGTTTATACTGTTCGGACACAACCTTGCCCTACAGTTTCATTCTTCAGTCGTTCTCACAAGTAATTGCTCTAATCCTTTTCGCAAAATGTTGAGACTTGCATTATAATCTCTATCTAACACCGTTCCACACTTTGTACAAATATGTGTCCGAATCGAAAGTGATTTTTCCACACGATTCCCACAGCTAGAACAATCTTGTGATGTGTACGCTGGGTCTACTTTCACAAGTAAACCTCCAAATTTCTCGCACTTATACAAAAGCATCTTACGAAAAGCGCCCCAGCCTGCATCAGAGATCGACTTCGACACTTTTCGATTCCGAACCATCTTTCGAATATCCAGATTTTCTATACAAATCACTGAATACATTTGCGTGAGATGATAACTTAATTTGTGTAAAAAATCTTTTCTTTGATTCGCTACCTTTTCATGAAGGCTCCGAATCCGTTCTACTTGCTTCTTATAGTTCGTAGAGTCCTTCTTTTTCTTCGAAAGGTTATGCTGTGCTTTCCTCAATTGCTTTTCTTTTTGTAGAAGAAATCTTGGATTTTCAAATACCATTCCATTTGAAAGAACAGCGTATTGATTCAGTCTTACATCTATACCAATTGCATTTTCCATATCAATAGAGGGAGGTACATCCTGTCTTTCGACACTAAAAATAGTGTACCATCTCTTCGATTGGCGTTTCAGAATCAACTGTTTGATTGTTCCTTCTATCGGCCGATGCAGATGAATCTCTATTTCTCCTAATTGTTTGTTATATAAATTTCCATTATCTGCAAATGACATCGCAAAGCGGTGTTTCCCATTCGATTTGAATCCAAATTGAGGGAAAGTGAGACTATTATAGTCTTTATACGTTTTCAATTTGGGATAGTTCGTATCCCCACTCAAAAAGCCATCATATGCCTTTTTGAGTCGTAAAAATACTTCTTGTAAGGGCTGTGATGGCACTGCTTTTAGAAAAGGATATCTCTTCTTATCGATTACTTGTTGCTTTTGCATGTCAGAACGTGTATACAGCTGTTGATGTTCTTTATATTTTCTCTGTTTATCTAAAAGAGCAGAGTTATAGGTTTGACGACAATATTGCAGCCAACGTTCTAACATTTCTTTCTGTTCTTTCGTTGGGAAAATTTCATATTTTTGGCTCAGCAACATTGTCATCACCTTCCTCTTTTTTCATTGTAGTGTTTCAGATTCCTAAAAACAAAGAAACGAATGTACGTTCCCATACTACTAGTATACATGGAGTTACAGAAAAAGGAAATGAAAACTTCACGCTGTGCACGATCAACATTCATCCCCTCCCTACCACTGGACTATGTCCTGCACGCGCTTGAGGAAGGGGACTTCTGTTGGGGTACTGTTAAATTTATTAAGGGGACGATTTCATAATGAGTAACTACTAAAAAAAGAAGCTTTTTTTACATGACGATTCCTTCGACTATCCTTTTTTATTCTGATAATCATCGTGTACTTTTAAATATATCCCCGTTAAACCTCACTTATTTATGGTACGGCTCACCGCATCAATGAGGATGATTATTTATATAGGTTGAACAAGAGTTTTTGCATAATTCGAAAAACGAATACCCAAATAAGCCAGATGTCGAAAAACATCTGACTTATTTAGGTTAAATTGATAGCTATAAATATAAGTGGCGTTTTATTTTGTCTAGAACATAGAAAAGAGGTAAAGTCACATTACGTAGGATTTATATCGTTCAGTGTAAGCTATTGGTAGCCACGAGACTACTCTCCTGATCACAATTATTGAATCGCTTGAAATGTAGTACCGCCGCGAGTATCGATAATATCTCCATCGACTATAGCAACCACATAACTTTCTAGTCCAAAATCTCCTCCACCTAAAATCACATTCACCTTTGTACCTCCAGATGAACTGTATACAAAGAGGTTGCTCTTACCAGTTATCTTATATCTACCTGCAGGAATATCTTTTCCTACAGACCAATAGCCTGCACCAAGTTTCTTAGGCTCTTGCTGTTTCAATACAACACCTTCCGTAAGCTTCTGCAGCTCAGCTTTCTTAACGTTGATATCACCATCTAGTTTGCTTATCTCTGACTTTTTACCATCCAGTTCAGATTGTTTGTTCTTAATTTCATTCTCAATGTTTGTCTTGTTCTCTAATAATTTTTTAGCCCCTTCGAATTCCGCAGAGCGAAGCTTTAACTCTGCATTCACCTTGTCCAAACCTTCTTTTGTAGTCTTTAATTCTTTTTCTGTCTTATCCAGTAAATTCTCTTTCTGTTCGATATTACTAACTAGACTCTTATATGTAGTAACCTTACCATTTACTTCTGCATCACCAGGAATAGTCCCTACATTGTAAGCTATAGTGCAAGCAACAACAATCGCTCCAACCGCTCCCCATAATGCTTTTGATTTCAATAGTTTCATAAGGTATCCTCTCTTTTTTCATCTTTTATATTAATATTTTATTAATTTTCAGAGATAAACGAGATATTAATTATATGAATATTCTTAATCTTCAAAATATATTCATCGGATTTTGAAGGAAAAAGATTGTAACTACAAAATGCACATATTTCGAAGAAGCCTGATTTTCCTATGACTTTACAAATAGAGAATTTGGTGCGTCAACACTAAACAAAACAGCTTCTTCAAGTCTTCGCTTGAAAAAGCTGTTTCTAATAAAAACATATTACTATAGTAATAATGATTTTTTACAATATGTACATTAACTACAATGACTTTAAGGTAATACATATACCTTTACTGTTCTAACTCCCCAGTTCCAAACTCCCTGCTTTGAAGGTATAAATACGTCTATTTTATTCCCTTTAATAGCTCCACCAGTATCCCTAGCTCCAGCTGGTCCATATCCCTCTACATATACATTCGAGCCAAGTGAAATAACTGAAGTATCCACAGCAATCACTTTTAAATTTGGATTAGCAGTTAAATCATCCCCCATACTCGTATAAACATGTTCACCGGGCTTTGCACCATTTTCTGCTGGGTCGTTTGAGTATGCTGTTGATCTAACCGTTAGCTCACGCGTATTCCCTATCCATTTTCCACTATCTTTGAAATAATTCATTTTTTCGTCAATCTTATTCCAACCTGTTTTCATCGTTCCACCGGCTGCTTCATCTAAGTAATACCAACTACTCCATTCTTTCAACCAGCCTGTTTTCATCGCTCCACCAGCTACCGCATCCAAGTAATACCAATTCACTCCGTATTTCAACCAACCTGTTTTCATTGCTCCGCTGGCTGCCGCATCCAAGTAGTACCAACTACCACCTGTTTTCAACCAACCTGTCTTCATTGCCCCGCTAACTGCTTCATCCAAGTAATACCAATTTTCTCCGTATTTCAACCAGCCTGTCTTCATTGCCCCGCTAGCTACTTCATCCAAGTAATACCAATTTTCTCCGTATTTCAACCAACCTGTTTTCATCGCTCCGCTGGCTGCCGCATCCAAGTAGTACCAACTACCACCTGTTTTCAACCAGCCTGTCTTCATTGCCCCGCTAGCTACTTCATCCAAGTAATACCAATTTTCTCCGTATTTCAACCAATCTGTTTTCATCGCTCCGCCAGCTGCCGCATCTAAGTAATACCAATTCACTCCGTATTTCAACCAACCTGTTTTCATCACTCCGCCAGCTGCTTCATCTAAGTAATACCAATTAGTTCCTTCTTTCAACCAACCTGTTTTCATCGCTCCGCTGGTTGCTTCATCTAAGTAATACCAATCAGTTCCTTCTTTCAACCAACCTGTTTTCATCGCTCCGCTGGCTGCTTCATCTAGGTAATACCAATTAGTTCCTTCTTTCAACCAACCTGTTTTCATCGCTCCGCCAGCTGCTTCATCTAAGTAATACCAATTAGTTCCTTCTTTTAACCAACCTGTTTTTTTACTACCATTTTCATAATAAAACCATTCACCATTTTCTAATTTCCATCCAGCTTGTTGAGTAGAATCTTGCGTTATGTTATTTGATGTTTCTGCTAAACTAGCAATCGGTTGGAAACCGAAGCCCAGAACCATAGCTAAAGAAAGTGCTGTAATTTGTTTTTTCATAAATTCATTCCTTTTTCCTAAATTTGACCATTGACTAAATTGTCATACTATGTATAAGTATAATTGTTTCTAAGATAAGAATAAGAGTAGTAACAAAAATGTAATAAAAATAAAACAGAATGAAATCCAGATGCAAACTTATTGCATACTGGACTTGATTCTGTTTTATTCCTGCTATCTTCTACCTTTTTTACTAGCTTATAAAACAGGGTTTTTCTATTTATAATTTCTTACTCATCAATACCACCAACACAATAATCCCCACAAACATCGCCACTAAACATCCAATCAGTTTATAAAAACCTCTCTTTGTCAGCGTATTATCTTTCGTAATATCTTTGCGAACGAAGAAATACATGAATAGCATTAAAATAATACTTATACCAAACGCATAAAGAAATTGCATTTTTTCTCCTTCCTATATGTAAGACCTATAATTCATTATTTTCCACTTAATATCTTTTAGATAAAACAACAAACGAAATAAAAACCGTACTAATTGTTAAAGCAGCTAACATATTAAGTAATTCTCCAGCTGTCAATATAATGATTTCTAAATGTAACCCAATTGAAAAAATAATGAAATATATCAATAATGCAAAGAAAGAATAAAACATCCCTTTTTGACGGATTAACTTCATCCTTTCGTCTTTCTCTTTAAATTGTGGGTGAAGATAACTTAAACAAAAGCACATAATCATCATCGATGCTAATGTATAAGTCGGAGTTGGCGGCGCAGAATGTGTCATAATCCCTGCCAATATCATGAATCCACTCATAATTTAAAAAAACATTCCAATAATCAAAAAGTACTTCTGTGAATAATTCATTAATATTCCCCCTTCTCTATCATTCCCGTTCTTTCCCTTCATAAATAAATACATTCTCAATGGTTGTCTGAAATGCTTTCGCAATTTCGAATGCTAAAGGAAGTGATGGATCATATTTTCCTTTTTCAATTGAAATAATCGTCTGTCTAGAAACACCAAGTTTTTCGGCTAACTTCTCTTGAGACAGTCCCAATTTTTTTCTGTATTCTACCATTTTGTTTTCCAAGGAAAATCCCCCTCCTCCTTGAACAGAGTATAAATGTAAAGCAACCTTTACGTCAAGTATCCTTTACATTATTTACATAACTTTTCCAATCCTTCTTACTCCCGCCTTTTCTTTTTGATCACGACTATTGTCATAACTAAAATGGAATCCTATAGAGAGCGAACATCACTATATGTTCCATCTCTAACATATAGTTAACTTTATTTGTATAGATGGTTTTCGTTATATTTATCCCTCTGTAATGAGAAAAATTAATATTGTTATCTGCACTTTATCTTTTTAAAATATTACATTTTTTCTCCTATACGAATGAAGCTGGCTACCCTTTTTAAGCTATTTTCTGCTATATTTGCAAAAACTAACGATTTATGAACCATTTTCAAATCATAATCATCACTTACAAGCAAATTTTTCTTTTTTCCTTTCAATATTTAACACTATTGAAATAAAGTTAACGATAAATTCATAATTTTTCATTTTTTATACTATATCCTGTTATATTGTTGTATAATATTCTTGAAAGCGCTTGTTATTTTAATATACATAAATCAAACCATATTTTAACGAAACATTCTTACAATTCATTTTATATTTTCATATGGAAGATTTCGTTCCAAGTGCGGATGTACCAGATGAAATCACCTATTTTTTCCTTAAAATTACTTTATAACATGAAAGATTAACTTGGGTGATAAGTAATTGTGAATGTTTTTTTACAAAACGGATAAGTAATAATGTTTGGTATTATGTAAATTATCGTAATAACATAAGAGTAAAGATAACATTTACATTCATTACTGGTTGATCAATTATGAAAAGAGCAAAATGCATTCTTTCGCATTATGAAAGAAGGATTACATGCATTGGGAGGTTTAAACAAATGACGAGGAAGAATACAACGACAAACCCTTGGGCCAAATTCCATGGTCCGAACCTTGGCTATGTTATTGAACAGTATGATCGTTACGTGACAGGAGAAGGTTCTGTTGATCCGGAATTACAAGAGCTTTTTGAAACTTTTGGAGCTCCTCCATTCCAAGCAGATGTCGTAACAGGGGACAACAAGGAAACAAATTTTTCTCCTCAAAACACAGGAAACATTGAAAAAATTCTTAAAGTCGTTCAACTTGTTGAGCATATCCGTTCATTCGGTCATACATCGGCTCATATTAATCCAATGGAAGAGCCTGCTGATGGACAATCTCTCATCGAGAAAGCAATGAATGAATTGAGCGATGCAGATTTGAAAGCGATTCCAGCTAAAACAGTATGGGCAGATGCACCAAATGATGTTCACACAGCTTTTGATGTAATTAATAGATTAAAAGATGTTTACACAAAATCTTTAGCCTATGAATTCTCGCATATACAAGATAGTGAAGAACGCACGTGGTTGCATCAAATGGTGGAATCAAATTCCCTGCGTCAACCATTAACAAATAAAAAACGAACTGCTCTCTTAAAACGCTTAACAGCTGTTGAAGGTTTCGAGCAATTTTTGCATAAAACATTCGTTGGCCAAAAACGTTTCTCCATCGAAGGCGTTGATATGCTTGTACCTGTACTAGATGAAATTATTTTAGAAGGTGCTAAAGGCGGCGTAAACGATGTCATGATTGGTATGGCTCACCGCGGTCGTCTAAGCGTACTCGCTCATGTATTAGAAAAACCATATAGTCACATGTTCGCAGAATTCAAACATGCAACTATTGAGTCTGATAAATCACAAGATGTAATAAATAGTAGTGTCGGCTGGACTGGCGATGTGAAATACCATTTAGGTAGAGAACAAGTTGTCGGATCTGAAGAAGCTAGCACACGCGTTACATTAGCAAATAACCCAAGTCACCTTGAGTTTGTTAACCCAGTTGTTGAAGGTTATGCACGTGCTGCTCAAGAAGATCGTAAACAAGCTGGTTATCCTGAACAAGACGTTTCAAAATCATTCGTAATTTTAGTTCATGGTGATGCTGCATTCCCTGGGCAAGGTATTGTATCTGAAACATTGAACTTAAGCAGATTGAATGCATACCAAACTGGTGGAACAATTCATGTTATCGCGAATAACGCAATCGGCTTTACGACTGATAGCTATGATTCTCGTTCTACGAAATATTCAAGTGATCTTGCGAAAGGATTCGATATTCCAATCGTTCACGTGAATGCTGATGATCCTGAAGCTTGTCTTGCTGCTGCTAACCTTGCAATTCAATATCGTATGCTGTTCAAAAAAGACTTCTTAATCGATTTAATCGGTTACCGTCGTTACGGTCATAACGAAATGGATGATCCAGCAGTTACGCAACCACAAGTTTATAAAAAAATTAAAAACCATCCAACTGTAAGAGCTTTATATGCAAGCCAATTAGAAGCTGCAGGCGTTCTAAATGCAGATGAGGTTGAAACAATTACTCAGTTTATACAAGAAGAGTTGAAAGCTGAATATGCACAAGTACCACCAGCAGATACAAGTGACGCAGCAATTCACGTTAAAGTTCCAGACGTTGTTGCGAAAGGAATTCAGCCGATTGATACTGGTCTTCCACTTGAAACACTTCGCGCAATTAACGAAGGGCTTTTAACTTGGCCAGAAGGCTTTAACGTATATCCGAAAGTGAAGAAGATTCTTGAGCGCCGTAAAGATGCTCTTGAAGAGAACGGTAAAATTGAATGGGCACTTGCTGAATCTTTAGCATTCGCTTCTATTTTACAAGAAGGTACGCCAATTCGTTTAACTGGTCAAGATTCACAGCGTGGTACGTTCGCACACCGTCATATCGTACTGCATGATACAGAAACAAACGAAACATATTCACCATTACATCGCCTGCCGAATATACGCGCATCGTTCTCTGTTCATAACAGTCCGTTATCAGAAGCTGCTGTTGTCGGCTATGAATACGGTTATAATGTATTCGCTCCAGAAACTTTAGTTATGTGGGAAGCGCAATACGGTGATTTCTCAAATACTGCGCAAGCATTATTTGATCAATATGTTTCATCAGGAAGAGCAAAATGGGGACAAAAATCAGGTCTAGTTCTTCTTTTACCTCATGGTTATGAAGGTCAAGGACCAGAGCACTCTAGTGCACGTCCAGAGCGTTTCTTACAACTAGCTGCAGAAAATAACTGGACTGTTGCAAACTTAACAAGCGCGGCACAATACTTCCATATCTTGCGCCGTCAAGCATCAATCCTTGGTACAGAAGCTGTTCGTCCATTAGTAATCATGACACCAAAAAGCTTATTGCGTCACCCACTTACAGCTTCATCAGGTAGCCAGTTAAGTGAAGGACGTTTCCAACCTGCGTTAGAGCAAGAAAACCTTGGCATAAAACCAAACAAAGTAAAACGTCTTGTCTTAACAACTGGTAAAATGGCAATTGATTTAGCGGCAGAGATTGAATCCGGGAAACATGAGTACAATTTAGATGAAGTTCATATTGTTCGTATTGAGCAATTGTACCCATTCCCTGCTGAAAAAGTTCAATCTATTATGAAACGCTTTAAAAACTTAGAAGAAATTATTTGGGTACAAGAAGAACCAAGAAACATGGGTGCATGGCATTACATGGCTCCAATTCTGTTTGAACTTGCTGGCGATAAATTAAAAACAGGCTACATTGGACGCCCAGACCGTTCAAGTCCTTCAGGTGGCGATCCACATGCACACCGAGCAGAACAAGAACTTATCGTTGCACACGCATTAGATACAAAGTATAACTTTCGTCAAGATAAACAAGAAATAGAAGTTTATAGCAACTAAAAACGAAAGTGATTTGCTCTAGCTCATGCGGGCAGAGTTCCTTACACCCGAGAACGTAAAGAATTTCTGCCCAATCAAGCTGGAAACTTTGAGATTACCGAAGAAAAAAGAAGACAAAACACACACCGTTAGGCAAATAAGGGGAGGACATTTAAAATGATCGAAATTAAAGTACCTGAGCTTGCAGAATCTATTTCAGAAGGAACTATCTCACAATGGCTTATCAATGTAGGCGACAAAGTTGAGAAAGGTGGCAGCGTTGTTGAGCTTGAAACGGATAAAGTCAATGTTGAAATCATTGCAGAAGATTCAGGTATTGTATCACAACTACTAGGAGAGCCTGGAGATACAGTTGAAGTTGGCGACATCATTGCAATTTTAGATGCAAACGGCGCTGCAGTAAGTACACCTGCTCCAGCAGCAGCTCCAGAACAACCAAAACAAGAAGTTACTGAAGCACCTAAAGCTGAGGCTCCAAAAACAGCTTTACAAGGTCTTCCAAATACAGATCGCCCTATCGCATCACCTGCTGCTAGAAAAATGGCACGTGAATTAGGAATCGACTTAAATGAAGTACGCAGCACTGATCCACTTGGCCGTGTAAGACCACACGATGTACAAGCACATGCTGCTGCACCAAAAGCAGAGCCAAAACAAGAAAAAACAAGTCCAAAACCAGCTGCAAAAACTGAATTTGAAAAACCAGTTGAGCGCGTAAAAATGTCCCGCCGCCGTCAAACAATTGCAAAACGTCTTGTAGAAGTTCAGCAAACATCTGCAATGTTAACAACATTTAACGAAGTTGATATGACTGCAATCATGGAATTACGTAAAGAACGTAAAGATTCATTCGAGAAAAAACATGATGTTCGTCTTGGCTTTATGTCATTCTTCACAAAAGCAGTTGTTGCAGCGTTAAAACAATTCCCATTGTTAAATGCTGAAATCCAAGGTGACGAGCTTATCATTAAAAAATTCTATGATATCGGAATCGCTGTAGCAGCTCCAGATGGATTAGTTGTTCCAGTTGTACGCGATGCAAACCAATTGAACTTTGCTGAAATCGAAAGCGAAATTCGTGAACTAGGTAAAAAAGCACGCGATAACAAACTTACATTAAAAGAACTACAAGGTGGTACATTTACAATTACAAACGGTGGTGTGTTCGGCTCCCTTATGTCAACACCAATCCTAAACAGCCCACAAGTAGGTATTCTTGGAATGCATAAAA
>Ga0102589_1005849_pt1 | contig 10480 bp, 9 predicted proteins | sample AraplaMF_Col_mLB_FD_76858 | JGI IMG/M metagenome (GOLD analysis project Ga0102589, IMG submission 76858) | Arabidopsis root microbial communities from the University of North Carolina, USA - plate scrape MF_Col_mLB | ecosystem: Host-associated > Plants > Roots > Endosphere | place: USA... | reverse complement strand
ACTGAAAAAAATGCATACCGTTAAACAGCACGAATATGCCAGAACATGGCTCGTGCGCGTCTTAATCAATTGTTGTAAAGACCATTTACGAAAACGCCAACCAACCGTTTCAATTGAGGAACATCACCTAGTTGAGTGGGTCATCTACTCTGATATGGAACGGTTATTGGAACATTTATCCTTGTCGGAGCAGCAACTCGTTTATATGAAATATTTTCAGCAACTAAAAAACAAAGAAATTGCCGAGCTAAATCAAATTCCGGAGGGTACTGTAAAGTCTAAGCTTCATCACATACTAAAGAAGCTTAGAAACTTCGCTGGAGAAAAGGAGGACTGGCTATGAGTAAACTACCGATTGACGTTCCAAAGGAGAAACTTCAACAAGTTCGAATGGATATGTTTCGTAAAGTTCAGCGAGAAAAAAGAACAAAGAAGCGCATTTTTTCGGTTGCAATAGTCTTTATGCTGTGCCTTAGCTTTTTATTTTCTATTCGCGTTTCTCCTACGATTGCTAGCTATGTTGCAAAAATTCCTGGATTTCAACAAATTGTATTAGCGGTTGTAAGAGATAAAGGAATAAAAGATGTTGTGGACAATGGATACTATGAAGAAATCAATACGACGCAGTCTAAAAATGGTCTATCGCTTACATTGCAAGGCGTAATTGCAGATAATACGGGATTAGTACTTTACTATGACGCCGATGCCTCATTTGATATGTCGAAATTACACTTGGAGGAAGTTCATTTGTTCCAAGGGGACGAAGAAATTAAAGGCGGGGGTTCATTTACAAGCAATCAATCAAGTCAAACGCGCTTCTCTTCTTCAGTAGACTATAGTTTTTCAGAGCCTTTCGCTTATACTTCAAAGGATTTTAAAGCGATTTTTCGTTTTTATGAAAAAGATAAAGGGAACATTGAAATTACGATACCGTTTTCACTACAAAACGAAATCGCAAAGGAAAAAATTATTACTGCGAATCGTACTGTTGAGGTCAGTGGTCAGAAATTTACGATTACACAAATTCGCCGTTCTCCATTAAGAATGGCAATCGATATAGAATTAGACGAAGCGAATACGATGCAAATTTTAGCGCTTGATGATTTTGCGATCGAGATGGAAAATGGGGAGCGAAGAGAAGGCATTAAATATGGCTTGTCATTAGGTGGTGATATTCGCGACGGGAAATTCACGCTTAATTTACAAAGTAATTATTTCCATGATTCGGATTCACTCAAAATATTAATTGGAGCTGTTCAAGCGGTTCCAAAGGGTGAGGATTTTATCGAAGTTGATTTTGGCACAAAGGAAGTACTTACGAAGCCAGATTATTTGGATTGGGATATTTCTGTAGCGCAGCAAAGTGTATCAGTTGTTGCAAAGAAATGGGATGATAGAAGGGCACATTCGTTTCTAAATTTTGCTGTAAAAGAAGATGGCACAACGTTAGAATATAAAGGTAGCTCGTTCTCAGATGATGATCAGTACCTATTTGAGACGGAGAACTTTGAAAAGTATGATGGCAAAGCAAAATTATATATGAGCTATTACTTCAATCCTATTGGAAAAGATATTGAACTGAATATTCCATTGAAATAAAGTAACAGTTACATCAGTAACCTGTATTCAATGTGCAACATTATAGCTATTTTTAAGCTGAACTAATTCTTGTATTAGTTCAGCTTTTATTTTTGATTAAAGATACAACTTAGAATGCTTTTAAAATAAAAGTATTGTATAACCCGTTATTCAACTAACGATGCAGGATAGCTCAATAATGGGCTAGAAAAATTATTTACTTTGTCGTAAGGGAGACTTTATGCAGTTTTAATTAATTCTTATTCATTAGATTTCTGAAATCTAATTCTATCCTTATTTGTTGGAATCCCATTATTCACCTTTTCCCATATACCATTTTTAAATAATTCGTATTGTTCAAAAGCAAGAGGCAATCCGTTTGCAATAGCTATGTCACTACTATCCATAAGTTGAAAATGCAAATGCGGAGCAAAGGAGTTACCTGAATGACCAACTCTACCAATAACTTCACCTTTTTTTCACTCTGACCAACTGAAACCTGAATTGATCCTGTTTGAAGATGGACTAATCCAGCATATACATTGTCGCTACATTCTAAAATGATGTAGTTGCCAGCAACTGATTGTATGTCGTCTTTTTTCGGGTCAAAATAATGAGCATTTTTATAAGCGTTAGACATATCTGAAAGCAATTTTGTTCGTGTTCGTTCTTTATAACCATCCTCTGCTTGGACAATGATCCCGTCGCAAGGAGCATATATTTCTTGCCCCCAACAGTAATATTCATCTAGGGAACCCCAAAAAGTAGATATTGTGCCAAACTAACGCGATAGGCGGGCCAGCCCTTTCTTTCCCAATCCACTTGTATAAAGTCATAAGCATATCTTGATCCTAATTGGTTTGTACCGTGACTCGGAATTTTTGTCCCTGGAGTGTTTGGAGAGTACCATTCTCCTCTCAAAGGAAACTCTACAATTATCGGCTCACGTACATCAATCATCTCAGATCCCTCCTCCGTCGATTCTTTCAATTTTAACTTTTTACCAGTTTATTGTAAATTTTAACCGTTTAATTAAATCAGTTGAAATGAAAGGAAAATAAAAAACGTACATCACTAAAATTGCATTTAGTAATGTACATTTTTATAAGTGCAACATTTTAAACAAGTTATGATGTAATAAACTATTATGTACATTTACTTGTCTTTAATATTACAGAGTAGAACGACTTTTTTTATGGAAAAAAATATGGCGCATCACCATTAAAATAGGCTCAAGGTACTGTAAAGCTGGAGCCTTTTGCTTTCGATAGTGAAACACAGCTACAAAAGTTTCCCACCTCGCATAGTGGAATCACAGTAGGCTATTTGTCATAAAGTTAGGTAACACTAAATAAAGAAAAGGATTTACAAATAAAGTAATGGAATATCGTACATTTAGTAAATACTAGTCTACGTCTTTTTTTCGTCCAATATGCATATAATTAGACTATATTAACTTTTTTCCAACTTAAAACGTCAAAAAGAGGGATAAATTTTTTTGCAAGAGAGGACTTATGTATGGAAAAAAATACGAAACGCTCTAAGGAAAAGAAGAGCAAGAAGAAAATTTGGCTCTGGATAATAGGTAGCTTATTAACAATTTTTTTAATTTTTATAGGTACTGCTTATTATACAATCCAAAAAACAATGAATAAAATAAATACACCATTAGTTGAAGCGACAGGTGATGAAAATGAAGTACAAAAAATAGTTACAAAAAAAGACCCATTTTCTGTGTTAATGCTTGGGGTGGATGAACGTAAAAATGATAGTGGACGTTCAGATACGATGATTGTCATTACGGTGAATCCTGAAAAACACACGATGAAGATGCTCAGTATACCTCGAGATACACGTACAGAAATAATTGGCCATAATTCCGTCGATAAAATCAACCATGCCTATGCATTTGGAGGCGTCCCGATGGCGGTCAACACGGTAGAGCATTTTTTAGATATACCAATTGATTATTATGTGTTTGTTAATATGGAAGGCTTCCTGCAAATTATCGACACGATTGGTGGGGTAACGATTGATAATGACATGGATTTAAGCTATAACACATACCATTATCCGAAGGGTGAGATCACTTTAGACGGTGATAATGCGTTAATTTTTTCACGTATTCGTTATGAGGATCCCCGCGGTGATTTTGGTCGTCAAATTCGCCAACGACAAATTATTGAAGCGGTTCTGAAAAAGGCCTCGACGCCATCTATATTGTTAAAGGCTACAGATATGCTTGATGTAGTAGGAGAAAATGTTCGTATGAATTTTACGATGAAGGACTTAATCCAACTACAAAGTATTTATAAACAAATGGATGGTAATATTGAGCAGTTGTCGTTTAAAGAGGGAGATGGCAAAAGGATTGGCAACATATGGTATTTTATCCCTAAAGAGACAGAGCTAGAGAAAATCAAATCGGATTTAAAAGTCCATTTGCAATAAATGCTTAGGAGTGACAACTTCAATACTATAGCTGTAAATCTATTGACAATGAAAGGAGGGAGATCAATGAATGGGAGGACCCAGGTGCTTAGGTATACAGCTGTAAATAATTGCATGCAAAGCTATGTACCTAAGCGTAAGGTTCAACAAAGTCGAGTCGGTTCAGCTATGCGACATTTACAACTATTGTGTTTGAAAATTTTCATGTAAAAAATAAAAAAATCATTCAGGTAGGGTGCATGCCTAGTTGAATGGTTTTTTTATGTCTTTAGATATTTGAAATTTCAGAATACAAGTGTATAATTTTATTAGAAATGGTCGAGGGAGTGATTGTGTTGATTATAGGCACAATTTTATTAGTAGTTGCATTACGTGCGGGTATTGGTTTAGCGCTCGACTTAATTAATAGCAGCATCACTCTACTACACAAAGTAACCATTCATACTCGAAAAACAAAAGAATAAAATGCATCTAGGCAAAGCTAAGGCTTTGTCTTTTTTTGTGGCCCATTACCCCAAATTAGGATGTCATTTGTTGAAACGTATGAACGGTTTTTGGATTGACCCGAATAGTTTCTTTTGGACCTGAGCAGATCTTTGGTTGACCCGATCAGATTTCGATTGGACCTGAGCAGATCTAGGGCTGAACTGTCACAGATGAGACCATGGAGCTCAAGTGAAATTGATCATCCAAGCTTCTAGTCGGAACGGAAATCAACCTCACTTTATGGTGATGAGTTATTTTTGTGAATTTGGAACAATTTATGTGATTAATTCGTCAATATACTGTAGAAAATGTTATACTATAAAAAAACAGTATCGGGGAATGAGCATGCAACAAGAGAAAACAAGTTTCAAAAAAGAAATACTATCTTATCTTAAAATTATTGTGATTACAGCTATAGTTGTTTTAGGCTGTAAGCAATTTTTATTTGCACCGATTAAAGTGCAAGGGGCTTCTATGTACCCAACTTATCATGATAAAGATATTATTATTGTAAGTAAAACGAGTAAAATTGAACGCTTTGATCAAATTGTTTTTCAATCACCAACAGAAGATGAACTATATATTAAACGCGTGATTGGCCTACCAGGTGATACAGTTGAAATGAAAGACGATGTTTTGTATGTAAATGGTAAAGCTTATAAAGAAGATTATGTGAATCGTCAAACAGATGATCCGAATCAATTACGTATTACAGAAAATTTCAATTTAGAGCAATTATTAAATGAAAAAAAGGTTCCTGAGGGTAAGTATTTTGTACTGGGGGACAACCGTTTAAGAAGTTCTGATAGCCGCCATTATGGCTTAATTTCTAAAGATGCCATCTATGGTGAAGCTAAATTAACAGTATATCCGTTTAATCGTTTCCATATTGGTCCAAAATAAAATAAATTAACTGTTAGTGAAAAAAAGAGTTGCCTCTTTTTTTCACTTTTTTAGTTCGCTGATAATGGTTTACAATCTTTATAAGTGGAGTAATAGACACAAACTGTTGAATTTTCAACTGTTTCTTTTATGGGGATTTGCTGTTTGCTGAGACTAGGAGAAATGATTGCTTGTTTATCGATTGAGAGCTCTTCTACTACTGGTTCTACACCATAAAACAACAATAAAAAATAGCATACTAAACCTAATATACGCAAACAATCACCTCGCAATGATCTGGTATATTAGTATGTATGGTCAAACTTAAGAAAATATAAGTAAAATTTGAAAATTTCTCTCTTTTGAACTGTTTTTTTGTTAGGAAAACGTTTGCAATTCAATGATTGAAAGTGCTAGAGTGAACCAATTTTATGGATGATAAGGAAGAGAGAGATGAGTTTAATAAAAAATTGTTGTCATGCAAAATTCAATATGCTAATATAGCTAACGTAAATATATGAATCTGTATAACCTCAATGATATGGATTGAGGGTCTCTACCAGGAACCATAAAATCCTGACTACAAAAATTTTGCTTCATTTTTGTAGTCAGGATTTTTTTATATCTCCCTACTAAAATGAAAGCGTAAACAGAAGGGTGATTACTATGAATTGGAGAGTATATATTCTTGCCGTTACTACCTTTGCCGTAGGATTGGTGGAATTAATTGTAGGCGGTATATTACCTACAATTGCAGAGGATTTAAATGTGTCCTTAGCAACAGCGGGACAATTAATTACAATATTTGCTCTAGTCTATGCAATATCTGCGCCTGTCCTTTTATCGTTAACTGCAAAAGTGGAAAGGAAGCGCCTTTATCTTATTTCTTTATTTATTTTTACTTTAGGTAATGTTATGACGTTTTTTAGTACGACATTCTTGATTGTCATGATTGCTAGAATTTTTACAGCTATGAGTACTGCATTGGTCATCGTCTTATCTTTAACAATTACAACAAAAATTGTTGAACCAAGGCATCGTGCAAAAGCTTTAGGACTTGTTTTCATAGGTGTAAGTTCTGCACTTGTTATCGGTGTGCCAATGGGAATATTTGTGTCAGAAGCATTTGGATGGCGAGCTGTGTTTTTAGGAATAGCGCTTCTTTCAACTATATCTATGATTCTAATTGCGTTACTGCTTGAAAAAATGCCAGTTGGGGAAGTTGTCCCATTAAAGGCTCAAATTAAATCATTAGCCAATTTAAAAATCCTTAGTGCACAATTAACAACACTATTTATGCTTGCAGGTCATTATATGCTTTACGCGTATTTAACACCATTTTTAATAGAAGCATTTGATATGAGCGCTTCTTGGATTAGTATCTGTTATCTAATATTCGGGATAGCGTCTGTTAGTGGGAATGCTCTTGGTGGTTGGCTAAGTGACAAAATTGGTACTGGTAAAGCCATTCTAATTGTTGTCTCTACATTTGCCGTTGTATTATTTAGTATTCCTTACACAATTATTGCTTTACCACTCTTTTTAGTCGTAACAGTTTTATGGGGTGCACTTAGCTGGGCACTTACACCGCCATTACAAAATTATTTAATACAAGCTGATCCAAAAACTTCTGATATTCAACAAAGCTTAAATACAGCTGCATTACAAATCGGTATCTCCATTGGGTCAGCTGTTGGCGGAGCTATGTTTACTGTTACAGGATCGGCTACGCATTTAGCTAGCTTCGGTGCCATTTTAGTTTTATGTGCTCTAGGCTGTGCTATTTTCTCTCTAAAAAGAGCGCCAGTTTCACATGAGGCTGAGCTAGGGCTGAAATCGGCTCACAATAATTTATAGTTTAGAGTGGCTCATCGGATGCCTGAGGTCGGAACGGAAATCAACCACACGTTATGGTCTTGAACTTTTAGAGTGGATTTTTTGGATTGAATATCCAGGGAATACTACTGAAAAAGAAGGACAAATATATAAAGAGATAGAATGTAAGTTTAGAGGAGGTTGGTAAATACATGCAGATAGATTTAACTTCTTTCAGCGTGTGTCCAAACACTCGCTGAAATAGAGGAACTCAGTCTAAGAACGCCACGTCCTGTGGCAACGACTGAGTGACCAACATCGTGTTGGCCTAAAGCCTCCGGCGGATGTCACGGAATCGGAAAGGAGTTCTTTGTGCTAGCACAAAGCCGATTCCGGACGCAATTATGCCGAGGCATAATTGATCAGAATTTAAAGGATCAAATGTGAAAGTTGTCGCAACGATTGACCAGACGCTTTACCGAAATGTGGGTGCTATTATTTTATATGAAGAGGATTCACGCACTTTATCTGTACGAAAACTAAAACGAAAAATCGCTGATCAATATATACCAACAGACGAACTCGAAAACTTTATGTTTGACTCGCAGGCAGATGCTATAAAATTTACTCATAAGCTTACTAGAATGAGTGCACTCGATTATTTGTTAGTCGCAAATAAAACAATAGAATAATTGCAAGACTGGCCTATAGGGCGTCTATGCATGTGACGAAGGGCATTTGGAGTAGCCATATTCCAAATGTCTTTTTTTGTGCTCACATTTGGCTTAATGGTCTACAGTGGGGATGAAGAAAACCCCGCTGATTCAAGCTTCACTTTATATTATATTTTCACCTATAAACAAATATTTAATTTCTATATCGATTATTATCATACTGGAATAGGCTAAGGAATAGATTGTTGTAGTTAAAGTATTTTAGGGGCTCGAGTAGATAGAGAGTCTGATGATTCAATACTATTTTTAGGATATATAAGTTTCTCTCTGCCTAAGATAGATAATTCAAAGGGGTCTACTGTTGGGAATCTAACATATTAACAAATAACAGCATTTTCTCCTGAATTCAGTAGTGAGAAGGAATTCGGGATAGGGTGGCTGCTGTGAGTTACTTAATAATTTCAAATGGAGGGGGAATCGAATGTCAGAATATCATCAACAATCATCAGCTGAAGTTATGAAAAATTTGAACGTGACAGATCAAGGATTGAGTGATTATGACGTTCAAAAGAGGCAAGAAGTATATGGCTATAATGTATTAGAGGAAGGAAAAAAAACTAGTGCATTCGCCGTTTTCTTTGGACAGTTTAAAGATTTATTAGTCATTATTTTAATCATCGCTGCTTTCGTCTCATTTCTATTAGGGGAAGTAGGAAGCACGATTGTGATTATGATTGTTGTTATTTTAAACGCTATTCTAGGCACTGTACAGCATGTCAAGGCAGAACAGTCTCTGGATAATTTAAAAGCCTTAACCTCTCCAATTGCCAAAGTAATGCGAAATAATCAGCTAATTGAAATTTCTTCGGAAGATATAGTCGTTGGAGATCTTCTTTATTTGGAGGCTGGCGATTATATAAATGCAGATGGGAGATTATTAGAAAGTCATAATTTGCATATTAATGAAAGCTCGCTGACAGGTGAATCAATTGCTGTAGCGAAAAGTATCGACCCTATCAAGGAAGGTAATGTAACTGTTGCTGATAAAAAGAACATGGTATACTCTGGAAGCTTTGTGACAACTGGTCGTGGTATTGTCATGGTGACAGCTATCGGAATGCAAACTGAAATCGGCAAAATTGCAAATTTACTAGATACGGCGAAAGAAAAGAAAACACCTTTACAAGTAAGTTTGGATCATTTCGGAGAAAAATTAGCTTTAGGGATTACAATAATCTGTTTAGCGATTTTCGTAATTGACCTTGTTAGAGGGCGTGCGCTAGTAGAATCGTTTATGTTCGCGGTTTCACTTGCCGTTGCAGCAATTCCAGAAGCGTTAAGCTCGATTGTTACCATTGTACTAGCTTTTGGGACACAAAAAATGGCGAAGGAAAATGCCATTATTCGAAAGCTTTATGCTGTTGAAAGTCTTGGAAGTGTATCTGTCATTTGTTCAGATAAAACAGGAACATTAACTGAAAATAAAATGGTTGTACAAGAGGTATATGTGGATGAAAAAATTATTCCACATGATCAGCTACAGACTAGAAATGCAGTTGAAAAAGATTTAATGTTAAAGGCAATATTATGTAGCGATGCTGTGGAAAGGGATGGCAAGGAAATCGGTGATCCTACTGAAATGGCACTCGTAAAACTAGGGAAGCAATATGGTTTTGACGAATTACTGGTAAGAGATCATTTTCCAAGGGTGGCCGAAATCCCTTTTGATTCAGATAGAAAGCTCATGAGTACTGTAAACAATATCAATCAGCAATCTATTTTGATTACAAAAGGAGCACTAGATGTCCTTCTTCCTAAAATTATAAAAATAGAAACTTCAAAAGGTATAGTTAATATTACAAAACAACAACGCCAAAAAATCGAAGCGGTAAATCGTGATTTTTCTATGAATGGGTTAAGGGTGCTAGCAGTAGCTTACAAAGAAGTAAAGGGAAATCAAGCAATTGATGCAAGGGCTGAAAAAGATTTAATCTTTGTTGGTTTAGTCGCGATGATGGATCCGCCAAGAAAAGAATCTAAAGGTGCGGTTGAAAAATGTATAAAAGCTGGTATCAAACCGGTGATGATTACAGGGGATCATAAAATTACGGCAACGGCTATTGCCAATCAAATCGGGATTTTAAATGATCCATCTGAAGCGATTGAGGGGCATGAAATAGAGGGTCTTACAGATCAGGAGCTCCAAGAAAAGGTTAATGATTTTTCTGTTTATGCCCGAGTAACGCCAGCTCAAAAAATTCGTATCGTTAAAGCGTGGCAGGAAAAAGGACATGTCGTCGCTATGACAGGAGATGGTGTTAATGACGGCCCTGCCCTTAAACAGTCTGATATTGGTGTGGCAATGGGCGTTACCGGCACAGAGGTCGCTAAGGATGCCTCCTCTATGATTCTAACAGATGATAATTTTTCAACGATTGTGAAGGCTATTGCCAACGGTAGGAGTATCTATACGAATATTAAAAACGCTATTTTGTTCTTATTATCTGGGAATGCAGGTGCCATTTTTGTTGTTTTATATGCAACAATATTAGGTTTACCAGTTCCTTTTGCGGCTGTGCATCTATTATTTATTA
>Ga0102589_1005847_pt1 | contig 10481 bp, 9 predicted proteins | sample AraplaMF_Col_mLB_FD_76858 | JGI IMG/M metagenome (GOLD analysis project Ga0102589, IMG submission 76858) | Arabidopsis root microbial communities from the University of North Carolina, USA - plate scrape MF_Col_mLB | ecosystem: Host-associated > Plants > Roots > Endosphere | place: USA... | reverse complement strand
CATAACCTTAATTTTCCTCGGAGAGGAAAATCACTTCGTAAGCATTAACTCCCATCAATTAACTCATCTCATGCGTGTCGCGGCGCATAATGCGCTGCAGAGCCAGTGTCGTAATCAGTGAGAGTATCAGGATTAGTCCGCCAATTGCCGATGCATAGCCCATATGGAACTGTCTGAAGCCCATCTGATACAAATAGGAACCCATAACTTGGGTCGCATTATCTGGACCGCCTTCTGTCATGATCCAGACAATAACGAACGAACCGTTCAATGTCGTCATGACCACCCACAGAATGGACACTTTGATCTGTTCCCACGTTAGCGGCATCGTAATCCGCGTGAATTGTTGCCATTGGGAAGCACCATCCAAGTTCGCCGCCTCGTATAACTCATTGGGAATATTTAGAATGGATGCGACAAGCAGAACCATAACAAATCCTACCCCTGCCCAGATCGATGGCGGCAGCAAGGACCACATCGCATACGCTTCATCCCCAAGATAAGAAATCTCGACCTTATTCTCCGTAAATAAAGACAAGAATGAGTTCAGAAATCCGATACTGGGGTTATAAATATAATTCCACAGAACACCGATGACGACGACCGATAAGATATTCGGAATAAAGAATACTTGACGGAAAAACCCCGCACCCTTCAAGCGCAATCTTGTTACCGCTACCGCAAAAAAGATCCCTAAGCCAACGATTCCAATCACCTTCCAGAAGACGAGAAAGTAATCGTTATAGATTGCATGTCCTATGATCGGGTCATTCAGCATTTCCTTATAATTATCAAATCCAATGAAATCTTTGGTCTCCGAACCACCAGACCAGTCAAAGAAACTGACATATAAGCCTTGAATAATCGGATAGATCATAAATAAACAGAAGAACAATAGTGTAGGTACTGTGAATACGAATATAAACAGCTTACGCTTTGTCTTCCAATTCATCCCTTTACCTGCTGCGGGCTTTCCCACGGCTTGGCCAATCGATGGAGCTTGATTCACGGTTATCACCCCATAGGTCTACTCTTAGTTAATAAACGTCATGAGGGGGCTGCCCTCATGACGTTTGATGGATATTACTTCTTACCGCGAGCCTTCTCCGCTGCAGCTTCCATACGGTCCATCCACTCTTCTGGCGTGATCTTACCGTTAGCAAGCGCTTGCGTAGAATCTTGTTTCACTTTATCTACGTCTGCATTTAATTCAATGTAAGGGGCAACGATCGTGTCTGGGGAGTTATAGTAGCTGCTCGCTTGTTTGGACAAGCTGCTAACATCTTTGGATTGGCTTAAGTCAGCTTTGATATTATCCAATGCGCCTGTAAGCTCAGCCCAACGTACTGCATATTTCTCTGTTAAGATAAATTGCATGAACGCTTTTGCTGCTTCAGGGTTTTTCGCTTTCTTTGCTACACCGATTGTGGAAGTGTACGGAATCGCTACAAATTTACCGCCAGCTGGTTGCGTAACCGATGGTACGAATCCAAACTCAAAGCCTGCTGGTATGTCTTTTTTCATTTCGTTATCTACCCATAGACCGTTCGGGATGAACGCATCTTTATGCTGCAAGAACAAGGATTGGGAATCAGTATGGTTAATTGCTGCAGATGCCGGGTCGATATATTTCGCATCTACCAATTGCTTCACTTGCTCCAACGCTTTCTTCACCGCATCTGATTTGAAGACGCCTGGATCAAGCGCTTGGATCTTATCGAAGATAGAAGTATCGTAGTTATTATTCACTAGGATGGCTGTATCCACTAGACCGCCGTTGATATAGTATGGATATTTACCCGTGTGAATGAACGGATACATTTTCTTGGATTCTTGAATTTGCTTGGATACAGCTAAGAACTCATCCCAGTTCTTCGGCTCATTCCAGCCATTTTTCTTGAATTCGGCTTTATCATAGAAAATGCCCCATGTTCCGAATACGAATGGAATTGGTGCAACTTTCCCATCATATTTCACCGGCTGCATGATCAACAGATCCTTAATCATCTTGCCGTCCTCATTCTTTGCCGTTTCTAACCAATCCGTTAGATCAAGCAACTGATCGTCTTTCACCATTTGTGTTGCATTGGATCCAGCACCGTCAATATATACGAAGTCTGGCGGATTCCCTTGAATCCAGCGCGGCTTCATTTGATCGTTAATTTTCGGCCCAGCCGATTCTTTAATTTTTAGCTTCGGATATTTCTTCGCGAACTCCGCAATGGCTTCTTTCCAGAACGCATCACCATAACCGCCAACGAAATATTGAAGCTCGAAGTCCCCTTCTAATTCAGGGCCGGCTGCCTCTGTTGTTGGTTCTGTTTTCGTTTCGGTAGTTGGTTCTGTCTTGGTCTCCGTCTTGGTCTCAGGCGTTGTAGCCGGCTCCGTTTTGGTCTCTTCCTTCTTCGTGCCGCATCCTGCTGCTAGCATGAGTAATAGTGCCGTGATGAGAAGTAACGTAATTGATTTGCTCCATTTCTTTTGCACTCGAAAACCCCTCTCTTTTGCTAGTAATTACAAAATAATACAATCAAACCGACACAAAAAAGGGCATACGTATAGAAGCATCTCTGACTTACCTGCTTCATAACGAATGCCCTTCATGAGGTAACATGTTATGGTTGTAAATATTTTGTTATAAAAAATATATATCTTATTTCATAAATTTGTCAATACATAAATTTCTAATTAAGTCATTCGTTGCATTGACAAGTTGAATCATGATTAATCTTCGATCGTGGATAGATCACCTGTCGGCAAGTTCAACTCCCACGCCTTCAATACTCGCCGCATAATTTTACCCGAACGCGTCTTCGGCAATTTATCCTTGAATTCGATCTCACGCGGTGCTGCATGCGCCGAAAGACCTTCTTTGACAAATTTCGCGATATCCGCCTTCAGCTCTTCCGATGGTTCGAAGCCTTCACGAAGCGAGATGAACGCCTTGATCACCTCTCCACGCATTGGATCTGGCTTGCCGATAACCCCAGCCTCTGCGACCGCAGGATGTTCGACCAGCTTGCTCTCCACTTCGAAAGGCCCTACACGTTCCCCTGACGTATTAATCACGTCGTCGACGCGGCCTTGGAACCAGAAGTATCCGTCCTCATCCATATAGGCCGAATCCCCTGAGACATACCAGCCCTCAAGCCGGAAATACTCCGAATATTTCGCTGGATTATTCCAGATCTGACGCATCATCGATGGCCATGGCGTCTTGATCGCCAAATTCCCCATACGATACGGAGGAAGCACATTCCCGCTATCATCAATAATCGCAGCGCCCACACCTGGAATTGGACGTCCCATCGAACCCGGCTTGATCGTCATCCCTGGATAGTTACAGATAAGCTGTCCACCGGTCTCGGTCATCCACCACGTATCATGAATCCGTTGGTTATACACTTTCATGCCCCAACGAACAACCTCGGGATTAAGCGGCTCACCAACCGACAGGACATGACGCAAGCTTGATAAATCAAATTGCGAAATGATGTCATCGCCAGCACCCATTAACATCCGGAACGCTGTAGGGGCACTGTACCAGACCGTAATTTTATATTTCTGAATCGTATTATACCAATCCTGTGGACTGAACCGGCCGCCACGAATGACATTCGTCGCGCCATTCAACCATGGTGCAAAAATCCCGTAAGATGTTCCCGTTACCCAGCCTGGGTCAGCGGTACACCAATATATATCATCGGCTTGCAGATCAAGCACGACTTTACCTGTGAAATAGTGCTGCATCATCGCATTCTGAACATGGAATACACCCTTCGGTCTACCCGTAGAACCAGAGGTATAGTGAATAATCAGGCCGTCTTCACGTCCTAGCCATTCGATCTCTGCCTCTTCCGAGGCCTCTGCCATTTCAGCATAGAAATCAATTTCGCCTTCCCCTGCTTGAACATCTGATCCTACCAGAATCACATGCTTCAGATCAGGGAGCTGCTCTCTTGGAACGCGTCCCAGAAGTGCTGGTGTCGTCACAACAGCTACCGCGCCGCTATCTTCGAGACGATCTTTGACTGCCGTCTCCATAAAGGCTTCGAACAGCGGCCCCACCACAGCGCCAACTTTGAGCGAACCAAGCAAACTGAAATACAGTTCAGGTGTACGCGGCATAAAGATAAACACGCGTTCCCCACGCTGAATGCCATGCTTGCGAAGCACATTCGCGAACTGATTCGATTTGGCTTTCATATCTGCGAATGTATACTGCTCATCGCGCGTTGCATCGCTATAATAGAGCGCAACTTTGTCACCGAGACCTTGCTCGACGTGACGGTCGATTGCCTCATATGCCATATTTACTTGTCCTGTCGTGTACCAGGAGAAGTTCTTCTCGATCTCTTCCCACTTAAATTGACTGTACATGTCTTCATACTTGCCCATGTTCGATGTTGATGCTACAGCCTCGATAATTTCACCTTGCACGTTTCCCATTGTTTCATCCTCCCATAATATCTCAGTAAGAATAAATATAGTTTCTCTGCAATGTTAGCGACAGCGCTTACAAGTCTCATAAAATATGAGATGCGCTATACTCTGAGTACCAAAGGCTGCTAACTTGCGAGATGAACGATGTTACAACGTATGCAGTTCGTGATGTCAAGAAGATAAATTTGTATAATTTATGGCAAATCTCATTATAGCATACCTCTGTTCATTCGCCTATTCCTTTTCAAAGATTCGTTTCCATGATATAAGTGAGAGGAGATGAGGAAAGGAGTTGAATCCGTGGAACATCGGAAGATCTATCATGCACATATTCAGCAGCATCAAGAGCTGGTGCTTATTATTGAAGGCCCCGTTCGCCCTGAAGTGCTGCGAACGCTGGATATGCACCCGGATCTTGACGCCTTCCGAAGGCCGAAGGATCAACACGAAGCGCTGATCGAAATTGCGGATTTACCGGAAGGACGCATCATTATCGCACGGCATGAGAATACCATTGTGGGCTATGTCACGTTCCATTATGCTGATGAGATGGAGCGCTGGTCTCAGGGGAATATGCAGGATTTAGTCGAGCTTGGCGCCGTTGAAGTCGCGAATGATTACCGCACTTATGGACTAGGCAAAAAGATGATTCAGACCGCATTTGAAGAAGATCAGATGGAAAATTATATTGTGTTCACAACCGAGTATTATTGGCACTGGGATCTGGAAGGCAGCAAACTCAGTGTATGGGATTACCGCAAAATGATGGAGAAATTGATGGAATCTGTCGGCATGATCTGGTATGCGACTGACGATCCAGAAATCTGTTCCCATCCTGCCAACTGTCTCATGGTCCGTATCGGCAAAGACGTACCACTTCTCTCCGAGCAGCAGTTCGATCGTGTACGGTTTCAACAACGATTTATGTACTAATTCGCTAGTGGGCAAAGGTAGGAGGTACCACAATCGCATGTTAATCAATGCTATGTTCATCCATCATGAAGATGAATTAAAGTATCGTTTCAATGATGATCATCCGTTTAACCAGCAACGACTGGAACTCACCTACGACCTGCTGACCGAAATCAAAGCGCTCTCGCCGGAGCATATTATCGTACCGCGATCCGCAACGGAGGACGAGCTGCTCACGATTCATCAACCCGCATATCTTCATTCCGTCAAAGGATTAAGCAGTCCCAATCCCGAGCCGATGTGGCTTGCGCAAGCTAACCTCTTCGGGTTCACAAGCGAAGATACACCCTTTTTCCCGCTAATGCATGAAGTAACCTCAACCATCGTCGGAGGATCGATTACAGCGGTTGACCACGTCATGTCCGGTAAAAGCAGGCATACACTGCATCTGGGGGGCGGTCTGCATCATGCTCTATCGAACCGCGGTTCAGGCTTCTGTGTCTATAATGATGCTTCGGTTGCCATTGCTTATCTGCGTGAACATTATAATGCGCGCGTCCTCTATATCGATACGGATGTACATCATGGGGACGGGGTGCAATGGTCGTTCTATACCGATCCGAATGTCTGTACATACTCAATTCATGAGACAGGCAAATATTTATTCCCTGGTACAGGCTTTGTTACGGAACGCGGCGAGTCCGATGGTTATGGAACGTGCTTCAATATTCCGCTGGAACCCTATACCGAAGATGAGTCGTGGCTCGATTGCTTCCGGGAGTCTATTTCGCGTGTAACCGCCATGTTCAAGCCTGACATCATTGTCAGCCAACATGGATGCGATGCGCATGCCTATGACCCCCTCTCGCATCAACACTGCAGCATGCGAATTTATCAGGAAATGCCTGCAATCATCCATCAATTGGCGCATCAATACTGCGACGGACGCTGGACGGCATTCGGCGGCGGTGGTTACGACATTTGGCGCGTTGTCCCACGGGCATGGAGTCTCTTATGGTTAGAAATGACCGACCATCCTCTCCTACCCCAATTACAGCAGGATTCTTTGATGACACTACCTGAGAGTTGGGTGGCACGATGGCAGCAAAAAGCCCCGGTCCCGATTCCAACAACCTGGTTAGATGACCTAACCAAATGGGAACCGATGCCGAGGCGTTCGGAAATTTCAATTCAAAATCGTAAGACAAATGAGATCGCGCTGCAATATATCCCATAAATCGACATATGCACACCTATCCATCCTTACAGATGACTTAGAATATCATCAATGATCTGATACGAATGCTTCGCAGCTTGAATCGTAAATTCAGCGAAATTCACATGGGCTGAACCATCAGCCCGATCTGACATCGAGCGAATGACGACGAACGGAACGCGGTGCATATCGCACACTTGAGCCACGGCGGCGCCTTCCATCTCCGTACAAGCGCCGTCCATGGTTTCATACAGCTCTTGCACAAGCTCTCGGCTTGCCACGAATTGATCCCCGGATAATACCGCCCCTAGACGATACCGCCCTTGGAACAACCGTTCACATGCCTCTCTTGCCTTCTCGACCAAATCAGGCGCAGCTTCGAATGTCGAACGCTCTTGATAAGGAATAACGCCTCGCTCAAATCCAAGTGCTCGAACGTCCATATCATGCTGCTTGCATACGGTCGATACAACAATATCTCCGATATTCAGATCCGGGTGCAGCGCACCCGCAACCCCTGTAAACAAAATACTATCCACACCAAAGGTATCAATTAAAATTTGCGTCGTTACTGCAGCGTTGACTTTACCTACGCCGGACTTACAGAGAACGACCTCTTTCCCATGAAAGACACCTTCATAAAATGTAATGCCTGCACGTTCCGAACGCTTACTCTGCTGCAAGTCGCCCAGCAGCAATTCGATCTCTTCGTTCATCGCGCCAATCAGGCCGATTTTGTGATACGACATCATTATGTTCCCCGTTCTATATCAATTCTTATAGAGGTAGTTCAAAAAGTCATCTTTTGATCACGTAGTGTTTCAAGTTGTAGATTCGACATCGAATCTTGCGTCACCCTCGAATTCACGCAACCTGAGCATACGCTTACGATGTCAGTTTTCTTCGAAAACTCTTAGGTGCTGAAAAGCCGACTTTTTGAACTCGCATTTATTTGTTCACATGTGATACAGACAAGCGAAGAATCGTCTCATGCGGTAAAATAACGTTCGCATTATCGACATTCTCCTTCTTCATCAACTTCGTTAACAAGCGCATCGCAACCGCACCAATATCATACATTGGCTGTGCAACCGTCGTTAACAAAGGACGAACCATCGAAGCCATCCGAATATTGTCAACGCTGATAACAGAGAAATCGTCAGGGACTTTAAGTCCTGAGTCTTGAATGCTATGTATAGCACCAATGGCCATTTCGTCTGTTGCAGCAAAAATCGCTGTCGGTTTGGTACGCAATCCAAGGAAATATTTCATCGCTTCAACACCAGACTCGTAACGATAGTTCCCGATGCGAACCAGATCCTCTTGATACGTAATTCCAGCATTCTCGAGCGCGCGCTTATACCCTTGGAACCGGGCAAATCCATTCGCTGGATCTTGCAACGTACCGCTAATCATGGCAATCTCACGATGTCCGTGACGAATCAATGTGTTCACAGCATCAAATGCTGCACCTTCATGATCAATATCAACGGATGGAATGACACCCTGCTCGTCCTTCGTTGCACAAAGAACAATCGGCACAGCCGCTGTCTGGAACGCTTGAAAGTGCTCCTCTGTAATGGCACCACCCATGAATAACAAGCCATCGACTTGTTTCTCTAGAAGCGTGTTAATAACGCGAATTTCCTTTTCCTTCTTCTTATCCGCATTACACAAAATAATATTATAGTGATACATGTTCGCGATATCTTCGATGCCGCGCGCAATCTCAGCAAAAATTGAATTCGAAATATCTGGAATGACTACGCCAACGGTTGTCGTCTTCTTGCTCGCAAGACCTCTTGCTACCGCGTTCGGACGATATCCTAAGCGTTCAATTGCCTCATATACTTTCTTACGTGTCTGTGGTTTAACGTTTGGGTTATTATTCACAACCCGTGATACCGTTGCCATCGATACGCCTGCTTCTCTTGCTACATCATAAATAGTTACAGTCACGTTCCTTCTCTCCAAACATTAATATTTTTCGTTCATATCCTACATATTAATGTAATGATACGACATATTCATACTTTGCGCAACGTGACCACGCTTTTAATCATGAATTCATGTTCATTCGGTAAGGGTTTGCAGTAAATTTTTTGAGTTGTTTCAATCTTTTCTGAATATCTTCCATCCATTCTTCATCGTTCATGTTCTTTGCCAGCAAATACACATCGAGCAGCTGGTTGACACGTTCTTCACGCATTCGCTCAAACTCTGTGATATTTACGCACTTTCTTCCTTTCGAGAACATTTCGAAGAATACGTTTACAAGCTCATTAAATTCTTGAAATAATAACGTCTGCTTCCCTGTCGAAGTCTTGCCGTACTTGGCAATAAGATCAGTAAGATCTTTCTTCACATCTACATAGACTTCACTCTTAGCGCAACTCGAACACGTAAAGACGGGTACACTCTGAATTTCTGTCTGTTTTGCAAAAATGACCATTCTTAGTAACAAATTCATAACATGTCCACATTCACATTGCTTGTGCACATTGACCACCCCATTATAGTAAGTTATAAATTGCTTCGAATTGTTCGCAAAAAATAAAGACTATTATTCGACTATATTCGCAGATTCGTTCGGATTTGACTAGATGTAATTAATGACTTTTACGGAAATTAGATGGTTATTCTGGAAAAACGCCATGATATTTATCACACGCTTTGTTATACTGTTAAATACATATGCATGACAAATGGTTAAAAGACTCGTACTACAGCGTAATTAGGAGGTAAAACATGCGGTTATCAGGAAAAAAAGTTATCGCACTCGTCGACGAAGAATTTGAGGATTTGGAGCTATGGTATCCGATCTATCGGGTTCGTGAAGAAGGGGCGATCGTTCATTTGGTCGGGCCTGAAAAAGGTAAAAAATATATTGGTAAATACGGCGTGCCTGCAGAAGCGGAATTTGCTTTTGACGAAGTGAATAGCGCCGATTATGACGGCATTCTCGTTCCTGGTGGATGGGCACCGGACAAGCTGCGTCGTTATGAGAAAGTCATTTCTCTCGTTCGTGAGATGGATGCAGCTGGTAAACCGATCGGTCAAATCTGTCACGCGGGCTGGGTGCTAATCTCGGCCAAAATCCTGCAAGGACGCACCGTCACCTCTACTCCAGGGATTCGTGATGATATGGAGAACGCAGGCTCCACTTGGTTGGATGAAGCTGTTGTTGTAGACGGACATATCGTCTCTGCGCGTCGTCCGCCAGATTTGCCGCCTTATGGTAAAGCTTTCTGTGATTTGCTCGCAGGAGAGTAAAACTCAAGCTCACAAAAAAGAGGCCGTCGATTACTCGACAGCCTCTTTTCTCCTATTACAGGTGAACCATATACACGCGTGCCTCATAAAGCTCCAGACGCAGCCTTACGATTTATTCCGCGTAAAATCATTTAGCAACTGCTCAATCTCACGATTCGTACGACACGAGAATAAGCGATCCTTTAATTCTACGCATTCCTTTTCGCACATTTCAAGCACACGGCTCTTCAAGTGCAGAATCGAATGAGCCGACATGCTCAGATCGTGAACACCTAGAGCTACCCATAGCGCTAAGGCACGTTCGTCTCCTGCCAATTCACCGCATACACTGACCATGATCCCTTTGGCTTTCGCTGCATCGACGGTCATCTTCAGCATCCGCAGAATGGACGGATGGAACGGATTGTACATATGGGCAATCTTTTCATTCATCCGGTCGACTGCCAGCACATATTGCACTAGATCATTCGTCCCAATCGAGAAGAAATCCACCTCTTCTGCAAGGAGATCAGCGATCATGACTGCTGCAGGAACCTCCACCATAATGCCAATCTGAATATGCGAATTATACGGAATTCCTTCCTCATCCAGCTCACGCTTAGCTTCCTCCAGCACAGCATTCGCTTCACGAACCTCA
>Ga0102589_1005844_pt1 | contig 10487 bp, 11 predicted proteins | sample AraplaMF_Col_mLB_FD_76858 | JGI IMG/M metagenome (GOLD analysis project Ga0102589, IMG submission 76858) | Arabidopsis root microbial communities from the University of North Carolina, USA - plate scrape MF_Col_mLB | ecosystem: Host-associated > Plants > Roots > Endosphere | place: USA... | reverse complement strand
GCGTTTTTTTTGCCCGGCCGCCAGGTAGGGGATCCCCCCGCCGCCGGGCCCCGTTTACAGGCCTCCAAGCACGCTAAACTGTCGGGCTTACGACTGACGCGTGCCGGATATGCTGCAGAAACTTCGCGACAAGACCTCGGGCTGGATCGCAACCGTGATCCTGGGCCTGCTGATCGTTCCCTTCGCCTTCGTCGGCATCGAGCAGTACCTCGGCCAGCGCTCCGACAACTCGGTGGCGAAGATCGACGTGCCGCCGACCTGGTGGCCGTCGGCGCCGTCGTTCTGGCCGGTGTCGGTGTTCTGGCAGCACGACGCCATCGCCATCGATGAATTCCGCCGGGCCTTCGAGCAGGCACGCCAGCAGCAGCGCGCGCAGCAGGGCGAGGCGTTCGACGCGCGCGCATTCGAAAGCGTCGACAACAAGCGCGCGATCCTCGACGGCCTGATCGATGCACGCGTGCAGCAGCTGTCCGCGCAGCGCGATGGCATCGTCGTCAGCGATGCGATGGTGCGCAAGTCGATCCAGGAAGTCCCCGGGTTCCAGGTCGATGGCAAGTTCGACTACACGCGTTACAAGCTGGCACTTGCCTCGCAGGTGCCGCCGCTGACCGAGCGCCAGTTCGAGCAGCAGGTGCGCGACAGCCTGCAGCAGTCGATGATGACCGTGGGCGTGGCCTCCAGCAATTTCGTCACCGCCGCCGAGATGGACCGCCTGCTGCAGCTGATGGGCGAGCAGCGCGACGTCAGCGTGCTGCCGTTGCCCGCTCCGGTTCCCGACACCGGTGCCGTGTCCGCCGCGGAAATCCAGAAGTGGTACGACGGCCATTCCACCCAGTACCGCGCGCCGGAAGCGGTGACGATCGAGTACGTCGAGATCAACAGTGCGACGCTGCCGGCACCGGCGCCGGCCGATGAGGCCACGCTGCGCCAGCGCTACGAGCAGGAAAAGAACCGCTTCATCGAAGCCGAGCAGCGCCTGGCCTCGCACATCCTCGTGCGCGTGCCCGAAGGTGCGGACGCGGCCGCGCAGAAGGCCGCCGAGCAGAAGGCGACGCAGCTGGCCGCCCAGGCCAAGGCGCCCGGCGCCGATTTCGCTGCACTGGCCCGCGCCAACAGCGACGACTCCGGCTCGCAGGCCGTCGGCGGCGACCTGGGCTGGGTCAGCAAGGGCATGATGGTTGGTCCGTTCGAGAACGCGTTGTTCGCGATGAAGGCCGGCGAGATCAGCGGCCCGGTCAAGAGCGAGTTCGGCTGGCACGTGATCCAGCTGCGCGAGCTCAAGAGCGGCGCGCAGGAAAGTTTCGAGCAGGTGCGTGATGCCTTGGCGCGCGAGCAGGCCGAGGCTGATCGCGAGCGTGCAACCAGCGAGTTCAGCAGCCGCCTGGTTGACCTGACCTTGAAGAATCCGTCCTCGCTGGCACCGGCCGCGCGCGAGATGAACATTCCGCTGCAGAAGCTCGGTCCGTTCGCGCGGACGAAGGGCGAGGGCATCGCTGCCAATCCGGCGGTGCTGCGTGCTGCGTTCTCCGACAACCTGATCCAGGACGGGACGATCAGCGATCCGATCGAACTGGCGCCGGGCCACAGTGTGCTGATCCGTGTCATTGCGCACACGCCTGAGCGTGCGCTGACGCTGGCGCAGGTGCGTGACCAGGTCATCGCTGCCGTGCGCGCGGACCGCAGTGCCCAGGCGGCGCGCAAGGATGCCGACGCGCTCGTTGCACGCTTGAAGGGTGGCGAGTCGCTCGAAGCCATCGCAGCTTCGCGCCAGTTGCCGCCGCCGCAGGTGTTGCCGGGCGTGCCGCGCGGTGCGCCGATTCCGGAGGCCAGTGTGTCGGACGCGATCTTCGCGGTCGCTGCGCCGGCTGCCGGCAAGGTGACGCCGGGTCAGTCGTCGCTGGCCGATGGTCGCGTCGTGTTGTTCGCGGTGAGCAAGGTGACGCCGGGCGATGTGGCGTCGATGCCGGCGCCGCAGCGCGAGATGCTGCAGCAGCAGATTGCCCGCATCGGCGGTACCGATGACATGCGCGCGCTGGTGTCGCAGTTGCGCAAGCGGGTCAAGGTGACGGTGGTCGAGCGCAATCTCTGATCGCACTGATGGTTGAAGCGAAAAGGCCCGGCAATGCCGGGCCTTTCTGTTGCGGGACCTTTTGCTCGTCATTCCCGCGAAGGCGGGAACCCATGGACGTTGCTGCAAAAAAAAGCCCGGCATGGCCGGGCTTTCTTTTTCATCCGCGACGGATCACTCGTTGCCGATGCCCGTCATGCCCAGGATGTTGTAGCCGGCATCGACGTAGGTGACTTCGCCGGTGACGCCGCTGGCGAGGTCCGAGCAAAGGAAGGCGGCGACATTGCCGACGTCTTCGATGGTGACGGTGCGGCGCAGCGGGGCGTTCTCTTCGACGTGGCCGAGGATCTTGCGGAAGCCAGCAATGCCGGCAGCGGCGAGGGTCTTGATCGGGCCGGCGGAGATCGCGTTGACGCGGGTGCCTTCCGGGCCGAGGTTGCAGGCGAGGTAACGCACCGATGCTTCCAGGCTGGCCTTGGCCACGCCCATCAGGTTGTAGCCGACCAGCGCGCGCTCGGCGCCCAGGTAGCTCAGCGTCAGGATCGATCCGTTGCGGCCCTTCATCAGCGGGCGTGCCGCCTTCGACAGCGCCGACAGCGAGTACGACGAGACGTCGTGGGCGATGGCGAAGTTCTCGCGGGTCAGGCCGTCGAGGAACTGGCCGGCGATGGCTTCGCGCGGCGCGAACGCGATGGCGTGGACGAGGATGTCGAAGCCGTCGCTCCACTGCTGGCCGAGCTGCTCGAAGCAGGCGGCGATCTGTGCGTCATCGCTGACGTCGAGCGGCAGGACGATGTTGCTGCCGTATTCGGCGGCGGCCGACTCCACGCGCGACTTGAGCTTGTCGTTCTGGTAGGTGAACGCCAGCTGCGCGCCCTCGCGGTGCATGGCCTCGGCGATGCCGCTTGCGATCGAGCGCTCGCTGGCGATGCCGGTGATCAGTGCACGCTTGCCTTGCAGAAAACCCATGAGCCGTTCCTTTCTGATGTTGATGACCGCAGCGCGTGAGCGTAGCGCGGTCGAGCAAAGACTCTAGTGTAGCCGTCTGCGGGGGGCGGTTGCCGGGGGTGCCGCACACGGTTTGACGATGCGGCGGCGTAGGGTCGGCAACGCGGTCAGGGCGAGCCGGCCTCGCTCGGGACGCGGTTTCCCTGGCCGTCGTGCGGGTCGATGACCAGCAATTGCCCAGGTTTGAGCACGGCGCTGGCGGCCAGGCCATTGCGCTGCATCAGGTCGGCGACGCGGACGTCGTAGCGCCGCGCGATGGTCGACGCATTCTCGCCGCGCTTGACGGTATGCCGGCGTGACGGCGCGGACTGGGTGGGTGCCGCCGGGGTGTCGGTGGATGCCGTGGTGGATGCGACCGCGTCGACTGGCGCCGCCTCAGCCGCAGAAGGAGCGGCGATCGCGAGCAGGCGGGCCGGGCGGCTGCCGATGCCGTCGGCGTGCACCGGATTCAGGCGCTTGAGCTGATCACGGTCCTGGCCGGTCCGGTCAGCCCACTGGTCGAGCCGCTTGATCTCCGCCGGCAGCGTCACTGCCTGCAATCGCGGCACCGGCCGGTCGAGCTGGCGCAGCCACTCCTCGCGGTCGTCGGCCTGTTCCATCAGGCACGACAGCGCGTGCAGCTTGCGTACATAGGCCTGGGTAATGTCGGACAGACCTTCCAGTTGTTCGGGCCTGGCATCGCGCGCGGTCTGGCCGTTGCGCTTGAGCGCGCCGAGCACGCGGTACTCGCCAGCGTTGTAAGCCATCACCGTCAGCCGCCAGTCGCCGGCGAACATGCCGTGCAGCGTCTTGAGGTAGCGCACGGCGGCCGTGGTCGAGTCGACCGGCGACAGGCGCCCGTCGTAATCCTTGCGCATCGGCACGTCATGGTTGCGCGCGGTGATGGCGATCATCTGCCACAACCCGGCCGGTCCGGCGGGGCTGCGCGCGCCGGGGTGGTAGCCGCTCTCGACGAACGGGATCAGCGCGAATTCGGTCGGCAGGTGGGCCTGGCGCAGGGCATCGACGACGTAGCCGAACAGCGGCAGCAAATCGTCGTCCGCGGCGAGGCGCTTGGGGGCGGTGGCGAAGTGCTCGCGCCAGCGCTTGGAGACGCCGCCGGCCTCGCACTCGGGTTCGGCCAGGCCGCGACGGAAGTCCTCGTAGATCTCGCGGCCGTTGCGGGTCGATGCGTCGGCCGGAGCGGCCGGCGCCTGCAGCGGTTCCTGACCGGCCTCCCGGGAAGGCAGGGTGTCCTGGGCCGCCGCGGGCAACGCAATTGCGCAGCCCAGCAGGAGTCCGGCGGCCAGCCGGCGCCACGGGTGGGCGCAGGTCACGCGACGAATCCGTCCTTCCAGCGCCGCAACCCGGCGAATGCTTCCACGCTGTCGGCCGGGGTCCGGCCGGTCTGCCGCTGCAGCGCCGCACGCACCTCTGGGTGGTCGACGCGAAGGAACGGATTGGTCGCCAACTCGCTGGCGATGGTGCTGGGGAGGGTCGGTTGACCGGTCTGGCGCATCGTCTGGGCTTCCTCGGTGCGACGCGTCAGCGCCGGGTTTCCGGGTTCTACCACGCGGGCAAAGGCCGCGTTTGAGAGCGTGTACTCATGTCCGCAACAGACCCGCGTTTTACCGGGCAGGGCGGCCAGCCGCGAAAGCGAACCATGCATCTGTGCCGGGGTGCCTTCGAACAGCCGCCCGCAGCCGAGGCTGAACAGGGTGTCGCCGCAGAACAGCAGGTCATGGCCGACGTAAGCGGCGTGGCTGAGGGTGTGGCCGGGCAGGGCGATCACGTCGAACTGCCAGCCGGCCACTTCGACCCGGTCGCCGTCGCCGACGCGGGTCGTCGCCGTGGCGATGCGCTCGTCGAGCGGGGCGAACACCGGCAGCTGCGGCCAGCGTTCGAGCAGGCCCGGCACGCCCCCGATGTGGTCGTGGTGGTGGTGGGTCAGCAGGATTCCGGCCGGCTGCAGGCCTGCCTCGGCCGCGGCCAGGACCGGCCCGGCTTCGCTCGGGTCGACGATGAGGGCGCGCGAGCCGTCGTCTTCGGCGCAGACCCAGATGTAGTTGTCGCTCAGGGCTGGGAGGGCCTGAAGGCGCATGCGCGATTCCTTGGTGCTTGATCGACTGCCGGGAGCTTGCCCGCGGGTAGTGGGAGTGCCGCACAATCGACGGACCCGACCGCGAACCGCTCCCAACCCATCCGAACCGGTCCCGACCATGCCCTCGCGTTCCCACCCCCGTCAACCAGACCCGGCTCATGCGCCGCTCGCCTGGTTCAGCAGCGAGGCCGGGCAGGGGCTGCTGGCGGTGCAGGAAGCGGCGATGGCGCGGGTGCTGGCGTCGCGGCCGCCGGCGGCGCCCTGGGCGTGGATCGGGGTCAGCGGGGCGACCGCGCCCGAGATCGCCGAAGGCCGTGGCCTGGCCCTGCGTCGGCATGGCACCGGCTTCGTCGGCGGCGTCAGCTGCCGGTTGCCACTGCCATTCGCCAGCGAGGCCTTCGGCGCGATCCTGATCCAGCATGCCCTCGATGACGGATTTGCCATCGATCTGGTCCTGGACGATTGCGCGCGGATGCTCATGCCGGGCGGCACGCTATGGCTGGCGGCGTTGAATCCGTGGAGTCCGTACCGCGCGCGCTGGGCGCGCACGGGACTGCATGCCCACGACCCGGGCGTCTGGCAGTCGGCGTTGCGGCGAACCGGGTTTGCCGTCGACACGGTCAGCCTGCAATGGCTGGGGCCGCACTGGCGCGTGGCCCATGGCGAAGTCGGCGTCGGTGCGGCAGATCGCTTGCGCGCCGGCATCGCCCTGACCGTCAACAAGCGCGTGCATGCACTGATCCCGCCGGCGCCGCTGCGCAACCTGCGCTGGAGCCAGGTGTAGGCGGCTGCACAATGCGGCGATAATGCCGCGATGAATGAAGATGAAAGCACCACCGGCGCGCGCAAGCAGGTCGAAATCCACACCGACGGTGCCTGCCTGGGCAATCCGGGTCCCGGCGGCTGGGCAGCGCTGCTGCGCTTCCGCGGTCGCGAACGCGAGGTCGCCGGCGGCGAGGCCGATACCACCAACAACCGCATGGAGCTGATGGCGGCGATCATGGCGCTGGAAACGCTCAGCGAGCCGTGCGACGTGGTCCTCCACACCGACTCGCAGTACGTGCGCCAGGGCATCACCGAATGGATCGGCAACTGGGTCCGCCGCGGCTGGAAGACCGCCGGCGGCGACCCGGTCAAGAACCGTGACCTGTGGGAGCGCCTGCATGCGGCGGCGCAGCGTCATTCGATCCAGTGGAAATGGGTGAAGGGCCACTCCGGCGACCCCGACAACGAGCGCGTCGACGTGCTCGCGCGCCTGCAGGCGCAGCGCCTGCGCGGCGGTTCGGTGGTGGCGCGCTGATGGCGCCGGTTGCGCGCCGTCGCCGTGCCCGGCGAGCGGCTGACGTGTGAGAATGGCGCCGATGCGGCAGATCATCCTTGATACCGAAACCACCGGCCTGAGCTGGGAGCGCGGCAACCGCGTGGTCGAAATCGGCTGCGTGGAATACGTCGAGCGCCGCCCCAGTGGCCGCACCTTCCACGTCTACCTGAAGCCGGATTGCGATTTCGAGCAGGGCGCGCAGGAAGTCACCGGGCTGACCCTGGATTTCCTCGCCGACAAGCCGGTGTTCGCCGACGTGGTCGAAGAGTTCCTCGCCTTCATCGATGGCGCCGAGCTGATCATCCACAACGCCGCCTTCGACGTCGGCTTCCTCGACAACGAACTGCGCCTGGTGGGCTCGCAGTACGGCGGCCTGCGCGAACGCTGCAACGTCGAGGACACCCTGCTGATGGCCCGGCAGCGGTTCCCCGGCCAGCGCAACTCGCTCGATGCACTGTGCAAGCGCCTGGGCGTGGACAACTCGCACCGCCAGCTGCACGGCGCGCTGCTCGACGCCCAGATCCTCGCCGAGGTCTACCTCGCCCTGACGTCGGGCCAGGAAGAGATTGGTTTTGCCAGCGACGCCGCCGGCTCGCAGGTCGAGGTGGTCAGCTTCCGTACCGATCCGGCCGCCGCGCGTCCGCGCGTGCAGGTCTCGGCCGAAGAGCAGGCCGCGCACGAAGCGCGCCTGGAAAAGCTGCGCAAGAAGGCCGGCAAGTGCGTCTGGGACCAGTTCATCGTGGTCGCGGCCGACGAACAGGTCCTGGAACCGGCCTGAGTCTCTGCGCGTAGCCCGGGTAAGCGCAGCGCACTCGGGATCGCCACCCCAACGTCAGTGGTGCCGCACCAGGATCACCGTGACATTGTCCGAGCCGCCGCCATCCAGCGCGGCGGCGACCAGCGAGTCCACGCATTCCTGCGCGCTGCAGTCGTCCTGTGCCAGCACCCGGGCGATGCCGCGGTCGTCGACTTCCTCGGTCAGGCCGTCGCTGCACAGCAGCAGTTGCATGCCCGGCCGCAGTTCGCCGGTCATGGTCTCGACGTTGAGGTTGCGCGGGTCGGTCACGCCCAGCGCCTGCGTCACTACGTTGCGGTGGGGATGGCTGCGCGCCTGTTCGTGGGTGATCGCGCCGTTGGCGATCAGTTCCTGGACGTAGCTGTGGTCCTGCGACAGCTGCGCCAGGTGGCCTTCGCGCCACAGGTAGACGCGGCTGTCGCCGACCCAGGCGACTTCGAAGCGGTTGCCGGCGATGCGCGCGGCCACCACGGTCGTGCCCATCGGCAGCGCGTCGTTGCGGCGCTTGGAAGTGCGGATGATCTCTTCGTCGGCGATGCGGATGGCCTGCGCCAGCGGCGTGCCGTCGCGGATCTCGCGGACGATGGTCTCGCGCGCCAGCGCGCTGGCGACTTCGCCGTATTCATGCCCGCCCATGCCGTCGGCAACCAGCCACAGACCCAGCTCGCCGTCACCGTAATAGGTGTCTTCGTTGAGTTCCCGGCGCAGGCCAACGTGGGTGAGGTGTCCGAATTCGATCATGCGTCGATGATGCCGTCGCTGTCAGGGTGCTTGATGGCGGATAACGGAATCATCGTGGCCGAGCGGCCGCGAGGCAAGGAGAAGGCGGGGCAGGCGACGCAATATCCAGGCCCGCTGCGGCCCGGGCCCGCCAATGCCCTCAAAACGCAAAACGCCCCACGAGGGGGCGTTTGCGTGAATCTGGCGGAGAGGGGGGGATTCGAACCCCCGGTACGCTATAAACGTACGCCTGATTTCGAGTCAGGTACATTCAACCACTCTGCCACCTCTCCGGGTGGTGCAGCGAGCCGGCAATTCTACGGGGCTTGCGCGCCTGCGGCAAGCACCAGGTCCGGTTTGCCGGCAACTTCCGCCGGCTACACTATCGATCCCCTGAACGAACGGCGACGTCATGTCCGAAATCCTGGTCCCGGTGTCCTTTGGCGAACTGCTCGACAAGATCGCGATCCTGCAGATCAAGTCCGAGCGCATGAGCGACCCCGCCAAACTGGCCAATGTCCGCAATGAACTGTCCGCGCTGGAAAAGACCTGGATGGCGCATCCGGCCGCCGGCAACGACATCGCCCGCCTGCGCGCCGAGCTCAAGGCCGTCAACGAACGCCTGTGGGTGATCGAGGACGACATCCGCATCAAGGAGAAGGCGCAGGCCTTCGATGAGGAGTTCGTGCGCCTGGCCCGCGCCGTCTACTTCGAGAACGACGATCGCGCCCGCATCAAGAAGGACATCAACCTCGCGCTGGGCTCGGCCTATGTGGAGGAGAAGTCGTACCAGGACTACCGGACCGGCGCGACGCCGTAATCCTCATTTGCTGTCAGTCGGCCAGCGCGTCAGTTGGCCAGCGCGTCAGTTGGCCAACGCGAATGCGGCCACCGCAAACGACAGCGCCGCCACCGTGGCGGCCACCGCGGCCACGATCTGCACCCGCACCAGGCGCTGCTCCTGCGCGGCCTGGTGCTGGCGCAGTTCGGCGATCGTGCGCTCCAGTTCCAGCGACGCCTGCTTGAGCGCCGTGATGGTCATTTCCATTTCGGCGGCCAGGGTCTTGATCGCCTGGTGGTTGAGGTCGACCGCATCCTGCAGCTCGCGGATCTGCTGCGGGATCTGGGTCGGCTCCTTGCCGCGGGTGAACATCGGACGGGCCGCGCGGAGCAGTTCCGGCAGCAGCGGCGCGACCACGGTGAACCAGGCAGCCATCAGTTCGTCTCCGCATTTGCCGGGGCCGCGCGTGGCGGCAGTTTCTCGGCGCAATAGCGCTCGAATGCGTCGATCGCGTCTTCGACCGTGACCAGGTCCATGACGCCGTCATGCTCGATCTTGGTGCCCCAGCGCAACTCCGACGCCGGCTTGCCGAGGTATTTGCGCGCGGCATCGTCGTAGCGGTCGGCGCAATAGCGACGGTCGCTGTAGGGGCCGCTGCGGGCCGGGTTACTGGCCGCGTGCAGGCCCAGGACCTTGGTGCCCATCGCATTGCCGATGTGCATCGGGCCGGAGTCCGGAGTAACCAGCAACTGGCCGCGTTCGAGCAGGGCAGGCAGCTGCTTCAGCGTGTCCTTGCCGACGAGGTCGAGCGCCGGATGATGCATGGCGGCCATGATCGCGTCGGTGGTCTGACGTTCCAGTTCGCTGCGTCCGCCGCACAGCACCACCCGCCAGCCCCGCGCGGCGGCGTGGTCGGCCAGTGCGGCATGCCGCTCCGGTCGCCAGTTGCGGCGGGCATGGCTGGAGCAGGGCGAGACCAGCATCGTCGGCGTGCCGTCGTCGGGCCATTGCTCACGTGCCCATTGCCGCGCCTCGTCGGGTACCGGCAGGTCCCATTGCACGCGGTCCTGGTGCAGGCCCAGCGGCTCGCAGAAACTGCCGATCGCATCGAGGACATGGATGCCGGGGCGATCGGGAATGCGTTCGTTGACGAACAGGCCGTGCAGGTCCTTCGAGCGCGAGCGGTCGTAGCCGATCCGCCGGCGTGCCGGAATGAAGGCAGAAAGCAGGTTCGCGCGGGCCGCGACCTGCATCTGCATCAGCACGTCGAAGCGCTGCTTGCCGCCAAGGCGCTGGCGCAGTTCGCGGCGCACGGCGCGCATGCCGGCCAGGCCGGTCTTCTTGTCGTACTCGACGAAGTCGACGTCGGGTAGGCCTGCCAGCAGGCGATGCTCGCCCTTGCCGATCACCCAGGTGATCCGTGCCTGCGGCCAGGCCGCCTGCAGCGTGCGCACCAGTGGCACGACATGGGTGACATCACCCAGCGCGGACAGGCGCAGCAGGCAGATGGACTCCGGTGCAGCGGCAGCGGCCTTCATCGACTGCGCGCCCTGGCAGGACCGCTCGGAGTGGGCGGCATGCGCCCGGCAGCCCCGCGGTCGATCCGTCCGGACGGATTGCATGCGGCGCGTGAAGGCAGGTTGCTGGGCACGTGAATTGCTAGACTCCGGGGAATGACGGGGTTCGATGCTACCGAAGAGTTGACGCCGTTCC
>Ga0102589_1005841_pt1 | contig 10490 bp, 11 predicted proteins | sample AraplaMF_Col_mLB_FD_76858 | JGI IMG/M metagenome (GOLD analysis project Ga0102589, IMG submission 76858) | Arabidopsis root microbial communities from the University of North Carolina, USA - plate scrape MF_Col_mLB | ecosystem: Host-associated > Plants > Roots > Endosphere | place: USA... | reverse complement strand
GCTCCTGCTTTCTTTCCTTTAAAAAATAAGCCGATTCCTAAAAAAATCAGCACTGAACTCACAGGGTTTATGAACAGCAGCATTTGCTGCATTACGCCGCTTACGCCTAAGTTAAATTCAGTTTTATAAGCCACGTACGACTTTATCCACATTAAAACAGCGGCTAATATGAAATAGTGCAGCGGCTTAGAAACGATTCGCTTCATTTTGATTTTCCTTTCTCGATTAGTTTATGAGTAGATTCACAAAGAACATATAGAAAACCTTTATCATTATACTCATAGAAAATGAAAATTAAATGAAATCCTAGCCTTCACAACTATAGATAGATTCTTTAAATTCATCTACTAGTTTACCTAATACCCACAAATAAATAAACTAAAATCACCTTTTTTATCATAAAACCCCTTCTCCCCTCATATACTGTATTCTGTTGCAACACCCGTACTGCAAACTTGTGCATTTTTTCACAATTTATCTACAAACTATTCTCATCTTGCTGTATAATAATAATTCTGCCTTGAGCATTCTCTAAATTCGTATGCTTAAGCCACAGCTTTCTTTTCATAACAGATGCACACATGAAAGGAGATGAATAAATGATTTTAAAAGCGTTAAAGAAAAACAAACATGTAACCGTGAATTATTACGAAAATGGCCTGCTTCAAACCTTCAAAGGAAAAATCCAAAATTTAAACCTAACCGACCAAACCCTCTCCCTACGAGATGAAAAACAAAACATTTTTTCCATTCGTTTGTCTGGCATTAAAGAAATTTATTAACAAAAAAGATCCTGAAGAATTCTTCTAGGATCTTTTTTGTATTTTTTATCCATTACTTATTGAAAAATCATCCAATTGGTGTTAAATTAACTTTACATAATGTTAAATCAACTTAACAAATTTATTAAAAAGGCAGCGGGTGATCATATTGACTCTTATTAATCACGTAAAAGAGCTTAGAGCTAAACATGGATATACGCAAGGAGATTTAGCTGAAAAAGTTGGAGCCACTCGCCAAACCATTGCAGCTATTGAAAAGGGAAATTACGTTCCCTCCCTACTACTTGGTTTAACAATTTGTGATGTCTTTCAATTAAAAATGGAAGATGTTTTTAGACTTCAAAAGGAGGAGAAAAATATTGAGTAATGTTATTAAATCTTATTTATTGAATGTAGTGTCTCTGTTATGCGTAGGGTGGTTTTTATATGATTTTTTAAGCCTAAATATTCAATTTAGTGAAGTTATGACCGACCCTGAACCCCCGTGGGAAATTACTATGTCTATAGGCTCTTTTGCTTCTTTAATTGTCCTTTTAATTGTCTCATTTTTTTACTACCGCGCGCGTAAAAAGACGAAGAACGTTTCGCCTTTATTATTTCCTTTTGAATTTGCAGAAGAAGATGAACGTGAAAAGATGATAACAGCAGAAGCTTGTAAAAAAGCCTTTGTTTTTCTCCTATTTTCTATTCCTATAGGTGCTATATTAATAGCTTTTTATCCGCTGTTGCCTAATTCTTTTAGCTTCTATCCCATTGCCGTTCTTTTGCTCCTTTCTCTTGTGCAGTTAACGGTTTATTACGTATCAATTAGTAAGATTTATCGCTGATTAAAAAAATGGTGCTGTAGCGACAGCACCATTTTTTTATTACAGCATAACATCTCCACTATTTGGTCCCAACGTTTGCCCTGTATAGATATTTCCATCTGGAGAACTCGCTAACAAAACAGCTGTTGGCGCCACTTCTTCCACTGTGCCAAATCGAGGAACAGCTAATTCCTTTTGCTTTTGCAATTTCCACTCTTCATTAATATCGTCTACGAGCTGTGTTTGTATTGGTCCAGGTGCTATACAATTAGCTGTAATATTATATTTTCCAAGTTCGAGCGCAATGGACTTTGTAAAAGCAATCACTCCTGCTTTCGCAGCAGCATAGTGGCTTAATTCTACGCCGCCTTTTTGACCAATTTGAGACGCGATATTAATAATTCTTCCTGATTTTTGCGCTATCATATACGGAACAACTGCTCTTGTGGTTAGAAATACTGATTTTAAATCAATATTTATCATTTGGTCCCACTGAGCTTCTTCCATATCTTTCAATAGACTTTGAGTTAAAATCCCTGCATTATTTACTAAAATATCAATGGTCTGAAAACGTGAAAGAGCTGTTTGAACCATTTCTTCAACGATCTCTTTCTTTGTAATATCTCCTTCAATAATGACAACTTGTCCGCCATAAGAACTTACGTCCCTACTGAGCTCTTCGATTTCTTGTTGCTCTACGCCATAGACGTTTAACACTAAGTTTGCTCCTTCTTTGGCATAAGCAAGGGCAATACCTTTTCCAATTCCTCTTGCGCTTCCCGTAATGATTGCTGTTTTCCCTTCCAGCTTCATGCTAAATCCCCTTTCTTTACTCCAACTTCATTTAAAGAAGGCTGGATCGCTTCTTCCGGCACTTCAATATGCCAATCTCTTCCTACTGTTGTACCTAAATAGTCATCAGAGAAACGACTATCAATTTCTTTTTGAGGGTGACGTTTTAAATACCATGCTTTCATTAACACAAAGTAACAAGCTATTCCTAGTGGAAAACCAACAATATACATATAATCTAAAAAGTAGATAGCCGCTCCTCCAGCTATGATCCATGAAATCATACCCGCCCAGTTTACTCCACCATCAAATTTATATTGACCTTCCTCTGCATATAGTTCTTCTACATTCAAACGGCGCCTTCTGATAATGTAATAATCACATAACATAATTCCTGCAAGCGCAGATAAAACAGCCCCGTAATACCCTAAAAAGATGAATAATTGATCTAAAATTGCCCAAGGCTGAAACAGTGTTCCTACCACTCCAGCTAGAATAATGCCCACTGTGTATGACACCTTAAAGCGAGAACCTGCATTAACAAATGTTAAAGAAGCTGGGATAAGATTAGCAGCAGAGTTAGTAGACCACTGAGCTAACACCACCATAATAAGCACAACAGCCATTACCCATCCTGTAGAAGTTTGTTGAATAACTTCAATGGGATTCCAAAGACCCGTCCCGAGAAAACTAACGGCTCCAATTACACCCATAAAAGTTTGTACGATAGGAAGAGCTGTAAGATGCGGAATATAATTATTTTTGTTTCGCTTCAGCCAGCTTCGTTCATTTTTAGGTGCTTTTACATACCTTGTGATATTAGGAATATCTACCGCGAGTGCTGACCAAAATCCCATATTAGCAGCCATCACTAAAAACCAAGTGGTGGTATCTTTTGTCCCGACATAGCTGTACACATCAATTCCTTTATCGTCTGCCATTCCTGCCACTTTAAAGAAAATCCACACTGAAATTAAAATAATAGAAGGTGCAGCAACAACTGCAAAACGATCAATCGCTTTGATTCCCATTGCCGTGTTAATAATTTGTACAACAGCAAATGCTACATACCAAAAGAACCAAGAATCAAATCCTGTTAAACTATGAAAAATGTAATTGATTGCTGTAGCTCCTAAGTAGGTTTGAATGCCAAACCAGATTGACGCGATAATCCCTTTACTAACTGCCGGAATATGAACACCTTTAATTCCAAAAGGAGCGCGTAAATAAGCAGCAAATGAAAGACCGTGCTCTACTCCAATATCCCCACTTAAGCTTCCAATAATGGCAATGATAATATTAGCAAGTAAGATTGCTCCTGCTAACTTCCATAAAGACATAGAGTCAATTCCATTTGCACCAATTTGAAACGTTGCAATAATAACAGCCATCCCCACCCAAATATTAAAGAAACCAAACCCTGAAATGACACGCTGTTTTGCTAATGTTGGTACAATATCTTTCGAAATCAATGAGTTTTTCAACTAGCACTCCTCCTATTAATAAAATAGTTAGTTTTCGACAGGCATTACTTTGACGGTTCTTTATACATGTCATTCTGTAAATCTAAAAGATAGGGAATGGCTTTCCTCTGTTTTTCTGCTTGCACCAAATCAATTTCTGCCACAATGACTTCATCTTCTTTTGTAGCTTCTGTTAACACTTTTCCTTGAGGGTTTATAATTCGACTTCCTCCTCCAAACACTGTTTCATTCTTTTCTGTGCCCGTACGGTTTGATGCAATAACAAAGCAGCCGTTCTCTAAAGCCCTTGCTTTAGTCGCTATATCCCATGCATACCTTCTTAAGGAGCCAAATGCAGAAGAATAAATCAACACGTTTGCTCCTTTTAACGTGAGCACGCGCGCACCTTCTGGAAACCCTACTTCATAGCATATTTGCATGCCCAATGTTACTTCACCTAATTGAGTGACTTCATATCTGTCCCCTTTTTGAAACCTTTGTTTTTCTTGATCCCATAAGTAAATTTTTCTATATGTTCCTTGAATTCCGTCTCTGTCTACTACTAGACATGTATCGTATATACAATCACTCTCTTTTTCTAAAATGCACCCGGCTATTGTCACATTGAACTTCTGTGCAGTTTGAACAAGCCATTCACTCGTATAACCCGGAATATACTCAGCATATTGCCAGTCTTTTTCCTCTACTCGATATCCTGTATTAAATAGTTCTGGCAATACAATAAATGAAGCACCTTTTAAAACTGCTTGTTCAATTAAATGATATGCTTTTTCTAAATTAATGCCTGCATTTCCAAGCTCACAATTCATTTGAACAGCTGCTGCGATAAATGTTTGATGTTTCATTTTATTACTCCTCCTACATTCAAAACGTAATAATCGGTTTAATAATTTGATCTTCCGCATGTTCAAATAATCTATAAGCTTCAATTGCTTCATCAATAGTAAATCGATGTGTAATCATCGGCTTTAAATCAATACGCTCTTGAATAACTAGACTCATAAGCTGCTGCATACGTTCTCTTCCGCCGGGACACAAAGTTGTTACAATTCGGTGATCTCCCATTCCGCTTGCAAAATGTTCAATTGGAATCTCAACATGCCCCGAATATACGCCTACGCTTGAAATACAGCCTCCGCGTCTAATTACTTTTAAACACTGTTGAAACGTTTCTTCTTTTCCTAGAGCTTCAATAGCAACTTCTATTCCTTTATTTCCTGATAGCTTCATTATTTCTTCCACTACGTTCACTTCGTTAAAGTTTAACGTCACGTCTGCTCCCATCTTTTTAGCAAGGCCTAGGCGCTGGGAATTCCCATCTATTCCAATAATGAGGCTAGCTCCTTTTAATCTGGCCCCTGCAATGGCACAAAGCCCTACAGGGCCACACGCAAAGACTGCCACTATATCTCCTATTTGAATTTGTGCGTTTTCAGCTGCAGCAATTCCAGTTGAAGCGATATCCGTTAACAGCAGTACATCTTCATCGGATAATTCATCCGGAATTTTAGTTAAGTTGTACTGTGGAAAAGGCATCTTAAAATACTCTGCATGCGTTCCATCTATCGTATTTCCTAAGCGCCATCCTCCTGGAGTTTTAAAATCCCCTTCTGGCCCTATGCACTGAGAAGATAAATTTTTTTGACAATAATAACACGAACCACAAGGTGTACAAGATCCGCACATAACGCGTTCTCCTACTTTTATTCCTGTTACTCCTTCCCCTACCTCATGAACAACTCCTACATGCTCATGTCCTAACGTTCGATTTTTTTCTACTTTATGTTCGTCGTGTAAAATATGAATATCTGTTCCGCAAATAGTAGTAGACGTTGTTTTAATGACTACTTCTCCCGCTTTTGCCTTTGGAACTTCTTTGTATTGAAGCCCAACCTGTTTATGACCTTGATAAACAACTGCCTTCATAAAACCAGCAGGAGCTTGTTTACCTTTTTCAACTTCTTTTTTAATAGCAACCATATCCTATCCTCTCCTTTATCAATTAGCTAGCTTATTTTCCTAATTGCAAGATGCATGCCAATTTAGAAAAAGAGCGGCGTAGCTGTTTTATATTCGTTAAGAACTTGTTTTGTATGCAGATGAACATATAAAATTCTGCAATATATGCGGCGTTGCATAATAAAAAAGAAGTCTACCTCCTTAAAAGGAAAAGATAGACTTCTTTTGAACCCTTACTATTCGTTTAACTTTTGAAGCTTTCGACTAATGGTTGATTGATTTACTTGCAGTGCATCGGCAATTTTTACTGTAGAGGAATATTTTTGTTTAGCTAGACGCAAGAGCTGTTTTTCAGCCATTTCCATGCATTCTTTTAGAGGAAGGATGTCTAGCACCTGTACCTTATCTCTATTAGATGATAAGTTTGTAATTTCTTCTGGCAAATGCAAATGCTGAATTTCATCTCCATCTGACATCACAATGAGTCTTTCCACAATATTTTGAAGCTCCCTTACATTTCCTGGCCAGTTATATAGTTCAAACGCTTCGACCGTTTCAGCTGACAGCGTCTTTTTCGTTAAATATTTTTGATTAAACTGTTCAATAAAATAAGAGGCTAAAGGCAAAATATCTTCTCTGCGCTCGCGAAGCGGTAAAATCGACAGTGGTATAACGTTTAGTCGGTAGTATAGATCTTCACGAAAATTCCCTTTTTGAACGTCTTCATGCAAGTTTCGATTGGTAGCTGCAATGATTCGCACATTAACTGCAACTGGCTTCACTCCGCCCACCCTCATCACTTCTCGTTCTTGAAGAACTCTTAGTAATTTCACTTGAAGGGCTAGAGGCATCTCCGCAATTTCATCTAAAAATAACGTTCCTTTGTTAGCTAACTCGAAAAGTCCCATTTTCCCTTCCTTTTTTGCTCCTGTAAAAGCTCCTCCTTCGTAGCCAAAAAGCTCTGATTCTAACAAGTTCTCAGGAATAGCTCCACAGTTGACTTTTATAAATGGACTGTTTTTTCGATCACTCGTTTCATGAATGAGGTTGGCGACCATTTCTTTTCCAACCCCTGATTCACCTAGAATAAGCACAGTAGAATCTACATTGGCAACTCGTCTAGCTAATTCTAGAGTCTTCTCCATTTTTTTGCTGTAAGAAATCAGTTTTACCTTTTCTGTTTTATCTTTTTTCAGTTCCATAAGTTCTTGTTTGTAACCTGCAATTAACCGCTTCATCTCACTGATTTCTGACTGCATTTGACTCACTTCAGTGATATCTCTTGAGGCATTAATAACCCGGATAACTTCTCCTTGTTCATTCTTTATAGGCGTTCCTACAACCATAAGCCTTCTGCCTTCTTTAGTAGTCTGAATAGCAGAAACTTTTTTCCTTTGTTCTAATACTAATCGTGTAATAGACGGTGTATAGATTCCTTCTTTCTCCAGATCAATAACGTTTCTTCCTATTAATTCGTTCTCTTTTTTTCCCCATAGTTCCAAACAAGCTGAACTTGCTCTAATCGTATTTCCCTCGCCATCTGACACGTACATTACGTCATAAGAAGTTTCAAAAATAGCTTTTAAGTCCATACTTTCCGATTTGTACTTTTCATATTCAGTTATGTAGTCATCCATTATTAAGACCGAAACTAACTCTAGTTCGCTCATATAGAAAAATTGTATATATTTGTGACCGTCTATTACTTGAATATGTTCTTCGGCGTTGTTCTCTTGATTGAAGCACCTTCGAACTTGTTGCTTTATCTCTTCACTCTGATAGAAAACATTTGGAAGTGACTCTGCACTTTTATTTGCAATTCTAATTTGTAAATCCTTTTGATAAATAACAATAGAAAAGGGAAATTCCTCAATTAACTCTTCTATTGCTCGTATAGATGTATGCTGTACCATATGAAGATTTGAATTCGACAAATTACACTCACCCCAACCATCAGATTTTTCAATTACTCTTAAAAATAATATCATATCATTAAGAATCTTCTGAAATCTATGCAAAAAAACATATTTTTTATGCTTTTACGCATATTTCCTCCTGTTTTTCTACCATAGCTTCTTATTAAAACGCTGATTGTTCCTTTTTTTATACTTGGCACACTTTTTGCAACAACTCTTAATAAGAAATCATAAAGAAGAAGGAGTGGTTCACTGTGGGCAAAAAAGAAATTTTAGTAGCTTATGGAGTAGATGTAGATGCTGTCGCTGGTTGGTTGGGATCATACGGAGGCGAAGATTCTCCAGATGATATATCTCGTGGGTTATTTGCAGGAGAAGTGGGAGCACCTCGATTATTGGATTTATTTGATAAGTATCAGCTAAAAACCACTTGGTTCATTCCGGGTCACTCTATCGAAACGTTTCCCGAACAAATGAAAGAAGTTGTCAAACGAGGACATGAAGTAGGAGCACATGGCTATTCTCATGAAAATCCTATTGCAATGACTCCTCAACAAGAAGAAGAAGTCTTATTAAAATCGATTACACTAATTGAAGAACTTTCGGGTAAAAAGCCGACAGGCTATGTAGCACCTTGGTGGGAATTTTCTAATGTAACAAATGAACTGCTGGACAAACATGGCATTAAGTACGACCACAGCTTAATGCATAATGACTTTTCTCCTTATTATGTAAGAATTGGTGACAGCTGGACAAAAATTGATTATGCAAAAAAAGCAAATGAATGGATGAAACCGCTAATAAGAGGAGAAGAAACGGATTTAATAGAGATTCCTGCTAACTGGTATTTAGACGATCTTCCTCCAATGATGTTTATTAAAAAGTCACCTAACAGCCATGGCTTTGTAAATCCGCGCGATTTAGAGGAAATGTGGAGAGATCAGTTTGATTGGGTATATGAGAATATGGACTATGGAGTCTTCACGATGACTATCCACCCTGATGTGAGCGGACGTCCTCAGGTGCTAAAAATGCATGAACGTTTAATTCAGCATATCAGTTCTCATGAAGGTGTTAGATGGGTGACATTCGATGAAATTGCAGATGATTTCGCAAAACGAAACCCTCGCAAAAAAGCGGTTGAAGCTAAACAATTATAAAAAGCCGGATCCGTTCATATTGAACGGATCCCCTACTTTACAGGGAGGAATAAACATGTGCATCTTATGCGGCGAATTTATTATGCAAGTCCATTGGACCGATTACACAGATTCGACAGATACAGAAATAACAGTTGGAAATCAACAGCGGATTAGACAGCGCAGCCGCCTTCACCGCGCTAACCTTTGTAATCAACTTCTGAGCCATTATCGCCTGACGTTAGAGGAATGGAACGGCAGCAAGTTTATTTTACGAGATGCAAAAGGCAATGCTGAAATTGTTCATGACCTCGGAACAATTTGGCATCATGTAGAAGCAATGATCGGATACCCTATTGATCCACTAGATGGAAGTTTATTGGATAAAATAACAGAAAGGAGTTCCGCTCAATGAAAGCTCATGGAAAAAAAGCGATAACAATTGTAACAGGATGCTTAGGATCCGGTAAAACAACCTTGTTGCAGCATATTTTAAAAGAACCCTCTATTAATAACAATACAGCAGTTATTGTTAACGAATACGGAAAAATTGGTCTCGACCATCACCTCTTGCGTCAGGCTGAGGAACGAACTATTTTACTTAAAGGAGGCTGCATATGCTGCAATTCGCGAGCCGATCTAGAAGAAGAGCTGAAAGAGCTGTTGTATGCAGACGAAAGCGGAGAATCTCCTTTTGAGCGTGTCGTGATCGAAACCACGGGAATGGCAGATCCTTCTCCTATTTTATTTACGATTTTAACCAACCCTCTTTTACAGCATCGGTACATAGTTGATTGTGTGATCACTACAGTAGATGCAAAAAATGGTATGCTGCAGCTTCAGAACAATCCAGAAATAATTAAACAAATTACCGTTGCTGATAAAATTATTTTAACCAAAACAGACATTTGTTCACCCGAAGAGCACGATGCTATATTGACACATATTCAGTCTCTAAATCCATCGTGTGTAATCATACCTGCTGTATATGGAAAAGTAGATCCTTTTATTATCCAAGAAGCATCTAATGTAGATCGCTTAAAAGTTATTCATTCTTTACCTTCACCTGTTACACATCCCAATTCAAATGTATCTTCTATTTCGTTTTCGTTTTCACAGCCTCTGGACTGGACAGCATTCGGGCTATGGCTGAGCATGTTACTTCATGCGAACGGTGAAAAGGTAATGAGGGTAAAAGGCATGCTGGACGTTGGAGAAGACGGACCCGTTGTGTTAAATGGCGTTCAACATATTATTCATCCTCCGCAGCATTTGAAGCAATGGCCATCACACAATCGAGAATCTTACTTAATTTTTATTGTGCGAGATATAGATACAGCTTTAATCGAACGATCGTTAAAAACATTTCAGCAGTTCTTACATACCGTTGCTACCACATGCGAACTTACTACCATTTATTAATTTTTCAGAAGCTTTATCCTATATGGAATAAAGCTTCTTTCTATTCTTCTAATAAAAATTTCCCAAAATCTAAATAACATCTGTCTATTTCACTATTTTTTCATTTTTTCTGTCTATATTGAACTATAACAATTGAACGATGTATGTTACCTTCCACTGCAATTTTTCTTCAGTGTTCAGTTGCAAAATA
>Ga0102589_1005838_pt1 | contig 10495 bp, 7 predicted proteins | sample AraplaMF_Col_mLB_FD_76858 | JGI IMG/M metagenome (GOLD analysis project Ga0102589, IMG submission 76858) | Arabidopsis root microbial communities from the University of North Carolina, USA - plate scrape MF_Col_mLB | ecosystem: Host-associated > Plants > Roots > Endosphere | place: USA... | reverse complement strand
GCTCGCCGGTGGTCGGCACGAACGCGTTGCCGTTGAAATCGGTGCCGACGGTCGGCTGGAACGATTGCGAATAGCCCACGTACGGCGCGAAGCCGTTGTCGAACAGGTAGTTGATGCCGACGCGACCGGAGAACTCGTCGTCGCTCTGGTGGCTGCGCGCGCCGCCGATCAGCTCGCGCGTGTCGGTGCCGACCCAGTCCTGGCGACCGCCGAGGGTGACGACCCAGCGGTCGAGCTTGATCTGGTCCTGAACGTACAGGCCGGTCTGGTCCTGGTCCTGCACGGTGCGCGAGGTGTAGTCCGGCTTGACGATCTGACTGCCGTAGACCGGGTTGAAGATGTCCAGCGTCGGCGCCGTGAACGCGAACGCCTGCGCGTACTCGTTGCGCGAGTCGCGGTAATCCAGGCCGGCGAGCAGCGTGTGCTGGGCGCGACCGGTGTTGAAGGCGAAGGTCAGCTGGTTGTCGACGCCGGTGTTCTTCTCTTCTTCCTCGGTCGCCCACAGGTAGCGAAACAGCGTGCGCTGGTCGGCAAGCAGGCCGAACGCGCCGACGGTGACGGCCGGGTCGATGTCGGTGGTGCCATGGCGCACGTTCTGCTTGAACACGGTGCCGCCACCGAAGTCGTGGCTGTACTCCCAGCCCAGCGACTGCATGGTCTTGTCGTAGTTGTTGTAGCCCGGCTCACCGGTGTAGCGGTTGATCGGGATCTTGCCGTTCGGGTTCGGCAGCAGCGTGCCTTGCGACGGCAGGAAGCCGCCACCGGCTACGGTGTCGTTGCGCTGGTAGCGCGCGAACAGGGTCAGCGCGTTGGCTTCGTCCGGCTTCCAGGTCAGCGCCGGCGCGATGTAGTAGCGGTCGTCATGGACATAGTCGACGACGTCATCGCTGTTGCGCGCCACGCCGGTGAGGCGGTACGACCACTCGCCGCTGCCACCGAGGGCGCCGCCGAAATCGAACGCGGCCTGCACCATGTCGTAGCTGCCAACCTGCAGCTCGACTTCGTGCAGCGCTTCGGTCACCGGGCGCTTGCTGACGTAGTTGACCAGGCCACCGGGCGGCATGGCGCCGTAGGTGACCGAGGCCGGCCCCTTCAGCACTTCGATGCGCTCCAGGCCGAACGGCTCGATGCGGGTGATGCCGGTGTTGGATCCACCCGCAAGGGCGAGGCCGTCGAGGTAGCGCGCCGGGGTGAAGCCACGCACCAGCATCCAGTCACTTCGGGGATCCGGGCCGTAGCCGCCGCCCTGGGCGCCGGCGGTGTACCACACCGCTTCCTCGGCACCGTGCACCGCGCGGTCGCGCAGCTGCTGGTCGGTGATCACCGACACCGAGGCCGGGATCTCGCGAAGGGGCGTATCGGTCTTGGTTGCGCTGCCGCTGCTGCGTGCCAGCGGCGCGTGCACCTCGACCGAATCGAGATCGGTCGCCGACGGCGAAGCCGTCTGGGCACCAGCAACGACGGGCGCGGCCATGGCGGTTGCGAGGGCCAGCGCGAGGGCATGGCGGGAGACGGCGGCGGCGCGGGGAAGGGGCATGTGGGTTGCGGTGGCCACCGGGAAAACCGGTGGACAGCCCGCTCGGCAAGAATGGGAATGATTCGCATTCTAAGGGCCGGACCAGCCGAAGGGCAAACGCCTCCCGTCATTCCCGCGAAGGCGGGAATCCAGGGACGTAGATCTGCTTCGGCAGACGTGGCAGTGCGGACCGCAACGTCCATCGGTTCCCGCCTGCGCGGGAACGACGTGCCTCAGAACCCGTAGCGCAGGAACCCGCCGTCCACCGCGATGCACTCGCCGGTGACATACCCCGCGGCCGGCAGGCACAGGAACGCCACCGCCGCCGCCACTTCCTCCGGCTCGCCGATGCGCCCCAGCGGCGTGCGCAGCAGCACCTCGTCGAGGTAATCCGGATCGGCCAGCTTGTCGGAGGTGCGGCGGGTGCGGATGTACCACGGCGCCACCGCGTTGACGCGGATGCCGTCCTCGGCCCACTCCACCGCGAGGTTGCGCGTCATCTGGTGCATCGCCGCCTTGCTCATGCCGTAGGGCGCGCCGGTGCGCACGTGGGTCATGCCCGAGACGCTGCCGACGTTGACGATGCTCGAAGCGGCATGCCGCGTCAGCAGGGGATGCGCATAGCGCGACAGCTCGAACGCGGAAAACACGTTCACTTCGAACACCTGCCGCCACTCGTCCTCGGTGTAGTCGGTGGCGACCTTGCTGACATTGCCGCCAGCGTTGTTGACCAGGATGTGCAGGCCTTCGCCGAAATCCTCGACCCAGTCGAGCAGCTCGCGGCGCTGCTCCTCGTCGGCGACATCGGCGACGAAAGCCTGGATGTCGCGCTCGGGGAAATCCTCGACCAGCTCGGCGCGCGCGGCATCCAGCGCAGTCGAGTCACGCGCGGCGAGCAGCACGTCGGCACCGAAGCCGAGCAGCTCGCGTGCGATCGCGCGGCCGATGCCGGCACTGCCGCCGGTGACCAGGGCCAGTTGTCCGTCCAGGCGCCAACGCTTCGGGTCCATGCCGCTCTCCGGTATCGCACTGCGTGAAGGTGGTCGCGGTTGGACACGTCTCCGCGCGCGACGGCCGCTGTAGCATAGCCGCCAGACCAATCGAGGGTGCCCGGATGTCGCGATCGCTGCTGTGCGCGTTGATGGCGTTGGCCTTGCTGGCCGGGTGCTCCAAGCCGAAGCCGCCGGAAAAGGACCGCCCGCCGGAACCGCAGGCGACGCAGTTGCGCGACGCCATCCAGGCGCCGCTGGACAAAGCACGCGCGGCCGATGAAAACGCCCGGAAGGCGGCCGATCAGCAGCGGGCGGCGATCGACGCGGCAGAGTCCGGCAACGGCAACTGACCGTAGCGCCGGGAACTCCAGAAACAGAAACGCCCGGCTTCGGCCGGGCGTTCTGCGTCAGGCCTGCTTACAACCCGCAGAAGCAGTACGCCAGCGCCTTCACCGGCACGCCCCGCGTCGGCTGGATCGCGCCCTCGAGGAAGCGCAGGTCGGCCGCGGTCTGCGGCGAAGCCTTGGCCAGCAGGCTGCGGGCGAGATCGGACTCGCGCACCCAGGCCGCGCCGGCACGGCTGCCGATGAAGCCGGTGAAGAAGCGCTCGAACGGCGTCGCCGCCTTCTCGATGTAGCGGACGTGGTAGCTGTCCTTCGCGAGCTTGGCCTTGGCGGCGGCAAACTCGATCGCCTGCTGCAGGCCGCCGAGCTCGTCGACCAGGCCGCGCTCCTTGGCCTGCTCGCCGCTCCAGACGCGGCCGCGGGCGATCGCGTCGACCTGTTCGACGGGCTTGCCGCGGGCCGTGGCGACGCGGCCGGTGAAGTCGCGGTAACCCTTGTTGATCACCGACTGGATCACTTCGCCGACTTCCGGCTGCAGCGGACGGGTGATGTCGAAGGCACCGGCGAAGCGCGTGGTGCCGACGCCGTCGGAATGCACGCCGATCTTGTCGAGGGCACGCGGGATGGTCGGGATCAGGCCGAAGATGCCGATCGAACCGGTGATCGTCGAGGCATCGGCATAGATGCGGTCGGCGTCCATCGAGATCCAGTAGCCGCCCGAAGCGGCCAGGTCGCCCATCGACACCGACACGGGCTTGCCGGCCTTCTTCAGCCCGACCACTTCGCGGCGGATCTGCTCGGAGGCGAACACTTCGCCGCCCGGCGAGTCGACCCGAAGCACCACGGCCTTCACGTTGTCGTCGTCGCGTGCTTCGCGCAACAGCGCCGCGGTGGACACGCCGCCGACGGTGCCCGGCGGCTGCTCGCCACCCTGGATCTCGCCTTCGGCGACGATCACGGCAACCTGCGGGCGACGCAGGTCGACCGCGCCCAGGCCGCTGTCGAGCTGCACCAGGTATTCGTCGAGCGAGGCCTGGCGGAAACCGCCTTCGGCATCGTCGTCGGCAACGCCACGCTGCACCAGCAGGTCGTCGACCTCCTCACGCGTCTTCAGGCCGTCGACCAGCTTGGTCTGCAAAGCGAACCTGGCCAGGTCGCCCTGGGCGCTGGCGATGCCGACCGGCATCTGCTCGATTCCCTGCGACAGCTGCGCGACATCCAGCTTGCGCGCCTTGGCGACGTCGCCGAGGTAGCGCTGCCATACGTCGTTCATCCAGAACAGGTCGGCTTCCTTCGCTTCCGGCGACGCCGCGTCGAGCACGTAGGGCTCGGCCGCCGACTTGTACTCGCCGACCTTGAACAGGTGCACGTCGACGCCGAGCTTGTCCTGCAAGCCCTGGCGGTAATAGGTGCGGTAACGGCCGAGGCCTTCCAGCAGCATCCCGCCCATCGGGTCGAGGTAGACCTCGTTGGCCTGCGCGGCCAACACGTACTGCTTCTGGTCCATCATCTCGGCGAACGCGACGACCTGCTTGCCACTGGCCTTGACCCGCGCCACGGCCTGCGCGACTTCGCGCAGCGAGGCGAAGCCGCCGGCCTCGAGCATGTCCAGGTCGAGCACGACGCGCTCGATGCGCTTGTCCTCGCGGGCGGCATCGAGTGCGCGCACCAGGTCACGCAGCTGCACTTCGCCGCCGCGCTCGCCCACGGCCTTGCCCAGCGCGCGCGTCAGCGGGTCGCTGCTGTACTGCTCGACGAGGGTGCCTTCCGGCGCGATGACCAGCGTGGTGCGATCGAGCATCGGCTTGACCCGCGGGCCCGACAGCATGATCGCGAGGAAGAGGAACAGCAGGAAGAAGAACACCAGGTTGAGGACCAACCGGCGGGTGAAATTCATCGCATCCCACAACCCGACGAAGAAGCGGGCGATCGGGCCACGACGGGACGTATCGTTCATTGCAAAGGCTCCTGGCTTACGTTTCCAGCCTAAACGCGGGTGGCATGGAAATCACCCGCCATTCGTAACACGCCCTGACGGCCATCGGCGTGATGCGGGTGTAGGTGAGGCGTGACCGCGGCCGGTCGCCGCGGGTTCACGGGCCGCGCATGACCAGCCGGTCGGGCTGGCTCGAGCGCAGGAAGCGGCTGCACAGCAGCAGCGCGGCGACGGTCAGGCCGGCGATCAGGCCGATCCACATGCCCTTCGGCCCCCAGCCCAGTCCGAGCCCGAGGCCGGCGCCGAGCGGCATGCCGATGCCCCAGTAAGCCATCGCCGCCAGCAGCATCGGCACGCGGGTGTCCTTGAGCCCGCGCAATGCCCCGGCCGACAGGACCTGCACGCCGTCGGGGAACTGGAACGCCGCCGCGTACAGCAGCAGCGAAGCCGCCAGCGTCGCCACCGCCGCATCGGCGGTATAGAAGCTGACCAGCAGGTCGTTGCCGGTCAGCAACACCAGGCCGGAGAACAGCTGCGTGCCGATCACGATCGCGTAGCCGGCGTAGGCGGCGCGGCGCACGCCGGCGAAATCGCCACGGCCCAGCGCGTGGCCGACGCGCACGGTGGTGGCCTCGGCCAGGCCCATCGGCACCATGAAGCACAACGACGCCAGGTTGATCGCGATCTGGTGCGCGGCCGCCGGCACTTCGCCCAGGCGTCCCATCAGCAGCGCGGTGGCGATGAACAGCCCACCCTCCATCAGCACTGTCACGCCAATCGGCAGGCCGGTGGCGAGCAGGCCGCGGATGATCGACCACTCGGGCAGGTCGAAGCGCTCGAACAGCTTGAGGTCGGCGAAGCGCTTCGACCGCCACAGCACGATGGCGAAACCAATCGCCTGCATCCACAGCATCATCGCCGACGCCACGCCGAGGCCGCCCGCGCCCATCTCCGGAAAGCCGAACTTGCCGAAGGTGAGCACGTAGCCCACCGGCAGCAGCACCAGCAGTCCGCCGGCACTGAGCACCAGGGTCGGCAAGGTCCAGTGCAGGCCTTCGCTGAGATAACGCATGCAGAAGAACAGTGTCAGCGCCACCACGCCCCAGCGGATGCCATGCAGGAAGGCCGTGGCGCCGGGGATGATCTCGGCGGTGATGCCCATCGGCCCCAGTGCGTGCGGGATGAAGGTCAGGAACGCGAACAGCACCAGCCCCAGCCCGAGCGCCAGCCACAGCGCCTGCCGGAACAGCGCACCGATCTGCTCGCGCTGGCCGGCACCGTCGAGCTGCGACACCGACGGCGGCACCGACAGCAGCGTGCCGATCGGCACCATCATCGGCAGCCACCACAGAGCAGTACCAATCGTGACCGAGGCCAGCGTGGTGGTGCCGTGGTGGCCGGCCAGGACGTTGTCGACAAACGCGATCAGGCCGGTCGACAGGTGCCCGCCCACCAGCGGCGCGGCAAGGATGGCGGTGGTGCGGACTTCGCCGAGCAGCCCCTTGCGGGCGGGAATGGCGAGGGAAGAAGGCGGGGACATCGTTACAACCAGACGCACGACTGCGGCCGCGCGACCGAATCCGATGTCGGGCGCTGGCGCCGGGTCGCGGCGGGCCGCTATCTTAGCGGCTTGATCTGAACAGCTCGTTGCCATGGCCTGCACATGCCGTGGCACCCAGGGGAGAGGGAAGCATCTGATGAGCGCAACAGGACACGACATTCCCAGCCATTGCGAGAACTGCAATGCGCAGCTCGAGGGCCATTACTGCCATGACTGCGGGCAGTCGGTGGTCAATCCGGTGCGCGATGCCGGGCATGCGCTGGAAGAAGTGTTCGAGTCGTTCTGGCACCTCGACGGCCGCATCTTCCGCACCCTGCGCGACCTGATCTTTCCCGGCCGCGTCGCCAACAACTACCTCGCCGGGCAACGCGCACGCTACGTCGCGCCGCTGCGCCTGTTCCTGGTGCTGAGCGTGGTGACGTTCTTCTTCGCGCAACTGGTCATCCATGTCGACAACAACGACAAGGCCAACCCGATGGTGCAGCTCGAGGACGGCGTCCAGAGCAACGACAAGAACGCCGCCAAGCAGTCCAAGGCCTTCGCCAAGGCCGGCAGCATCGCCGACGTCGAACAGATCCGTCGCAAGAACCTGGCCGACCTGGCCGAGGCGCGCGAGGCGATCCCGGCGGTGCTGCTGCACGCGCGCAAGGCGATCGATGTTGCCGCCGAGGACGTCAACCGCGCCGCCGACCGCCGCATCGACGCCATCGGCCGCGAGAGGGGCATGAGCGGCGAACAGATCGCCGCCGCCAAGGCCGACGGCGCACAACGCGCCGCCGCCGCGATGGAAACGGCCAAGCAGACCCTCGAGAAGGCCGCCGACCTGACGACACTGCAGCGCCTGCGCGACGAGCGCCTGGCGCCGCACCACGTCAAGCTGGCGTCCTTGCCGGCCACGGCCGCGGCCGCGCGTCGCCATGAGCTCAACGAGATCCGCGAGATCAACATCGCCGCCGGCTGTCGCGCCGCGCAGTTGCAGATCGCCGACGCGACCAGCACCGAAGGCGACCGCGTGCGCAAGGAATCCGAGGACGCGCGCATCTACGGCGACCCCGACTGCTACGACCGCCTGACCCTGTTCGGCAGCGAGGAACCCTGGGACGAGGAAACCAACCCGCTGACCTTCAGCTGGGCGCCGGCGTTCTTCAACCACTGGATCAACCGCCAGATCGCGCACGGCCGCGAGAACGTCTCGCGCGCGCAGAAGGATCCGGGGCTGTGGGTGCGCGCGCTGCTGGCCGCGGTGCCGTCGGCGCTGTTCCTGCTGGTGCCGGTGTTCGCGTTGCTGCTGAAGCTCGCTTACCTGGGCTCGGGCCGGCTGTACCTGGAACACCTGGTCATCGCCCTCTACAGCCACGCCTACATGTGCCTGACGATGCTGGCGTTCTTCATCCTGATCGCGCTGGACAATGCGATCTCGCCGCATTGGGACGGCTACGGCTGGATCAGCGGCATCCTCATCACGCTGCTGTGGATGTGGCTGCCGGTCTACCTGCTGCTGATGCAGAAGCGCGTGTACCGCAACGGCTGGCCGGTGACCGTGCTGCGCTACCTGGTGATCGGCAACCTGTACTTCGTGCTGCTCGCCTTCGCCGCGACGTTCCTCGCGCTGGCGAGCCTGGTGCGGATGTAAGGTTCGACGCCGTCAGTGCAGCACTGATGCCTCAGTGCTGCATCTGCTGCCACAGCCAGTCGCCGCGTCCGTCGGCACCGGCGGCCAGCAGGCCGCGGCGCAGCGCGTCGCGCCGGGTCGGCGGGGTGCGCTGGGCCAGCACGCCCAGGTCCTTGCGCTGCTGTGCCGTCATCGCCCGCAGCGCCTGCATCAGCGCTGCGTGTTCCTGCTCCGGCACCTGCGCCAGCAGCGGCTGCAGCATCGCGTAGTCGCCGCCCATCGTCGGCCCGAGCAACCAGCCGCGGCGATCGCTGCGATCGAGCGCGTCGAACTGCGCCCGCCAGGCTCGCTGCTGCTCGACCGGCATCGTCGCCAGCTGCGTGGCAGCGGCCTGGATGCGGACCTGCTCCTGCGCCGGTAGCGCGCGCCAGGCCTGGTAGCGCTCGCGGATCGCATCGCGTTCGCTGCGCGGCAGGGCATCCCATCGCGCAACGCGGCGGGCGTAGTCCTGCCGCTGCTGCGGCGACCACGCTTCCCATTGCTGCGATTGCCGCTGCAGTTGTGCGTGCGCCGCCGGTGGCAGTTTCGCCATGGCATCGCGCAGGTCGGGCGGGGTCGCCGCGGCCGAGGCCACGAACAACAGCGACGCCAGGGAAATCAAACCGCGATTACGGCGCATCGGACGACTCCGTCTCGGTCTCGCTGTCGGCCTGCGGGGCGGCGGTCGCTGTCGATTGAATCGAGTCGGCGGGCGGCACGTCGCTGGGCGGAGTCGGCAGGGTCACGCCGGCGGCCTGCTGCGCGGCGAACCAGCTGTGGAACTCGAGATCGCGGGCGTCGGCCTGCGCCTGCGGATCGGCCAGCAGGTCGAAATCGCGGTGGGCGATCAGCGCGGTGTCGGCGGAATAGCGCGCGGCCGGCTCGTCGCCTTCCGGCAAGGGTTCCACGCGGACGCGTTTCACGCCCGGCTCGAGACCAAGCGCGCGCTGCCAGGGCGTGAGCAGGTCGGGCCAGATGAAGCTCGCCACCAGGGCCAGCACGCACGCCGCCAGCAAGCCCCAGAGCGAGGCCATCAGCCAGCGCCGGCGTGGTCGCGCCGCAGCCGCAACGTGGGACGACGAGGCCGATGCCGATGCCGGGCCGCGCATCACCGCGTCGCGGGCAGCGCTGAGCCGCACCAGGCGGTCGGGCGGCAGGGTCTTGATGCGGCGATGGATCTGTTCGCGCAGCCGCTGCCACGCCTCCGGGTCGGCACGGCCGTCCTCGTGGTGCGGCAAGGCCCGCTGCAGCGCCAGGCGGAAGCTGGGCTGGGATACGCCCAGCACGGCCGCGCCCTCGTCTTCCGACAGCCCGGCGGCGACGCGCAGCAGCAAGGCCGCACGCGGGCCGCTGCCGAGCTCTCCGAGGCGGTCGGTGACGTCGATCGGCAAGGCCACCGCGGTGCGGTTGCGCAGCTGCGGCTGGGCCAGCAGCAGGCTCCAGAACCGGGTCGGCCAGGCCGGCATCGCCAGCGACTCGGCCTCGTCGCGGAACTGGCGCATCGCCGCCGCCAGTGCGGCATCGCCGACGCCGGCATCGCCGGCCTGGAGTTCGGCCAGGACCGCGCCACGGCGCTCCACGCCGCGCAGGAACGCGGACAGGGCGGGGGGCGGAGACGGGTTGTGGGAGGGGGAAGAAACGCTCATCGGGACTGCATCACCATGCCCCGCATCATAGCGATGCCGACATGCCACAAAACTGCTTGACAACGCGCTAACACGTGCTCCGCGAAGCAGGACGCGGCCTGCACCCGAAAAGCGGTTGTGCACAGCAGTAATGGAATCGTCACGCCGGGACGCCCGACCCCGCCCCGGGACCGCATGACAGCGATGTTTCACAGTTAACCGATTGATTCAAAACAGAATAACCGCGTTGGCACTTTTTTCACCAACGTGGCCGCAAGGCTTATTTTTGTGTAGTCGGACCAATCTGCCGACACACCATGCACAGATTTATCCACAGGCGATGTGGATAAGGCCCAATTGCCTTTTACATCCATCACTTGCGTGACTTTTGTCACAGAGCGGCGAGCAATGCCGCGCAACTTTCCCGACCCGCCATGGGCGCCCTCGCCCTCGGTAGACTGCGCCGATGCCCGATGCCCCGATGCCTGATTCGCCAGTCTGGCGACTGGCCCTGCCGCTGCCCCTGCCCCGCCTGTTCGACTACCTGCCACCCGTGGGCGAAGCGGCGGGCGCGGGCGACGTCGGCAGCCGGGTGCGGGTGCCGTTCGGCAGCCGCGAGCTGGTCGGCGTCATTGCCGACGTCGGCGCCGCGGGCGACGACGCGCCGCAGCTCAAGCACGCCCTGACCCGCCTGGATCCACAGCCGGTGTTCCACGGCGAGCTGCTCGAATCGCTGCGCTGGCTGGCGCGTTACACCCATGCCCCGCTGGGCGAGGTACTGGCGACCGCGTTGCCGGCCACCCTGCGTCGCGGCGAGGCGTTGCCCGATACCCACGCCTGGGCCTGGCAGCTGACCGAGGCCGGGCAGAC
>Ga0102589_1005833_pt1 | contig 10502 bp, 10 predicted proteins | sample AraplaMF_Col_mLB_FD_76858 | JGI IMG/M metagenome (GOLD analysis project Ga0102589, IMG submission 76858) | Arabidopsis root microbial communities from the University of North Carolina, USA - plate scrape MF_Col_mLB | ecosystem: Host-associated > Plants > Roots > Endosphere | place: USA... | reverse complement strand
CGTTTTCCGAAACCAAATTCGTACATATAAAGACTCAAAATAAATAGGTTTTATAATTCCTCGTTCCTCAAATTCAGTTCCATCTTTATTTTCAGTTTCCGTTCGAACAAACCACCTATTTCCGATGCCAATTTCAATATACTTCACAAAAGTCCCCCTTTCGGAAATTAATTTCTAACTATTCTATTATTTCCCCGGTAAGCGCACATTCCGACAGAACATGAGCCCACAAATAAAAAGTAGATTACAAAAATCTACTTTATAGCTTATATTTTTGCATTCGTTTATAAAATGTACTTCGAGGTACATCTAAAAGTTTGGCAGCTAATGAAACATTTCCGTTTGTCTTTTCTAGCGCTTCAATCATGCTATCACGCTGTATTTTTTCACGGGAATTTAATGTATGCTCCGTTTTATTTTCTGCTTGCAATGCAAGTTGATGTTGATTTCCCATCATAGTTTGTAATAAAAAAGAGATTTGTTTTTCGCATATTTCGCGACCTTGCGACAAAATGTAAATGCGTTCTAATACATTTAATAATTCTCGAATATTTCCGGGCCATGTATGCTGAGAAAATTGATTACAAATACTTTTTGGAAATACAACATTCCAATCCTTTCGTACACAAAAATGTTGTATGAAGTACGGAATATCCTCTCTTCTTTCTATTAACGATGGAACATATAGGGGATAAACATGTAAACGATAATATAAATCTTGACGGAATTTCCCTTCTTCTACTAATCGCAGTAAATCTTTATGTGTCGCAGTAATAATACGAATATTTACTGGTACCTCTTTTGAACTGCCAATTGGGGTTACTGCTCGTTCTTGTAAAACACGTAATAATGCCACTTGCATCTCTGGTGGTACTTCACCAATTTCATCTAAAAATATTGTTCCTCCGTCTGCTTGTTCGAATTTCCCTTTATATCCTTGGCGCCGCGCACCTGTAAACGCTCCTTCGGCATAACCGAACAATTCACTTTCCATTAATTCTTTTGGTAATGAACCGCAGTTAACAGCTATAAAAGGACCATTTTTTCTTGGACTATTTTCATGAATCGCCCTCGCTACATATTCTTTCCCTACACCTGTTTCTCCGCATACATATACACTAGCGTCAGTTGGAGATACAAGCTTAATTTCTTCTAAAGTATGTTGAAATGCCTTGCTTGTCCCAATAACTCCAGGGAAAGTAATTCCGTTTATAAATGGGGAAGTAGCAAATAAATTCCCTTGTTTTTTTTCCTTTACATAAATACATTTCCCAATCATTCTATCATTACTATATACTGGTACTTCTAATTTAGGTTTCAACCCATTGTGCATTAAATCTTCAAGTTGCATTCGTGACCAATTAGAGACTCGTTCCCGAACCCTCTTGCTCGCAGAAACGATAACATCACGATGATTACAAATGACAACTTGTTCATCACTGTCAATTACATCTAAAAAACGATGGATTAAATGTAGTTCATTTTGATGCACTCGAATACTACATTCACGTTCAATCGCATGTGCAATCGAAGTGACCATCCCGAGCATATATGGATGTGAAAATTCAATTGGACAGGAGAAATCTAGAACACCAATTAATTTCCCATCATCATTATGAATGGGAGCGGCCGCACAGCTCCAGCTATGAGATGCGACAGAATAATGCTCTGTTCCACTGATCATAATAGCCTCTTCAATCTCTAAAGCTGTTCCTATCGCATTTGTACCAACAGCTGCTTCCGTCCATTTCACACCTTCAATGAAATTAATATGTTTCGCTCGTTTCAACGTTTGTTGATTTCCACTTAATGATAGAACGTAACCGTCTGGATCAATTAATAATGCCATCATTTGCAGTTCATCAATGGTTTTTCTCATATTTTGTAATTGAGGTATTGCTATATCAAGGAAGATTTCACTCTTTTTCTTTTGATCCTGAAAAATATTAGAAGACAAAATTTTCTGACCTTTATTCATATGAGGATTCACATTTGCTACTTTACATCGATGCCATGACTCTGAAATTCTTTCGTTTATACGGTTCGAATCAAGGACTCCTTCATCAACAAATTTTTTCCATGTATGTAAGTAAAACGGTGAAGCTAGCATTGTATCATCTCCCTATTCATTATTTTGGAGATCTGTAAAAACATACTTTTATTATAAAACCGAATAAAAGCGTTTTCAATACAACTAGAAAGAAGACACAAATATGTTAATAATTTGAATATCTTAATGCACTTCTTTATTCTTTTTTAGTAGAACTATATTTTGTATAATGGACGCAAAGAAAATACATAACCAAAACCACTTTTGTGGAGTATCATTTATAAAGAAAACTATGACCGTTATTGCAAATAAAATGGTAGACGCTAAACTAAAATATAATTTTGTTTTAATTCCCATTATCCCCCACCTCTCTATCACTTTACAGTACATACTAACTCTTCATTTTTCAACTCTACTATGTACTCCTGTAAAACATATTCTTTCCCGCCATGTTTTTCATACCAATCATGTATTCTTTTAACATGTATCTTGTCGCTTCTAATTTTCGATTCAATTTCTTTATACTGTTCATAACTATCATATTCCCATATGGCGAATATTTCTGTTGTACCATCATTATTATCTTTCATCCAGCGTCCTATTAGCCTAGAGCCATACTTTAACTGATTAGGTAAGTTCGTGTTATTAAAATGCTCGTTAAATATTTCTATAAATTCATTCTTTACTATATAGTACTTCCTTCTATAAAACATATATTTTCACCTCTTTTATGAACAGACTCAAATACACCTTCCCATTGCTACCGTATTATAATACTTCCCATCCGACAGTCTTTTATCATTTTTCAAAATACCTTCTACTTCAAATCCTAATTTTTTATAAAGTTGAATGGCTTTTTCATTTGTCTCTAACACTTGTAATGATATCTTTTTCACTTCATTTTCATCAGCCCACTGAATAGATTGTTGCAATAGTTTCTTACCCATTCCATATCCCCAAAACTCTCTTAAAATACAAACGCCAAACTCCACTTTATGGGCTAATCTCTTTAAATTGGATCCTTCACATCTTGAAAACCCTACGATTTGGTTGTGAACTTCTACAACTAAAAAGAGATTCTGCATCTCTTCACTATCTGCTTTTATTATTTTTTGAAAACCTACCTTATCTATAAATCCCTCTCCAGCTTCTCTATCCATATTTTCAGTTTCGCCATCGATCTGAACTCTAATCTTCGATAATTGCTCAGCATCCGTTTCAGCCGCAGAACGAATCGTATAAGCTAATCCATTTATATGAAACTCTTGTCTTTTTATAATCATTTCAAACTCCTTTTAAATGCAGTCTATTGATGCTATTACAATTTCTTTACCTTGTTTCTGAAATTCTTGAATCGTTTCTTTACTAGCGTCTCCATCTGTTATTATAAGGTCAATTTCTATCAGTGACTCTCCTTTTATAAAGCAGTCTATTCCAAGTTTAGTATGAGGAGCTAAACAAATGTTTCTTCTAGCAATCTTACTTACTGTTTTACTAAAATAAGCAACTTCCGGCGTTGCAGTACTTATACCATTCAATGAAATGCCGCCACCTGTAGAAAAATACAGATCAATTGAGAATCTACTTATCAATTCTGAGGCAAGTGTATCTGTCATATTTCCTGATGGTTTCACCTTTCCACCAATTAAGTACGTATCAATGTTCTTATATTCCCGTAACGTACTGGCAATTTCTATAGAATTTGTAACAACTGTAAATGATGTTTCAGGTAAATACTTTAACATCGCATAATGAATAGATGCCCCGCCAATAAAAACGGAATCTCCTTCTTGTATGTAGGATGCAGCAACTTTCGCAATCGCATCTTTCTCTATTGAACGATCACGATAACGTTTCGATGGTTCGGCGGCTAAGTTTCTCACTCGCGCGAGTTCAACTGCACCTCCGTGCGTTCTTTTTAATAAACCATCCTTCTCCATAATAGACAAATCTCTTCTTATAGAATCAATAGACATATCGAAACTTTCCGCAAGATCTTTAGCAATTACCCTTCCATCTTTCTTAAGTAACTCTAAAATTTTCTCTCTACGCTCTTCAGTAAACATCTTCCCACCACCGTTATTGAAGATTCAGAAATTTTATCTTTATTTTAATTATATGCACACTTCTTCCGTTTTACAATATTTTCAACTCTTATATTTTCAGCTTTATACAGTTTTGTTCCTCTTTTTATCCCATTACATTCAACACCGAATAAATGTATATTGATAATTTAGCATCTAAATAAAGTTTACTAGTTACCTATCTCCAGCAATACATTATTTGCACAAATCATCACTTCTTCAAATGGACAATCAAATAAAACCCCTAGTTCAAAACCCTCTTCAGCAAGGTCTATTTCATGACATAACCACCAAGCACCTTCAAAATTTTCCGGAATAGAACATTTCGTTACCCCTGTGAAAGTTACTTTAAGTTTATCAAAATCACTGAAAGTACCACTGCAATCTAAAGTTATAATTAGCGTATCTTCTGATCTTCTCTCTACTAATTTGACTACACTATCATGTAGTGAGTATTCATGTAGTTGAACGACATTCTGCGCGAGCTTTTCTTTTATAGTATTATAATTATCTATATACGCTTCTTCTAAATCATTCATTCTTTTCTCATAATCTACTGTCCACTCAAGCATAAGTTTCTTTAATTTTTCCGGTGGGTATTCTGAATTAATTGTATTGTCATGAATGTATGGATGTAGTGACTTAGGTAGGAATTTTAATAAATCTTCTTTCTTTTCTTCCACATCTTCTCTCAAACTTTGCTTATAATCCATTCCTACCTTTTCGCTTTCTCGCAACATCTCTTCCCATTCTTCTAATGTTTCTGAGAAAATTAAAAATCCAGATACTTGCATTTCTTTATACCAATCTTTATTGAAATACCTCAATGGCTTTCCTCCTAAAACATTTTAACATCCAGCAAAAACGATATATCTATTTATTATATCATTCCAATAACTATTTTTTCTAAAGAAAAAATGCAAAACTGTAAATATTCCGCCTTTTATTTCTAAAACTTCAGAATATTTACAATAGTTCATAATTAGAATACATTTTACTAGTACAAAGATTCATCTGTACAAAAATCTAAACAAAAAGGGATGGTTATATGTTGAAGAAATTAGTAGCAGGGACATTAGTAGCGGGATTTGCATTAACTGGAGGATTAGGTGCAGTAAGTGCTGAAGAAAAAAGTAACACAATTAAATCTTTTGATTATTTAAAAGTGGATGAACAGAATGTTAAATCACTTACAAAATTAAGTGATCAGGATAAGAAAGACATCCAAATTACTATGGTATTACCAGAGCAAAATGAAAATGGAGATTGGCTAGCTTATGGTTTTACTAGCCGTGATACATTAGATGCTTATATTGAAAAGGATAAAAAAGTACTTAAAAATAAAATTAATCCTTTAGGTAGCGGTGCTGGTAGTACTGATTTTTATGAACATAAAGATAAAGGTGGACAATATATTTACTGGAGCAGCGGTTTTAAAAACTTACCATCTAGCTGGAACGACAGAATTTCCTCTGTAAGTACAGCATCACCTTCTGCAAGTTATTCGACGACACTTTGGGAGCATACTTCTACACAAGGATATGGAAAAGGTGTTGTATTTAAACACGCTGATTGGTACGGTAAAACTGCTAATTTAGCTGCTGATTGGAACGATATTACTTCAGCGATTGACGTAAAAAAATAATAGGATATTCAATTTCTTCTGTAAAAATTCAACCCACTATTCTCTCATTCATTTAGAGAATAGTGGGTTATTATATTTCCATTTAAGCATGTATAGCATGTCCTACGGCTTGCAATAACGCTTCATGAATCGCTTCAGATAAAGTTGGGTGTGCCGCAATATAATCTCTCATAATATCAGCGGTAACTTCTGTATGAATCATTACAGTTCCTTGTCCGATTAGTTCGGTTGCATGAGGACCGATAATAGAAATCCCTACAATTTCTTGATATTTAGGTTCCACAATGACTTTTACTTTACCCGTTTGTTCTCCAATAATAAGCGCTTTTCCGTTTGCTGTAAAAGGACATTCTCCGATAAGAATATCACCATATTGCCCTCTTGCTCCTTTTTCTGTTAAACCGACGCTAGCAATTTCTGGAGCTGTATACATACAGCGAGGTACAGCATGATAGTTTGCCTTCACATCTTCCCCACTCGCATGTAGCGCTGCTGTCGTTCCTTCATGGAAAGCAACGTGAGCAAGCTGTATTCCCCCAATCACATCACCTGCTGCGTAAATATGTGATACATTTGTTTGCATATGTTCATTCACTGAAATTCCTTTATTTGAAAATTGAACACCTATTTTTTCTAAATCTAATTCTTGTACTCGTGGTTTTCGGCCGACAGAAACGAGAACATATTCCGGATTGGCTTCTTGGATACTTCCTTCATATTCAAATGAAGCTTGCTTCTTATAATTATTTAATCCTTTTAAAGCTGCTCCTGTAAATATTTCTACGCCATCACTTTCTAGTTTCTTTCTCAATATATGTGCGATATCTTCATCCTCATCAGGTAATAATTGCGGTGCCATTTCGATAATCGTAACTTTTGTTCCGAGACGACTATAAATACTTGCAAACTCGCAACCTATGACACCACCGCCAACGATTAATAATGATTTCGGTATGTTTTCTAGGGACATTACATGGCTACTATTTAAAATCCACTTCCCATCAAATGGAGCAAAAGGTAATTCTGTTGGTTCTGAACCTGCCGCAATAATGAACAGTTCTCCATCTACTACATCTTCTTTATCACCGTGTGTAACTCGCACACGGTGATCCGTTTCAAATTTCGCTTTACCTTGTATAACTTTTATTTTATTTTTCTTCATTAAATATTGAATTCCTTGGACGAGCTGCGTTACGATTCGTGATTTTCTCGCCTGCATTTGCTTCCAATCAATTGATATACTTCCTTTGTTAAGCGTAACTCCATAATTATTCGCTTTTCTCACAATGTCATGCACTTCCGCACTTTCTAACAATGATTTCGTAGGCATGCAACCGACATTTAAACAAGTCCCGCCAAGATTAGCTTCATCAATAAGAGTGACATCTTTTCCATTTTGAGCCGCGGTAATTGCCGCTACATAACCAGCAGGTCCGCCCCCAATAACAACTAATTTACTCATTCTCTCACCTTCTCTTTATAAAAGAATTGTTACAGGTTCTTCTAAATAACGTTTAATTGTGCGTAAAAATGCAGCTGCTGGTGCACCGTCTAGTACACGATGATCGAATGTTAAACTTAAAGGTAACATACTACCTTTTTTAATTTTTTTCCCTTTATATACCGGAACATGTTCAATTGCCCCAACACCTAAAATACCTGCTTCAGGTGTATTTAATACTGGTGTGAAATATTCAATCCCAAAACTACCTAAATTACTAATTGTAAAGGTTGTTCCTTGCATATCATCACTACTTAAATTACCTTCTCTTGCTTTTTGTGCAACGTTTTTAATTTGTTTAGATAACTCTACTAAAGATAGATTATTAGCAAAACGGATAGCTGGAACGACTAGTCCCTTTTCTAACGCGACCGCCATACCTAAATGAACATGTTCAAATTGATGAATGGTATCATCTATATAAGCGCTGTTTATTTCTTTATGCTCCCCAAGCGCTAATACAACAGCACGAGAAACGAGATCCGTAATAGTTAGTTTGTTATCGTATCTTTTTTGTACAACTTCTGCTATTTCTTTATGTAAAGCAACTAAATCTGTAACATCTACTTTCATCGTTAACGTTAATTGCGCACTATTTTGTAAGCTGGCCTGCATACGATTTGCGATTGCTTTCCGCATACCAGTCACAGGAATTACTTTACTGTCTTCTTGTTCAAGTACTTCTGGAATTGCTACTCTTTCTTCAAGCGCCTTTAATACATCTACCTTTGTAATTCTTCCACCTGGACCTGTACCAAGTAACAATCTAATATCAAGATTTTCAGTTTTCGCAATTTTCTTCGCTACTGGAGATATTTTAACTCTTTGCTTCGTCACATCTATCACATATGGTTCTGGATGTTGGACCTTTTTAGGTTCTGGATTAGATGTTTTTTCTTCTTCAACATTTGTACTTTCATAGACTTCTACTTTTTCGTTCGGTTTACCGATATAGCAAATTACAGTGCCAGGTGGAACTTCTTCATCTTCACTTACAGCTATATCAAGAACAGTTCCATCAGCTGGTGCTTCTATTTCAGTTTCGATTTTTTCCGAGTTAATACTAGCAATTAGTTCACCTTTTGCTACATGATCACCCGCTTTAATATTCCAGCTCGTAATACTACCTTCTTTCATCGCCATACCTAACTTCGGCATTACAACTTCTACAGCCATGTTTCTCTCTCCCTTCTCATCGTTTTATTACACATGTAATACAGATTGGTCTCCGATCATTTCTGATACAGTTTCGATTACTTTCTCCGGCGTTGGTAAATATAACTTTTCAAGTGGTGGTGAGAACGGAACTGGTGTATGTGGTGCTGTAATTCGTTTAATAGGTGCATCTAACAAATCGAATCCTTTATCCGCTACAATTGCCGCAATATCTGTTGCAATACTACATCTTGGATTTGCTTCATCAATGACGATAAGACGGTTTGTTTTTTCAACAGATGCTAAAATCGTATCTTCATCAAGCGGTGATAAAGAACGTGGATCGATTACTTCTACTTCAAGTCCTTTTTTCGATAATTGCTCAGCCGCTGCAAGTGCTGTATGAACTTGTTTTCCAATTGCGACGATTGTTACGTCAGAACCTTCACGTTTCATATCTGCTTTTCCTAAAGGAATTGTATAGTACCCTTCTGGCACTTCACCTTTCATATTGTAAAGTGTTTTATCTTCAAAGAAGATTACTGGGTCATCATCTTCAATTGCCGCTAATAATAAGCCTTTTGCGTCATACGGAGTAGAAGGAACGACAACTTTTATACCTGGAATGCTCGTAAATAACGCGTATAAACTTTGCGAATGTTGTGCTGCTGCGCTAAAACCAGCACCGTGCATCGTACGTACTGTAACTGGCACTTTCGCTTTACCACCAAACATATAACGGAACTTTGCACCTTGGTTTAATACTTGATCAAGACAACTACCGATAAAGTCATTAAACATTAATTCAGCTATCGGACGTAAACCAGTTGCCGCCGCTGCCATCGCTGCTCCCATATAACCTGCTTCTGAAATTGGTGTGTCTAAAATACGATTTCGACCAAATTCTTGTACAAGTCCTTTCGTCACGCCAAGTACACCGCCCCATGCTTCATCATCTTGCAAGTGATCAACTTGTGCACCGCCTGCAACGTCTTCACCTATTAAAATTACATTTTCATCACGACGCATTGAAATTTTCATCGCTTCATTAATTGCAGTTGACATACTTACTGTTCTAGTCATTATTTTTCACCCTCCTCTTATTTGTAAGAAACATATACATCTTTTAATAATTCTTCATCCTCTGGATATGGACTATTTTCACTAAATTCAATTGATCTTTGCACTGCTTCATCTACTGCCTTTTCCATATCGACAAGTTCAGATTCAGTTAATAAAGCTTCATGAATTAAATGCTTACGGAAATTCACAATTGCATCTTTTTCATTTAAATGTTCTTCTTTTTCTTCTGAAGTTTTATACGTTTGTGCTTCACCTTCGAAATGACCGTAATTGCGATATGTCATACATTCAATTATTGTTGGACCACCGCCATTACGTGCGCGCTCCACCGCCTCTTCAGCTGCTTTATATACTGCAAGTAGATCTTTTCCATCCACTTGAATACCAGGAATATTGTAAGCTTTCGCTCGATCTGCAATGGAATCACAACTTGAAGCATATTCAAATGTCGTTGCTTCGCCATAACCATTATTTTCTGCGATAAAAATAACTGGTAACTTCCAAATCGCTGCTAAATTAACTCCTTCATGGAATGTTCCTTCATTGTTTGCTCCGTCACCGAAGAAGCAAACACTCACATCTTTCGTTCCTTTATATTTAGCTGTTAATGCTGAGCCGCAAGCAAGTGGAAATCCTCCGCCTACAATCCCATTTGCACCAAGCATTCCTTTATCTAAATCGGCAATATGCATGGAACCGCCCTTCCCTTTACATAACCCAGTCGCTTTCCCAAAAAGTTCAGCCATCATACCATTTAAATCACAACCTTTTGCGATACAATGACCGTGCCCTCTATGCGTACTTGTAATACTGTCACTATCTGTTAAGTGGGCACATACACCAACTGCTACCGCTTCTTCACCTGCGTATAAATGAACGAAACCTGGCAGAACGCCTTGCGCGAACAATTCATGTACCTTATCTTCAAACTTACGAATCTCTAACATTTTTTCATACATCCAACGAGCTTGTTCTTTCGTAATT
>Ga0102589_1005831_pt1 | contig 10510 bp, 14 predicted proteins | sample AraplaMF_Col_mLB_FD_76858 | JGI IMG/M metagenome (GOLD analysis project Ga0102589, IMG submission 76858) | Arabidopsis root microbial communities from the University of North Carolina, USA - plate scrape MF_Col_mLB | ecosystem: Host-associated > Plants > Roots > Endosphere | place: USA... | reverse complement strand
CTTCAATACAAGAACCATAATTGTATTAGTCTTATCATGCACCTTCACTTGAATATGAGTCCCGAGTTCTTCCAGCCTTTTATTCGTCATGTTAACAAGTTCAGGAATCGACTTCTCAGAAATATTCGCCTTCTCTGAAGTCGCTTCTAATGAAGCTTCGTTAGCAAGATTATTGAACCATGGCTGTATGGATGAATGTGAAGATTTCGAAAAAGATTCTATCCTCATCACTCCCACTTCTTCTCCTCTCCTGTTCAAAGGTCAAAATACTAAAAAAGCCGACCGGTTTCCCGGCCGGCTATAAATCAAATTAACGAAGCAATTGCAGAATGCCTTGCGGCTGTTGGTTCGCTTGAGCCAACATTGCAGTTGCAGCTTGTTGAAGAATGTTATTCTTCGTGAATTCGGACATTTCTTTAGCCATATCAGTGTCACGAATACGGGATTCAGCAGCTTGCAAGTTCTCGGAAGTCGTTCCCAGGTTGTTAATTGTATGTTCCAAACGGTTTTGAACAGCACCCAGATTGGAGCGAGCTTCCGACACAGTGTCAATAGCAGCTTGAACTGTTGTCAAGTTATCAGAAGCATTTTGATGTATTTGTCCAGCTGCTGTAATATCCTTCAGACCTGCTGCTGAATCTACATTCAATGTAGCAGCATCCAACTTTTGCAAAGTAAGGTCGATAGTTTCGTTTGCGTTAGCGCCTACTTGGAATTTCAAAGGTGTTGTTATACTACCATCAAGTAATTTTTTCGTGTTAAATTGCGTTTGTTTTGCAATCGAATCAATTTGTGAGCTAAGTTGATCTACCTCTGATTTAATTTTTGTAGCATCAGTTGTAGTCAAAACATCATTCGCAGCTTGAGTGAAAAGCTCGCCCATACGTTGCAGCATAGCATGAGTTTCGTTCAATGCACCCTCAGCAGTTTGGATCAAGGAAATGCCATCCAGAGCGTTCTTGGAAGCTTGCTCCAAACCGCGGATTTGGTTACGCATTTTTTCAGAGATTGCCAAACCTGCAGCATCGTCAGCAGCACGGTTGATTCTGAAACCGGAGGACAATTTCTCCAGAGATTTGGAAGAAGCATTGTTGTTTACAGACAATTGACGCTGAGTGTTGTAAGAGCTGATATTGTGGTTAATACGCATAATAAAATTCCTCCTTGGAATGTCGACGGCGCTTCCATGCGCCATTCTATTATTCGATCGATAGCTAGGTTTACGGCCGTTAAAACCTCTCTATCATCTCATAATATATATATCGGCTATTCGCCTCATTACTTTATACCTAAATCACAATTTTATTTTATTTTATTTTTTATTCCTTTTTTCCAGTACTTTATTTAACAATTGCTGCGCGTTCTCCTGAATCGCGGCGGCGCTTCGATTTTGTTCCTGCAGCGCTTTATAAATCTCCTCGCGATAAACTGTAACCTGCGAAGGAGCATCAATTCCAATTCGAACATGGTCGCCGGAAACTTCCAAAACCGTCAATACGATATCGTTATTGATGACGATTTTTTCCCCTTTGTTCCTGGAAAGGACAAGCATTTACTTCCCCTCCCCTAGCAGAGAATGCTGAATAGAATACGAAGAGTTTTCCAATACAATTTGAACTGCATGCTTGGTTCGGGTATTAAAAACAAGCGGGGCTTTCAAATTTGCAGTGATGTCGGATTGAGACCTAACCGTCAGAATCACTTTAACTTCAACATCCTCAGCCGAATCAACAGCTAGGCGTTCCTTCCATGTATCCTTTAAATCAAATGAATAGTCTGGAAATAAACCGAAGGGATCGATCACGATAAATGTAAGATCAGGTTCTCCAGCTGCCTGCAAATATTCAAAAATATCCCCGGACTCTTGGGATACTAGAACAAATTCCCTTAGTTCCGGAAAACCAAATAGAGGTTCAATAAATTGATAAACTTGTTGTTGCGAGATCTCGATATCTCCAAATCGGGTTGATGTTACAATCATTTTATAGCCTCCATAAAAAAGATAGTTGTATTTGAGCGATTGCCAATTTACAACTATCTTATCATGATTTTTTACACCACTGCATCCAAGGACTGGCCAGTGCTGCTCATAAATATATAATTTTTTTGAATAAGGTAAGGATTTACCTTACCTGGATAATAGTCTACAACAGGTTTGCTTGTTTTCACATCAAAACTAACCGAACCCGGTACATAATTGTTGCTTAATTGGGACGGAGTATACGTAATATCCACGTTATCGTATCCCGGATCACCGCAAATTTCGATAGGGTATTCTTTAAAGATTTTATCCCTAGCTATTTCCCCAAAAGCTCTTTCTTTCTTCTGGATCTGCATCATGCGATCCCCGTCGCTTGCGATGTCGCCAATATTCTGATAAGAAATCCGCAAAGAGCTTTGAGCAATGCGGTCCGTAACTTCTGCAAAACGGGCCATTCCCAGTGCAGACCATGCCTTTCGGGAATCAATTTCAATTGAAGACTTCTCTGTGCTTAATTCAAGTCGTCCGGGTTCCTGCTTCATATTCATTTCTGGTCTGGGCTGTTCGATGCTGTAATGTCCCCGAGTAGTTTCTAGACCGATTCTACTATATCCTTGCTGAATTTGAATACGGGGGATATTCATTTATACCGAACTCCTATCTTAAAAAATCCAAAAGGCTTGGTCTGATAATACGTGACATCGTATCTAAGGAAGCTTGATAGATACTTTCTGCTGTTTTTAGTTCCGTGATTACCTTCGGCATATCCACATCTTCTACCTTAGATTGAAGATCTGTATAGTTCAATCCAAGGTCATCCAGTCGACTGAGTGTGAATTCCAAACGATTCTGCCGCGCACCTACCTCAGATTGCGCTGTGACGATACGTTCCATTGAATTTTGAATACTTGCAATCTCTGCACCAATCACTTGTGTATTATCGGTCAACAAAGCATTCTTCAATCGATCGACGACATTGAACATATTCGAGCTGTCAGACGGATCCCCGAACACTTGATTACCGTTGACATTAATGGTTGTATAGATTCCTGCGCCAATCTGTATTTTAATGGATCCCTGATCCAGCTTATAAGGTTCAGTCGTTGCTGGAGGAATAGAATTGGCAGGATCTTGCGGATATGGCGCACGATCTGTTGCCTCACCATTAAATATATGCTTCCCTTTAAACTGAGAATTTCCTAATGAAACCAATTGGTCATAGAGCTCTTCAACTTCCAATGCAATGGCCTTCCGCGCATCGGGCGGTACCGTGTCTGAAGAACCTTGGACTGATTTCTCCGATATTTTCTGCAATATATTAACAGCTTCATTCATAACCGTATCCGAGAACTTTAGCCATGAATCCGCATCCTTTGCATTTTCCGAGAACTGTTCTGTCATACTAATTTCTCCACGGTATCGCAATGCATCCGCAATACCTACAGGATCATCCGATGGTCGATTGATACGACGATTGGTCGTAAGCTGTTCCTGATTTGAATCCAATCGTTTGTAATTACTCTGCAAATTACGCATCAAAGCGTCACTCATCATCGATTGTGTTATCCGCATATCATCTTCTCCTCCTATCTGCCAACGATCCCTGTACCGTTGATAAGTTTATCCAGCATTTCATCGACAGTTGTTATAACACGTGACGACGCGCTGTAAGCATGCTGAAACTTGATCAAGTTCGATGCTTCTTCATCAATCGAGACACTCGAAATCGCTTGTCTTAAATTATCCGCATGGCCCGAGAGCAGAATACTGTTCTCCGACATTTTCGTTGCATGATCCGCTTGTGTTCCTAATTGACTAACAACAGCTTGGAAATAACCGCTATATGTACCGGTATTCGTAATCGCGCCATTGTTCCCCATAGGGTTAAAATTGAATGTGCGCTCTGACAATCCAGCTATTAGCAATGCCATATCTCCATTCCCTTGAATAACAGTTTCCACGGGTGCCGCTGGTGGCTTCGATATCATTTCCGTACGCATAGACACAGCGATATTCGAGACATTCTCAACAATAAGAGGATTCAGTCGAATGTTATCGGCTGTGATTGGTCCCGTACCCCCATTGCCTACGGTAAAGAAATCTTTGCCTGTCGTTGCCGGATTGTCTAATGTATAACCTAATTTATGCAGTCCATTGATACCATCAACCGTATACTTTGTGTCTTCCATCAGTTTGCGAGGATTCGATGGATCTGTTACTGCGCCAGGTATGACAACGCCTGGAGGCAGAATAGAACCTTTCGGCAAAGTCACTTCTACCTTACCTGTCGCCAGCGTGTTCGCCATAATATCCAGCTGTTTCATATATTCGGCAACAAAGACATCCCGGGACTCAACATATCCTTGAATTTCCCCGCCTGTTAAAGTAGGAACATCCGCTAACGAAATGGAAGTGCTGTTAATACCGTCAATTATCATGACATTCCCCATTGTCACCTGATAATTATCCGGTGTCTCAACGACTTTAACATTACCGATCGCTGATAGCTTATCTACAATTAAATCCCGTTGATCTCTTAGATCATTCGCGTGGTCTCCAGAAGCTTCTACCTTACGTATCATTTCTGTCAAATCTGAAACTTGCTTAATATAATTGTTCGATTCTTCAACCTTTACATTGATCCGTTCAGTTAAATTATCTTGTAATACATTCAATCGAGAGGCCATGTGATTGAATGTCTCTGCTAATGCGATAGCCTTCTGCTGCACAACACTCCTCGCAGATATATCAGCAGAGCTGGGGTTCTTGCTAAGCGTCTGCCACGCATTCCAGAATTCTGTAATGCTCTTCGAAAGACTGTTCTCTGACGGCTCGTTCACAATCCCCTCAATATTACCGAGTGCCTCTTGTTTTACTTTCCAGGTGTTCATCGAAGTGTTCTGATTACGATATTCTTGATCTAACAAAACGTCGCGCATACGGCGAATGCTGTCTACTTCTACACCCATCCCGAGTTGCCCTGGAGCCGTGCCCTTATTATGTAACCCCGGGTACAAAATTGGTCTTGCCGCTGTCATTGAAGCAATTTGGCGCGTATATCCAGGTGTATTTGCATTCGTGATGTTATGTCCTGTTGTACTGATTGCCGTTTGCTGGGCTACAATCCCGCGCTTGCCTACTTCTATAGAATGAAAAGTTGATACCATAATTCCTCCCCCTTCTAAAATAGATTTCTATACTCTTGAAACAAACATGCTGCGATTTTTACCTTTGGAAGATTGCAATGCCGGATGGCAGTATGTAGGCTCATCCAGATCTCCACCGATCATAAAATCCAACGAACATCCGATAAACTCAAGCGATTGCTCTACGAGTTGATGATTCATCCGGTTTACCTCTTGCACAGCAAGCAGCGTCTTCGTCAACTCTCGCTGCGCATCGAGTAATGCCTGCCTATCATCTAGATTAAAGACGAGCCTAGACAATTCCGTAATGTTCAAATTCAGATGAGATTTAATTCCTTTTTCACGCAATAATTGTTGAGCCGTATCGTTCCGCAACGCTTCTTCCCCATCAATCTGCTTGATGATCTTAGACATATGATGCTGCACCTTCGACATTTCTTGAATATCGTTCACCAAGGCCGCCTGCTTCATCTGCTCGCACAGGTCCAATAACGTCATATTCAGCGTATTGATCCGTAATAATATGTCAATTAGAACTTGAATCGTCATGATTCACACCTTACCTCATCATTCTTAATTTCGAAAATACGGCAGCAGCTTCTCCGCAATCTTATTCGCATCGACATGGTAAGTACCTGTCGCAACGGATTGCTTCAACTGTTCTATTCGCTTGGCATGCTCCGGGTCCGTTATACGGGACTGCGCATCGAGCATTTCCTTCGCTTCAGGGGATATGGACACTTCGTCCAGTTGGCGCGCTTTCTTGTTCACATTGCCGCCTCGCGCTTCCGTATTGCGCTGATATTGATTTATCGCACTAATTCTTTGGGATTCATTAATTTTCATGATTGCTTCCCTCCTTCATCGTCCAACCGTTCTCTTGTTATACTATTTATCGGTCATGGGTTTACATTATATTATAGAATATTCGACGAAAACATGAGCGCTTCATAGTAAAATGCCCCTGTATAGCGATCATCCCTTGAATCAAAAACACGCCTTAGTATCAAAAAAAGCAGCGGGCAAATTCTTATTCGCGGCTCTTCGCTGATATCTGGTTCACTATCTAGTCACGATCTCTGAATCGATCTACTACGCGATAAGCATGCGCGTCTTTATTCTGCTGCTGTTGCTGTAGTTCTCTTCTTCGTTCATCTTCAGACATGTTATTAAAGTCACGTGCAAGTCGGCTCCGGCATGCATCACACAAATGGCCTTCACGAATTGACGTACTACATGACTCACAGGGGTAGGACATATTCGGCGAATTTTTCATGGAGATCCGACCCTCGCGAAGGAACTTCGTAATCTGCCTAATCGATACACCTGTCTCTTCCGAGAGTACCTGCATGGTCGCTTCTTTATTCTCGCGCAAATACTTCACGCAAATCTCATATTCTCCTTCAATATCCCGATAACAGTTCGGTCAAATATCACGAATCCCTTTGGCAAAAATTCTACCGCAGCGCGGACAATTTTCTACATTCATGGGCGAACCTTCCCTTCATTGCAATACTACCTACAATATGTCTATTTTATCAAATGATTGGGCAGTTTTTCTATTACTAATATTATCGTCATTCCCACGTCAAACCTTTATAGATTCCTAAGAGCGCGCCCATGTAAGACTTGAAATTAGTATGCTTGTATTCAAATCGTTCGATAGCTCCGATAGGGACTTGGCACAGGCATTTACCGTGCTTCCTGTTGTGTACACATCATCAAGGAGCAAGATTCGAATTGACCTCAATTGGGTTTGGGCTGTTATAGGATTCTGATTGAGCTTTGAGAAGAGCTGCTGTCTAGCATCGATATGTAGCGAAAATACATCCTTCATATCTTCAATCCGGTCTCCGCGGGATTTCATGCTTTGTTTGACGGTATGACGATTCCTCTGAAGCAATGCAATGACAGGGATTCCGATATACGCATGAAGGGCTCTAGCGAATTGCTCAGCTTGATTAAAGCCGCGTTCTTGCAAGCGAGATGGGCTGACTGGGACATAAGTGATACAGTCAAACTTGACTGGCATGTTATCTCTCGTTTGTTCGCAACACAGTTGATAGTAAGCCGTTAACAGCATCGAACCAAGCAAAGGGAGGTACCTCTCATCGCCCCGGTATTTATAAGCAGCTAACCAATCCCGCATTTGAGGACTATAGGCAACAGCACTTCGATTTTTCTGAAAATGTGTATGATCCTTGCCACGGCGGCTGCAATCCGGACATCCGGTTGCTCGGCCACAGACAGGGCATCGAATAGTGCGGATCCATGGCATGGAATGCAAGCATGCGTCACACAGGTCGTGGAACGGATTGGTTGATCGTCGTAGCGCTCGCACCATAGCGTCTGTATGCGGAATACCTTGGACAGTGTTATGGTTGTTTGAACGATGAATGGCGCGATTACAAGCTAGACAATTTTGGATTTGCGGAGCAAGCAGGGTTGGGAGAGACCGAAATAAATTTTTAAATAGTTTCATTTCCCCTCCCTCCTCTTCGATGTAGTGTTCAGATACCCTTGTCGCCGCGCAATGCGGTTCATCGAAGTAATTTGCTGAACTGCATGTTGCTGGGCTCTGGTCCATGTCGATGCACAGAACATGACATTTCCAGCTGGATCCTCCAACGATCTACCCGCTCTTCCTGCCATTTGGACTAAAGAAGCAGCGTCGAAGAGTGCACTATCTGCATCCAAAATAAAAACATCGCTCTTCGGAATGGTTACGCCGCGTTCCAAGATCGTAGTCGTCACGAGCATTCGGCTGTCACGTTGACGGAATCGTATTACCTTCTCAGCGCGCTCCGTATCCTCAGAGGATGTGCCTTCAATCGGAAGATTCGGGAAATGACGACGAAGCAAGTCTACTAAGGGATCGACCTGCTTAATTCTCGTAATAAAAATAAAGACCTGTGCCCCTCGCGTAATGGAGTAGGTTAAAGTTTTGATGAGTGATAAAGGTAATGCCTTCCGCTCCAAGTACAATCTAAGCGGTTTTAGGGTAAGTCGTTTCGGCACAGGTAGTGGATGGCGATGGAATCGTACTGGAACTTTGGCATGAGGCAGCCGTCCTCGACGTACGTCCCGTTGCATCTGATCTGGCGGCGTGGCAGAGAGAAAGATGAAGCGCCCATCCGGTTTGCATGCCTTCTTCGCTGCATATTGCAGCTGCTCATTGTTGTGATACGGAAAGGCATCGAGCTCATCGATGATCACTAGATCGAACATGTGATAGAACCGCATCAATTGATGTGTGGTGGAGAGCGTGATCTCTGCTGACATCCAGCGATCCGAGCTGCCGCCGTAGAGCGTGGCGAGGCGGCTGCCTGGGAAGGCTTGCGCGAGTCTTGGCGCAAGCTCCAACACGACATCGCGCCGCGGCGTCGCGATGAGCACGCGTTGATCCCGCTCGAGCGCATGAGCGATGAGCGGGAAGATCATTTCGGTATAGTTTTGTATCGGATATCATGGGGAGAAAGCAGTTAAATCAACGGTTTGTAAAAAAAGGTTTAGATAATTTCGGATTAGTTCTGGTCAGAATATGGTCAAAATATGGTCATGCATTGTTAACTAAGATAGATGCTAAAACAAAAAAAGCCTCGGTTTTATCCGAGGCGGCTACTTTAGTCCAATTATACTGTTAATCTCAATATCCTCAATTTCATCGGCAGTTTGTAGCTTAACTTTCGTCATACTTTGTTCCAATCCAACCACAACACCTGTAACTATCTTCTCCTCATATTCATTGTATAATTCTAAACTCACACTCGTACCTTGTGAATACGATTCACCGATTGCTTGGGCGATAAAATCAAGTTCCTGCGGGTCAAGCTCAGGTCGTGGTTTTAATAGCTTTAGTCTAGCTTGTTCATTAAGAGCTTCCCTGTGCTGTGGCATAATAAACCGACTTGATTCGAACAGGCCATTACCTTCTAGTTTTTCACCTATGTCTTTCCCCTCCAATAATTTTCGTGTACTCATATAGTGTATACGAACTAATGTTCTGTTATCAATTAATGTTTATTGGGGTTTATAGGGGGAGAGTTAGGAAAATGCAGATTTACAACGTTAAGCACACTAACAAGACGATTCCTCCAACTGCAAAAAACACGCCCTCAACCAAAGAATAGGATGAAGGCGTGTTTTGAGTTTTATTTATTTAAATTCTTAATAGCGTAATCGGCTTCTTCTTTTGTAAATTGTTCACCGTGTTCTGAAGTCAGTTGATCCTTTATCGCTTTTGGTGACATACTCATTGATTCCTGATAACTTTTTGCTTTTTCCAAGGCATTTTTATTAAAATCGGCTTCCATATTATCAATTGCGTACTGTGCTTCTTCTTTCGTAAATTTTTCACCGTCTTTAGAAGTAAGTTGTTCATAAATCCCTTTTTTTGACATGTACATAGTTTCTGAATAGTTTTCAGCCTTTTTCAAAGCGTTTTCTTTCCAGTCAAATTCAAGATTATCCATTGCATACTTAGCAGATTCTTTAGAAAACTGTTCACCATATTCTGAAGTTAATTGGTCAAAAATAGCACTCTTGGACATGTTCATTGTATTTGCGTATGATTCAGCTTTTTCCAAAGCAGACTTATATTCTACAGGAACGTTATCCTCTGCCTTCGTTTCTTCTACTTTCGATTCCTCTTTTTTGGGTTCCTCTTTTTTGGGTTCCTCTTCTTTCCCCTCTGACTTATCCTTTATTGGTTCGGTAACAGCCGGCTTGTTTTCATTGTTGTTTGCGACCGTTTTGCCATCGTCGTTTTTGTTGACAGCAGCCCCAATAAAAATAATAATAATCGCAATCACCCAAACCCACCATTTTTTATAGAACGGTTTTTTCTGTTGTTGACTCTCCACTTCCTGTACCCCCATGTCATTTTTTGTTATATTATATCATATCAGTCTACTAAAATATGGATTAAATCTAGAAAAGTTCATTAAGAGGTGATCTCATGAAATTTGGTATACGTAAACCTAGTATTAAAAAGAGGATTGCAGCGCGAACAAGTATAAACCGTCAAATTGTACATAGAGCAGGATTAATAATGCCGCGAGGTTACGGTGCGCCCAGAGACGAATGATTTAGGAGGACTACATATGTTAGAACAATTTAAAGGATTCATAGGCTATACAGATGAGGAATTTAAGGAACTATGGGAAGATGCACTTTTTGTAGTTGATACCAATATATTAATTAATTTTTATAAATACACATCAAAAGATTCTACCAGAAGTCTGTTACAAATATTAAAAAAATTAAAAGAAACAAACAGGTTATGGATTCCTCATCAAGTAGCCCTCGAATATTTCTTTAATTATGAAGCAAATATGTTCTTACAGGCCGAGGGTTATGACTTACTTGGCAAGGAACTAACAAA
>Ga0102589_1005830_pt1 | contig 10511 bp, 7 predicted proteins | sample AraplaMF_Col_mLB_FD_76858 | JGI IMG/M metagenome (GOLD analysis project Ga0102589, IMG submission 76858) | Arabidopsis root microbial communities from the University of North Carolina, USA - plate scrape MF_Col_mLB | ecosystem: Host-associated > Plants > Roots > Endosphere | place: USA... | reverse complement strand
CTACAAGATGCGCCACTTTACGCCGGAAGGCGGCTTTCAATAATTCTTTGTCCAAGATCACCTCGTAAACCTGCTGCAGCTCCGTCAAAGTAAAGAGGTGCGGCATCAAGTGCAGCGCAATGCCGGTATAATTCACTTTTCCCCGCAGTCGCTCAATAGCGCAGGCGATAATCTTCGCATGATCAAAAGCCAATCCGTGATTTGATACGATGGAGTAGGAGGTCGACGTCGAGCCCGGCTTTGACGTCATCGTCCATTCCACAACTGCCGTAAGCTCTTCCTCTTCGCTGCTTAGCTTGAGCTCGTATTCCATCGTTTTCACAAACCCATCCTCAATAAATTCTTTACGCTCACGCAGGAGCCGATAGGTTGCCTTGAACCAGGCTGCGCCGACAGCATCATCCCCTGCTTTCAGCTGTACCTGTTCGCTGTTAATTAAGGCCATGTAGCTGCAGCTCATCACCCAGGTCCGCGGATCCCTTCCAACATCGCTAAATGTGTACAACTGCTCCAAATATATGTCATCCACACCGGTTTCCTCGCGCAGCTCCCTCACCGCCGCCTGCTCCGTCGTCTCATTCGGCCGGACGAATCCGCCCGGAAGCGCCCAACTGCCCAAGAATGGATGACCTCCGCGGCGAATGAGCAATATACGCAGCTCTTTTTCCGGAAGTTTGCGGTAGCTGTCCACCTCCGTTTTCGTAACTGTGAAAATAACCACGTCCGCCGCCACCGAAGGCCGTTCGTAATCCCCGGCACGGTACTGCTCGAAAAATTCACGTTCCGTGAGTCCATCGCGATCCAACAAATTCAAGCGTCTTTACCTCCATTGTTATTTATTCTAGCCGTACAGCTCTCCGAAATGAGTTCCTCAACATCAATTTATAGTTAGTAACATTTTAATAATATCACTTTGTTAATATCAAATATAGCAAAATAGAAAGAGAGATGCAAGAAGAAACGTGATGAGGAAAGGCTTTTGTTACGACAATGCCTCAATCACAAAGAAAGCTAAAGAAGCTGCCGCCAGTAGAGTACCGACGACAGCTTGCTTCTTAGGTATTTTTTTCTTCTTAGGTATTTTTTCTATATCCCGTTTATTCCGGTGCATTTGGACCCACATCAGTTGCTTTTAGTGGTTTGCGGCTACTAGTCGCATTCGCGAATTCATCAGCTCCTACATCGATTTTCGAGCGTAGTTGACCATCCATATCATCTACCACTTTCACTCGTTTTTCAAGCTGGCTGTCACTTACTGCTTTATTTATAGCTGGGCTCTTGGCAGATAGTCTATGCAAGCCTTCAGAAATGGTGAAATCCGGATTTATGTCTAATATTTCAGAAGGGCCGCGTGACGCATTGTTCAATGTGCTTCCAAAGCCGATGTTGCCCTTAAAAACAGTGTCGGTGCTGCTAGGCTCGTGATATAGGACGCCCGTCTTGTTAGCGACGATATTGTTGGCTACCCAGCTTCCAGTCGGGGCGTATTTTTTAGTCGTATTCGTTGAACCGACCGTAATACCGACTTTACTGTTAACAATGGTGTTATTTACAACTGTTGCACGATACACTCGCCATTGGGAACTCAAATCTTCATTTGTAGGGTTCTTTGGTTTCCCATCTGTTCCACCGTCATACTTGCCGCTATCTAAAAATATCGCATCACCAGTAATGCCTTCCATATAATTGTTATAAATTTTATGATCATTTCCATATACCCGAATGCCCAGTACCTTGTCCTTCACGCCATCTCCAAAGAAGAAGTTGCCGTAAAACTTGTTATTGTGGCCATGTCTGGACGTCAATCCTCCACGGTTATTTATGAAAGTGTTGTACCTAACCTCATTGTCGCCTGATTTTACCGACACAACCTCTAGATCGCCGTCACAATTCTCGAATAGATTGTATTGGACTTTGTTTTGACCCTTGGATAAGGAAATCTTCGATATTCCAAGACGAATCGTTTCATTGCCGTTTTCTTCTGAAAACGTAACGTTACGAAAATGGTTGTATTCAATCACATCACGCTGAGAAATTTGTTTAATAGATCCATTAGTATATCCGCTAAAAGCAATTACTGGTGCAGGATCGCTTTTCCCGTTAAAATCGTTGCGATCAATCTGGTTGTCGGAGCTGTTCTCACCTTTAATTTCCAGCCAGATCATCTTATTTCCAGTTGCAGGAACGGCAAACGAATTGCGTGTCAGTCGAATATGATTCGAGCCGTCAAGCTGAACCGCTACACTGCGGGTGGCAGTACCTGTGTTCGTAATTTTCAGACCTTCAACGACAATATGCGATGAACGGACAATGTGTAACACGTCAGCACCCGCAATAATCGCTCGCCCACGGTTTGCGGCTTTAATCGTAATCGGACTTGTACTCGTGCCATGTTTACCACTGATTTGCAGCGCTTTGCTTCCTATGTATGTACCATCTGCCAACACAATGGTTGTCCCTGGAGTTGCCTGGGCAATTGCTCTCTCTATCTGTGCAGAGGTCGACACTTTTACTTCCCGCGATACTAGCCTCGATGCTACCTCCGATTCAGGCGCAACGTCATAAACGACGTCTGTTACTGTGGGCGCGCCATCAACTGACTGATTTTCCGCTGACGAATAACTTGTTGCTGGAAGCAAGGTTACTGACAACAAGGTCAACAGTAGTAATCGTCTAACTTCGATAGGTTTTATCAACATGATCACCTCTTTAAATAATTGAAATCCTTAGATCCATGGTAACCCATTTTTTGTCATACATGAACTTAATATTTAGTGACAATTAAAAAGCTACTTTCGCATCGAACTCATCGAACAAACTATCTCCCTTACGGAATAAACAATGTTATTGAAGATCATATTAATCCCATACCATTAGTTATGAAAAGGTGATCTTATGTTCTTTAAGTTATACGATAAACAAGGGAGCAGACAAGAACAAATTAATGATATCGATTTATTATTTGAAACAGCAAAAAAATCGCAGGATTTCAAGCAATTCTCACTGATAAACGAAAAGGGAACTTTCATGATTTCCTATTACAGCACTCTTATTAATCATGACTTGCTTCAATTAGCTGTACTTCGGACTTTCCAAGAAGTAATCCCCGTAGTTAATCATTTGAGCATCGATAATATAAAAACAATGATTCCAATTGATGATATTGTGATTACGAATGAACCTCACCACATCAGTTTAAAACTATTAAAGGGTTATGCTGTTTTAAAGGAAAAAGAGACGGACGACCACTTTGCATTGATCAATTTATCGGATCAGCAGATCGGACTACGTGATCAAAACAATACTGAAAATGAGTTTAGTGTAGTTGGACCTAAAATTGGCTTTGTTGAAAATATTGATACTAATGTTCATTTATTAAGACAGCAAATAAATACACCCAGTTTAATCACGAAAGAAATAAGCATTGGGTCTATGTCACATACCAAAGTGGTTATGGCGTACATTGAAGGCGTCACGAATGAGCAGCATGTCGAAACTGTTGAACAGCGACTTAAAGAAATAGATTTTGATGTCATATTCGATGCCACTCAATTGGATCAAATGATGACGGATAGTTCCATTACACCTTTTCCATTATTCTTAACAACGGAACGACTTGATCGCACAGTTTATACACTAATCAATGGCCAGGTGGCTATATTCTGCCATGGATCTCCATATGCCATAATTGGACCCTCTACACTACTCGATTTTTTTATATCTCCAGAGGATTATTATTTACCATGGATTTTAGGCTCTTTTTTTCGATTGATTCGAATTTTGGGAGTTCTTTTTTCGGTGTTGGCCTCACCTATATACATTGCAGTAACGACATTTCATTATGAGATGATACCTAAGGATTTACTGGGCCCACTAATTTCATCGCGTAATAACGTTCCTTTCATTCCTGTATTAGAAGTATTGTTTCTAGAAATCACCATAGAGCTTCTTCGCGAAGCTGGAGCTCGCTTACCTGCCAAGGTTGGACAAACCTTAGGGATCATAGGTGGTATTGTTATTGGGCAAGCCGCTGTAGAGGCATCGCTTACTAGTAATGTTTTGCTGATTATCGTTGCATTATCTGCCCTTGCCTCATTTACCACCCCTATTTTTAAAATGTCAAATACAATTCGATTTCTGCGATTTCCCTTTATTATTTTTGCATCCATCTGGGGAGGCTTAGGCATTGTATTATCGATATGTTTTTTGATCGTTCACTTAATGCGCTTACAGTCATTAGGTATACCTTATATAGTTCCTATATATCCATTCAGGCCTAAAGATTTTGCGGATAGCTTTATAAGATCCTCATACGATGTCATTTCAAAAAGGCTAAGATTTATGCGTCCAAAATCTATTTGGCGCTACCATCCAGATAATGAAAACCATTCATCAGATCTTGATGACGAATGATTATGGAGGTATAACATGAAACGAATTTTCGTATACTCGATTTGTTTACTATTTCTTCTTTCAGGATGCGCAAATCATAGAATTGTGGATCAGGTTCAGATTATCGAATCTATTGGGTTTGATAAAGAAGAGGATAAATTCAAAGTTGTTGCACTGTACCCACATTTTGAAGAAAAAAATAAAGTGAAGCTAACTGATATCTCTACAATATCCTACTCTTATTATGATATATGGCCTAAATTAAATAACAAATCTGATCTTCCAATCATGAGAGGCCAATTACGAATGATGTTATTTGGGGAAAGTTTTGCAAAAAACGGGATTGAAACAGTAGTTGACAGCCTATGTCGCGATCCTGAAATTGGGAATCGTATTTTTCTTGGTATTGCTGAAAAAAGTGCATCTGAAATATTGGATAAGGTTAAAGCAACGAACGTTCCACATTATTTACATAGCCTAATAGATCAAAACATTAATCAGGGTAATTTGCCATACGGGGATCTTCAAGTATACCTAGAGAAAAATTTTAGCAAGGGAAGGGATACGTATCTTCCTTTTTTTGTAATTGAAGAAAATAGGGTGAAACTTGATGGACTAGCCTTATTAAATAAATCAAAATATATCACCAATATTGACATGCGTGAAGCATTTATTTTAAAAACTTTGATAAATAACGGAACAAATGGACGTTATCAGGTACACATAAAACAACCAGATGGTGATGGTGAAGGTTATGTTTTGCTTCGGAGTTTAGATGTGAAAACCAATTACAAAATAGACTCAGTAACGCCTATTCCCCATGTAACTATAGGTCTTACGATGAGGGTAGAAGTAAGAGATGTTCCGCCCGGGATTAATATGACGAACAATGTAGAAATCATAAAAATCGAAGGTATATTAAGTAAACACTTTGAGAATGCTATTGCAAATCTTATTTCAAAGCTGCAGAAATATCAGGTTGATCCAATTGGATTTAAAGAAAAAATTCAAAAGGTGTCAAGAAATACGAATGAAGATTCCCTCATAAAAAGCTATACCAACATGAAAACAACCGTTAATGCTGAGATAAAAATAATTGAAACGGGTGTGGGCGAATAAATGCTTTGAACTAGGGAGGTCTACATGAAAACCTTATTGAATCGCTATACCGTGTCTCCTTTTTTCGTATTTTACCTGATTCATTCTAATCAGGTTGGAATCGGGATTTTAAGTTTCCAAAGAGCTATTACCCTTAATGCCGGTTATGACGCTTGGATTTCAGTCCTTTTGTCTGGGATAAGTATAAGTATAGTCATATGGATGATGTATCGCATACTTAAATTAGCTAAAAACGACTTAGTTAGTATCAATCAAATCTGTTTTGGAAAATGGATCGGTACAGTGCTAAATTTTTCTATGGTGCTTTACTTTTTGACAGGCGCGGTTTTCATTTTATGCTCATATATCGAATTGATTCATACTTGGATGTTTCCATTAATGAAAACATGGCATATTTCGGTTATTTTACTATTGTTGATATATTATATCGTCTCAGGCGGGTTCCGAATTGTAACTGGAATGTGTTTTATAAGTGTAGTCTTACCATTAGCTTTGATGATAGTCATGCTGTTTTTGCCCCTCAAATATGTAAAAATAGACCATTTCTCGACTATGTTTAGCCACTCATTTCATGACATTCTTTTGTCTTCAAAAACGATGGCACTGCAATTTCTGGGTTTTGAAGCTTTATTTATGTATTACCCACTTATAAAAGATTCCGAAAAATCAGAAAAATGGGCACAATGGGGATTATTATCCACCATTGTTGTGTACCTTTTTGTAACTTTACTTACATTTGGATATTTTAGTGAGGATCAACTGTCCCATATTATCTGGCCAACCTTAACAATGATTAAAACAAATCAATTACCCTTTATAGAGAGGTTCGAATATATTGTCATTTCCCTATGGCTGCTGATCATTATACCTAACATTAGCTTAAATATCTGGGCAGCTTGTCGTGGAGTCAAACGAGTATTTAATATGAAAAAACACTTTTCATTAATACTCTTTATGGCTTTACTCTTTGTCATATCAGAACTGTTAAACGATCGAAAATCGATTAAATATTTAGCCATGTTTTATTCCGACATCGGCAAGTACTTTACCTATTTTTATATTCCGCTGTTATTCGTAATCATTCATTTAAAGCAGTTTTTCAAAAGATGACTTTCTTCCCCCTTCTGGATACGATTGAAGGAAATTAAACAAAAAGCCGCCCTCGGGCGGCTCTTTTACGGGACTGACCCCATAACGTGAGACAAATCAAAACACCTTCAAGAGAATGTTCTTATATCGTAAGATATGAAGACAACCTTGGAGGTGTTTTTACGTTGGCAACTAGAGTGAGCTACCCAATGGAAGTAAAATTGAAAGCAATCGAAATGAGATTAGCTGGTCTTCCTGTGAAGGAAGTAATGAAGGAGCTGAATATCAAAAATGTGACTCAACTAAAAGTCTGGATGAAATGGTATCGGGAAGGTGAACTCCATCGTCTGGAACAGCCAGTAGGCAAGCAATATAGCTACGGTAAAGGGCCGGAATACATATCAGAACTGGAAAAAGTGAAAGCAGAGAATCGTTTCCTTAAGCAGCAACTAGATGTCCTAAAAAAGTACAAGGAGTTGGAAAGGAGGTGTCACCTGAAGTAGTCATTGCCTGGGTAGAATCCATTCGAGGAGAAATAAGTATTACTCAGGCTTGTGCATGGTTAGGGATCCCTCGATCCAATTATTATCGTTGGAAATCGTCTTGCAGAGCTGAGCGTATAAATCATGTCGTAGAGGAAATTCGAGAGCTTTGTGCGGAACATAAATTCCGTTATGGATACCGAAAGATCACGTCACTGCTTCGAGTAGAGCAGCAGATTAATCACAAACGTGTACAACGGATTATGCAGCGTGAAGGTCTACAATGTCGAGTCAAGGTGAAGAAACGCAAACCAACTGGACAGCCTGCACATATCGCGGAACATCTGTTAAAGCGTAAATTCCAAGCAGATGCTCCGATGCAAAAACTCGTAACTGATATTACGTATTTGCCTTACGGCGGAAAAACACTATACTTATCAAGTATTTTAGATTTGTATAACGGAGAGATCGTGGCTTACAGTATAGCGGACAAGCAGGACACTTCATTTGTTCTCGATACGCTAAATCAGCTCCCAGTACGTTCAGATATGATGCTTCACAGCGATCAAGGAAGTGTATACACGTCTCAGGTTTATCAAGAAGCAATAAAAGCAAAAGGCATTACCATGAGCATGTCCCGCAAGGGAACGCCCGCTGATAATGCCCCCATCGAATCGTTTCATTCCACACTAAAGTCTGAAACGTTCTATCTCGAAAAGATTACCTGTACAACGACCGCCATCGTTGAGCAGATCGTTCGAGATTACATTACCTACTATAACTTAATTCGCATTCAAACGAAACTAAATAACCAGTCGCCGGTTAATTTCCGACGACTGGCTGATTAACTTGTAAGGTGTTTTGATCCCTGTCTCACAAACGGGGGTCAGTCCCTACCTTTAACAGTTGCTTCATTTAGCAGCTGTTTCATTTCATGTAGCGGTATTCCAGGAGATTCTTCAAATTGGAGATTTTCTGAAGCAGCTTCTCCCCAACATTGGTTTCCCTCACCAGCTTCCGTTCTAGTTCTTTGTCCACCAGTCTTTTCACAGACAATACGTCCGTTCCGTTACATAACACATCTTCTTTTGAATTAAATTTCTTATGGGCGACGAGCTGCATGCCAAAGGAATTATACAACAAAGTATATCCGGCGATACCCGTTGTGGATTGATAGGCTTTGGAAAAACCGCCGTCAATGACGACCATTTTCCCATTTGCTTTAACGGGGTTCTCTCCACGAATTTCTTTAACCGGAGTGTGCCCGTTAATGATATGTCCATGATCCGGATTCAAATCAAACTCCAGCAGGATTTTCCGGCAGATCTCCTCATTTTCCCGCAAATGGTAGTATGGGTTCTTTCTCTCCTTATGGGTTTCTTTATCTTGGATAAAGTACCGCTCAAAGGTGGTCATTTCTCTCTTTCCAAAGAGTGAGGAACATTTCCCTGTCCAGATGTACCATACCATATCCGTAGCCAGATCATCCGTCTCTTCCGGATTCGCAAAGGCGTAACGTAAATAATATTCAAAAACATCGATCAGCTGACGGCCCGAATATGTCGTATCTTCAATCTGCATTTCTTCCATGTTTCCTTCTTCATCCAAAGGAATGCAGCCGTGGATTAGCAAATTCCCGTTGTATTTTAAATAAAGGCTGCCCTTCTTCATAAGAAAATTCATATGTCTGGCCAGCTTTTCGGAATGCTGAACGGAGAACAGCAGCTTCTCCATCACCTGTTGTTCTTCCTCCAGCAATTGTTCAGGCTGCTGCGGATTTACGGTAGCGAAACAGGTGTTTTCCAGCGGGTAAGTTTTTCCGCCGATCTTGATTTCATTTTTGTCGTAATCGATCTGCTCAAGCAAAAGCCTTTCAGACATATGAAAGTAAGGACGTCTCTTGATAATCGGGATTTCAAGCTTAAACTGGATCATGGCAATGGCTTGATGGATTTTGGTAATCTGCAGGATTTCCTGCTCCGATACGTTATGATCGACCTGCAGCTTCGGTCTGAAGGCTGGATTGTCATTATAGTATTTCTCCGCCAAGTTCAGCAGCGGGCGAAGATTGATTCCGTATACGTCTTCGATGATGTCCAAATTGTCGTATCTAGCGCAGATCCGAATAATATTCGCAAGGCAGACCAGAGAACCGGCATAGGCACCTATCCACAGGACATCATGGTTCCCCCATTGAATGTCTACAGAATGGTGATTGATAAGCGTATCCATAATTTTATCGGGATCCGGCCCGCGGTCATAGATATCTCCGACCACATGAAGATGGTCAACCACCAGGCGCTGGGTCGTATAAGCAAGGCCGATAATGAGCTTATCCGCCTGACCCAAAGAGATAATTTGCCGGTATATTTCCTCATAATAAGGATCCTTATTGTTGGTCAAATCCGTCTTATATAGAAGCTCTTCTACAATATATACAAACTGCTCCGGCAGAGCTTTACGCAATTTCGATCGCGTATATTTGGAGGAGGCATAAGAAATGAGCGTAAGCATTTGTTCAATCGTTTGTCTATACCACCGGTTCAAGGCTTGTTGATTGCACAGGTCTCCTTTAACCAGCTGTATTTTTTCTTCCGGATAATAAACTAACGCCGCAAAATCACTGATTTCTTTATCCGTCCAAACCTCTTGGAACAATTCTTTAATTTTTTCTTTTACGGTACCAGAACCGTTTCTTAGTACATGCTGAAAAGCCTGGAACTCCCCATGCAAGTCACTGACAAAATGTTCAGTTCCCTTGGGGAGATTGGAGATCGCTTTAAGATTGATGATTTCTGTTACGACTTTTTCTTCCGTATCATATTTCTGGGCCAATAAATCTAGAAACTGCGCATCCAATACAGTTGTCCTCCTTCAGGGAAACGGCGATGTCTAGCTGGGCGTACTTAGAAGCCCCAAGCCGCGTACCGTCAAACTTATTGTAAACAGTAAAGGGAAAAAACATTAGGTTTTCCGAGTTCCCTTTGGTATTATGTTAACAACTTCGCTTTTATGTGCATCAATTCTTCTATGGGTGAGCCATTCCATAAGGGCATTTGTACCAACATACCACTATGTTTTCCCTAAATCAAAGACAAATATGAAGAACGCGTTTCGAGTTCCTGTCGTTCGGTCGAAAAATCAATTCGACGAGCCCCCAACAACGAGAGGATCAATGACATCTATATTAGGAACGTAAAAGTTCCTCCTCCCCTATCTGGATGCAGATTCATCGTATGCATAGATCTTAAAAAGTTTAATATAAAGAATGATACTAATGAGTGCACAGACAAGGATGAAGCTAAAAACCCCCATTGGAGGTACCCATGCCGATAAAATAACGGTCAAGGGTGCTGCGAATCTCCCAATCGTGAATTGCAACCTCGATGCCCCCATATATTGCCCTCTCGCATTCACAGGTGCATACTG
>Ga0102589_1005826_pt1 | contig 10516 bp, 9 predicted proteins | sample AraplaMF_Col_mLB_FD_76858 | JGI IMG/M metagenome (GOLD analysis project Ga0102589, IMG submission 76858) | Arabidopsis root microbial communities from the University of North Carolina, USA - plate scrape MF_Col_mLB | ecosystem: Host-associated > Plants > Roots > Endosphere | place: USA... | reverse complement strand
TCCGTTTACACTTATTTTTGAAAAAGCGGGCGTTGCTTTTGCTGCTTCTGTTATGAACGCTGTTATTTTAACTGCTGTACTATCTGCTGGTAACTCTGGTATGTATGCATCAACTCGTATGCTTTGGGATTTAGCTCGCCAAGGAAAAGCACCAAAATTTCTTGGTAAATTAGATAGCCGCGGTGTACCTGTTAACGCGTTAATCGTAACGTCAATTGTTGGTAGTATTGCTTTCATTGCTTCTTTATTCGGTGACGGAGTTGTATACATTTGGTTATTAAACGCATCCGGAATGTCTGGTTTTATCGCATGGGTTGGCATTGCAATTAGTCATTACCGTTTCCGTAAAGCATATATCGCACAAGGAAAAGATTTAAATGACTTACCATATAGAGCAAAATGGTTCCCATTCGGTCCACTCTTCGCATTTACGCTTTGTATTATCGTAATTTTAGGACAAAACTATGGCGCATTTATGGGTGAATCAATCGATTGGAACGGCGTACTTGTTTCTTACATCGGTTTACCACTCTTCTTAGTACTATGGTTAGGATATAAATTTACGAAAAAAACAAAAGTGATTCCACTCGATAAATGTGAACTAAAATAAAGTGAAACGAGCAAACAAATTTGTTTGCTCGTTTTTTGTTGCAAACCTCTTTGCTTCCCTATTGCTCCTGTTTTTGCAATAATAAAGGAAATATAAATAAAGGTTGGGATACAATGAACATTCGCATTACTGATGAAGCGAAAGCAGCTATACATAGATTAGAACGTGAAGATAAAAAGATCGTTCGCATTAGAGGAACAATGACGAACTCTTGTAGTATTTTCGTTGATGTCGATTTAATTTTGGATACATATAACGCAGATGATGTTGTATATGAAGATGCGGAGCTTATCGTACAAATGGATTCATTCACGAAAGACTACACTGGTGATACAGTGAAGCTTGATTATAAGACGACAGGTTTTAGTATTACGACTCCGAATGAGACGTTAGTTTATGGTTTGTCGATAAAAAAATAAAAATTGTTTTCATTTGACCACTGAGGTGAAAAAATGGGTAAATATGTTCCGTTAAAATTTTTATTTAACGAAGAATTAGCAGAAAAAATGGCTGATTCTATTTGTAAACACGATCCTACTTTCTCTAAAAGAAACTTTGTATCTTCCGTAACATGTAAAGTTGAAAATTTAGAGTTAAAGCAGCGTATTGAAGTAATAGCAGATGAATTACATAATGCATTACAAAAAGATTTTAATGAAGCAATACATATATTACTAAAAACATTAGGCCCAGAAAATACAACAGAAGTAGGCACGTTTACAAAGGGATATATGTACATGCCTCTTGCAAAATACGTTGAAAAATATGGACTTAACAACTTTGAAACCTCATTCAACGCCATGTATGAAATAACGAAAAGAAATACTGCTGAATATGCCATTCGGCCCTTTCTTGAAACATACCATGAAGATACACTAAACATATTACAACAGTGGATTCATGACGAAAACAGCCACATTAGGAGATTAATTTCTGAAGGTACAAGACCAAGGCTTCCTTGGGCTAAAAAAACAGGAGCTCTGAAAGGTGATTTTAAGAACAATTTACAACTTCTTGAACCATTAATGAATGACCCTTCTAAATATGTTCAAAAATCTGTAGCCAATCATATTAACGATATTACGAAAGAAGATAAAGAACTCGTTTTTCAGTGGTTACAGCAATTACGTGATAAACAGCATCCTATTAATCCTTGGATTATAAAACATGGGTTAAGAACAGTTATTAAAAATGGTACTTTACCAAAAGATTTTTGTTTTTGAGTATATTAAACAAAAACGCTATCCTTTCCTATGATTCTAGAAAAAGAATAGCGTTTTTCTACTCGTCCAGTATTTAGTAGGTATAACTTTTTATATTTCAAAAGACTTTTCTCTCTAAAAATATTTTTCATACAAATTTTCACATTCTAAAAAATCTATAAATTTCTTATAATGTGTCACTGTTCTTTCTAAAGCAATCATTAAAACAAAAATAAAATAAATTGCTTGGATTCCATTCATATAATTAAAGAGTGATTCAAATATATATACAATACTTGCAATCATAGAACAAAACCATAAATAAAACTTCATTTTCAACTTTTTAATTTTTTGCTTAGTTGTCTTACAATACTGGCCATGAACTCTTATAAACAAATAAATTGCTGTATGTAAAATAATAATTGAAAATTGAAAACTTCGATTATCCTCCGAACTAAATTCAGAAAAATCTATTTCTAATGAATGTAATACTATCCAAATAGAAAATAAAGATAGCAGAAATACATATAAAAAACCAATTAATAATTCAAAAATAAAGAGCCAAGGTTTATTTATGATTGAGTAAAATGGATTTAGATATTTTATGGTTAATAAAAATTTTCTCACTAAATCAGTAATAATAATTGATGTATTAATTATATTCATATAGAAAAGTAATGTTATTGGAACTAATAACATTATAGTGATGCCCCAAACAGTAATCTTAATGCCTGATAAAAAGAAAACAGCTCCATAAATTATAACTGAAAAAATAAAAGTTGATATTGGAACAAACATTAAAAATGTAAAAGTTCTTATTAAGATTAAATCCCCTAAAAAATCTTTTATTATGGAAACGTGTATTTTTTCCTCCTTGTATTTTTTCACAGTATCAACTATTTCTTTCTCAGATAAAAGAAAACACTTCAATCTATTAAACATAAAAAAACCCCTTTATATTAAAAAGATTAAAATATATACCAAACTGTTATTAAAATTTCATAAAAATAATTGTAAATTTTGTATAAGCATTTTTTTCACTTTCAACTGTAATTAAGGCGTGATGTGCCTCTATAATAGCTTTGACAAGTGCCAATCCAATTCCGGTCGATCCGTGCTTTTTAGAACTACTTGATTTATAGAATCGTTCAAAAATATGAGGTAATTCTTCATCTGAAATTCCCTCTCCAAAGTCTTGGATTACTAGTTCTGTATAGATTGGAGAATTTTTGGCCTGAATCATTATTTTACCACCGGGTTTAGAATGTTCGATTGCATTCTTCAACAGGTTTAACAAAGCTTCCTGCATCCATAATTTGTCGTGAATAACGACTATTTCTCTTGGTGCATTCCAATCAATCAAAATATTTTTATCACTTATCATGCTTTGCAAGCGATTTAGTACTTCCTCAGTCGTATCTACTAAGTCCCCTGGCTCTTTATCAAACGAAATCGCTTTCGCATCAATTTTTGCTACTTTTAACAAATTCTGAATTAAGACATTCATTCTAGAAATCTGAATATCATTATTTTGTAGTAATTGAGCTTGTTGCTCTCGGGATAGTTTCTCATTTAACAACATTTCATTATAGATAGAAATAGTTGAAAGCGGCGTTTTTAACTGATGAGATATATCCTGCAACATTTCTCCTAAAAACCGTTTCTCTTCAAGCAAATCATGCATATTTTTTCTAATGATATCCCTCATTGAACGAAATGAAATCGCCAGTTTCGCGAAATCCCCCTCTTTATTTTCATTGATGACAACCGAGTAATCTCCCTCGATTATCTTTTTTGCAGCTCTAGTAAGCTGGCTAATCTTATTGAAAATAATTTTTTGTTGCATGTAGTTTGCAACAAAAAGTAAAAATCCAAAAGCAATCAATCCCCACATCATAAATTGATTGTGATTAATAATTAGATTATTTAAGTGAGGAAAAAATTTTGAATCCAAGTCTTCATATAATCCATATTGCTTTAGGATCTCTGTCCCTTTTTCCTGGTATTTACTTGAGTGAGACGAATGACTTGATAAGACTTTCATAATTTCCGCTTCATTTTCTGGATTCTGCTCTACCAACCTAGCTGTAATTTCCCCCCATGTTGCAATAGAGTCTCTTTTCAAATGATCATAAAATAATTGTTGAATAATAAATTGGTAAATCACAAATATAGATAAAAGGACGGCTAGTATCGTCATATAGCTTTTTAACTCGGTATTTTTCATTATCTTGCTCACCCAATCACGTCCTTGCTCCAACGATAACCATATCCTCTTTCGGTAACGATAAACTGTGGTTTTTGAGGATTGTCTTCAACTTTAGCTCTTAAACGCTTTATGTATACAGATAATGTGTTTTCATCAAAAAAAACATTTTCTCCTTCTGTTATTTGTTGTAGGAGTTCATCTCTTTTTAATGCTTTGTGAGAATTCTTCATGAAATTCAATAGCAGCTTGTATTCTAAATTCGTCAATGTAATACTTTCACAATTTTTATAAACCTTGACTAGGTTCGTATCGATTCTTATATTCTCAGATCTTAAAATTTGAGATGGCGTTTCTAGCGACGCTTGTTTACGTAATTGTACTTTCACTCTGGCCATGAGTTCCCTAACCCGAAAAGGTTTGGTTATATAATCATCACCGCCTATATCCAGCCCCATTACCACATTTGCTTCTTCATCTAGTGCAGTTAAGAAAATAATAATCGAATTCTCGTTTTTCTTTTTAAAATACAAACATAAGTCATAACCATTACCATCTGGTAGGCCGATATCAAGGATGGACAAATCAAATGTATTGTGAACAAACTGGTGTTTAGCTTCTTTTACACTGGACGCTCTAATCACCTCATAACCTTCATTTCTCAATGAAAATTCGATGGCTATGCCAAGAGCTTCATCATCTTCAACTAGTAATATTTTTTTATTCAAGTATGCCCTCTCCTTTTTCCCCTAGCTTATATTCCAATTACAATAGCCTGGCTATAATCTAGCCAGGCTTATAATATTATTGTTCTCTGATATTATCAATAATATTATCTTGTTGAATTTTTTTCAATGGATTTAAGACTGATAAATAACTAATTATTAAAGCTGAAACAAACGTAATGATACAAGCCTCATAGGGAATTGTCCATGTCATTTTCAACATATCAGATATAGCTAAATATATAATATAAGACAATATACAGCCAAAAAAGATTCCTTGTAAACTTCCAGAAAAACCGTAAATCAAAGCTTCATAGGTAATCATTTTTTTCAAATCCTTTTGTGACATACCAATGGATTTCAAAGCGGCCAATTCTTTTCGTCTAGTCATGATACTTATAGTTATAGTATTGAGGATATTAACGATACTAATTAAAGAAATGACTGTGATGAAACCATATGCAAGCACTTGTAAAGTAAGTTTTTCTTCTTTTTTTGTTTTATTTTCTTGATAATTATTTACGATTGTAATGGAATAGCTTTTTCCAATCGTGTTTTCTATTTCCTTTACTGTCGCGGAAGATTGAGTTACATCCTTTAATTTAGTTTCAAAGCTATTCTCCTTTTTTTCGTATACTTTAGATATATTTTCAAGTGATTTCAATTGATGCAAAACTTGTTCACTTTCAGCTAAATGATCTGGATTATTATCCACTATCTTAATTGTAATATCCGATTTAACAGATAACTTATCAAAAGGTTTAGATGCAAATGCAACACTCATTAAATACGAGAAATTAATAAATAACACACTACTTATAATAATTGATAAGATTGTAATAGTATAGCGATTTTTATTTCGCTTAACATTTTTCATAGCCATGCTCAAAGGAATAGATAAAGGTTTTTTCACCATGGAATTCTTTTGTTTTTTGATTTGTTCCTTTTTAATTGACAACCTGCTACTAATCGCCAACAAAGGGGAGATTTTCCCTGCAAAATAAGCTGGGTACAAACTTGACGCTATTACAGAAAGCAAGGTAATAATCGAACTGATTAGTAAAATATTCCAATCAACATAAAATATTGAGACCGCTTTACTATTTTCCATTAAAAGTGAAAAAGTGAACTGCAGAGAGGCAAGTGCTATTAGGCTACATATAATTCCAATTGGTATAGCGATGACAGCCAGAAAAGTAGCTTCTCTCAGAACGATTTGTCTAATTTGCTTTCGTGTTGCACCAATGCTTCTCAACAAGCCAAACTGCCTCGTTCGTTCTACGACACTGATTTGAAAAGCGTTGTAAATCACAACAATTGTCGCTATCACAACAATGCTGATTGTAATAATTAGCGTAGCCATAATCGAATTATTGTAACCTGGTTTCTCTAATTGAATTAATTCATTACTTATATTAATATTATTCTCTCCGGAAATGGTCTTGAGTCCCTCTAAAACCTCATTAAAGTTTGCTTTTGAGCTAATTCCAACTAATATTTTTCCTTCACCAGCGCTAAACTTACTCTTATAGGTTAGTAACCGTCCCACCTTATTTTCCTGTGTATATGTACTATCACTTAGAAAACCAACCAATTTGTATTTTTTTTCATTTAATTCGAATGAATCACCTATTTGAATATTTTCTTTTATATAAGGTAATACCCAGGGATCAACAGCAACTTCTTGATCATTAGATGGCAATCTGCCCTTAATAATACTGTATTTTAAAAATTTCAAGGAGTTATCATCAGCAAAATTCATTTGTACAGCAGCCTCTCCAACTTGGACTGTTTCTCCCTGTGACATTAAACCAAATGATTCAATTTGCGGGTTATATTTAATTTTTTTCAATATCGATTCATCGTAATTTAATACAACGGCATGAAAAGAATACCCTTGCCTCTTTTTCGTATTCTCGATTTGAGAAATCTGAGTACCGTTCATAAATAGGCCGATTGTAGAAATTAACGAGACAGAGAGTACGATTCCTATCAAAGTTAAAATTGTTCGTTTCTTATTTCCCTTTAAGTATCTCCTGCTTAATTGTTTATAATTACCAATCAAGATTAGTTTCCTCCCGTCTTAGGCTTATTCGTGGATAGCCACTGATCGGAAATGATTTGGCCATCTTCAATTGTAATAATACGGTCAGAAGTTGATGCAATTTTTAAATCGTGAGTAATCAATACAATAGTTTGATTATATTTTTTTGCTGTCAATCTTAATAAATCCATGACTTCTTTTGTATTTTGAGTATCCAGATTTCCTGTAGGTTCATCAGCTAAGATTAAATGTGGGCGATTTATAAGTGCCCTCCCAATTGAAACCCGTTGTTGCTGACCCCCTGATAATTCAGATGGTAAATGATTTCGTCTTTCATGAAGTCCCAGAATTTCAATAATTTCGTCCATATAAGGATTATCTACAGGTTCATTATCTAGTAAAGTGGGCAAAGCTATATTCTCTTGCACATTCAATACAGGAATTAAATTAAAGAACTGAAATATAAAACCAACTTTTCTTCTTCTAAATATCGAAAGTTCATTATCTGAATAATTATAAATATTGTTCTCTCCAATAAATACTTGTCCTGAACTCGGACGGTCCAACCCTCCCAAAATATGCAACAATGTACTTTTACCTGAGCCAGAAGCTCCTACGATTGAAACAAATTCCCCTTGCTGTATAGAAAGATTTATGCCCTTCAAAGCATCTACCCTACTATTTCCTTCACCATAACTTTTGACTACATTTTCTATTCTTACGATTTCCATTTATATCACCTTATTTTCATTTTAATTTAGTCTTGTACCTCTACAAAGTTTATTTTATTCTGATTATTCGAAGAGAGCTTATCAATCTGTTGTAAAACTTTGTCTACTTCTTCTTTGTTTTTATAATCAAAATTACGTTTTTGAAATTGAATCAATTTCATTATTGACTCTGATTCAGAAATTGTATTATATTCTTGGTCGTTTAGAATAACAAGATTCATTGGAACATACCCAATCCAAATTTGCTGTTTAACATACTGGGCAGATACCATCTTACCGTTCAAATTCAACTGGTTATTTTCAAAATTATCAACCGTTGAATTATCACCCGCATAAGAAAATAATAGATTCTGATCACTAGATACTTTATTTTTATCTTTCACCCTCTCAGAAATAATAGATGCTGAATTTGGATCTTTTCTAGCTCTTAGAAGTCCCTTATTAAATAATTTTACCGCGGTAGAACTATTAATAACTGCATATTCTGTAGTGTTGATTTCAAATTCTTCATTTGTATCATTTTGTTTCTTATCTTCTTCTGATAATGGAATCCTTTTTGTTGTTGTGACGTACTTTACCTTATAGTCTATTGATTGTTTAGTGTCATCTTTAAACTCTTGTTTAACTTTTTCTACGTCAGTTGCAGTACCACTAACTAGAATCCCATCGACTGGTTGTCCTGGACCTTGCACATAACGTTTTACTCCTAATCCTATTCCTATAAAAATAGCAATAACAACCGTATAACTTATAATTTTTTTCATTAGAATACTCCTTTAGTAAATGATTTATATCTGGATTATAGATGAGTTTTTTTCATAAGTTAATGACTTCTATCTAACTATGTGACTTCTAATCTTACAATTTTGTAAGATTAGTATTCCCCATGCTCAACAAGCTAAATTTATATAATAATAATCTTATACGTTATTATTCTCTTTTTTATTGAAACGGGTCGAATCACAGGCAATAATCCGACCTATAATGATTAATGTTACAGATAATAACTTAAGGCCCGTCTTATATATAATCTAAATCTTTAAAATAAACAAAGGATATTACTCCTAATACAGCACCAACTATCCCTAGCATCAAACCCTTATACTTTTGTATAAACATCTTATTCCTCTTTTCGTACAAATAAATTATTCCATATATAACAATGCTAAATTATGGAATGTTTCCAAGGAATTAAAACATTTTTATATTCAGTTTATATGTCTACTTCTTTACTTATCCCATAGATAAGTAAATCCAAAGGGATACAAAAACGTCACTTCTTTTATAAACAGTACGACTTTATTGTTACTTAATAGTAGTGAGAAATATCACATATCTCATAAAAGGGCTGGGCGGAAATTTAAGTTTACTAAATACCTTTTCTAAAGTTTGAGTGCACCCTTTTTCTGTACACTCCATCCAATCTTTCATCAAACAACTACCTTCTCCTATAATTTCAAAGGATTTCCACTCGATTATCCCGAATATATAAATTACTATTCTCACAAGGAGCAAATTTATATGAATCTATTCGAACACGAAACGTAAAACTGTTCCCCTTTCATAAGAGGTCCTCCTTTTTTCTTTTCTCACCATATCATTTACTTACAAAATAGGAGGATACAATTATGAAACGTGATCCATTATTTTTAACTTTATTAGAAAGTGCTAATACAAACTTTAGCGGTTGGGATTTTTCTTTTATTTCAGAAACGGGTCGAATGAAGAGCGAGCCTTTATCGTGGTCGTACGGCAGTACTGCTTTCCAGCTTATGCAACGCGCTAAATCAATGCTAGATATGGGAACTGGCGGCGGAGAGTTTTTATCTATGTTACAACCGTTCCCGTCAACTATTTATGCTACTGAGGGCTACGCTCCAAACGTGCCAATTGCTCGAAAGAAATTAGAGCCTTTAGGGGTTACCGTTGTAGAAGTGACCGATGATACTGCTTTGCCATTTCAAGATGGTCAATTTAATTTAATTATAAATCAACATGAATCGTATGCTGCTTCTGAGGTAAACAGAATTCTTTCTCCAAGTGGCGTTTTTCTTACACAACAAGTTGGCGGTCTTGATTGCGCGGAACTTAATGAGCAGTTTGGCTCACCACTAAATAGCGAATTTGCAAGTTGGTCTCTCGAAACCGCATGCAGTGAGTTAAAGCAAAATGGATTTACTATCTTAGATGCAAAAGAGGAATTCCCTTTCCAACGCTTTTATGACATTGGCGCTATCGTCTATTATTTAAAAGCAATTCCGTGGCAAATTCCTGATTTTACTGTTGAAAGGTATTGTGAGGAATTATATCGTATACATGAAATCATCTTACAAAAAGGTTATTTTGATGTGAAGCAACATCGTTTTATGATTAAGGCGATTTGTAGCTAACAAAAAGAGGTGGCAAAGCCACCTCCTTTTTGCTCCGTTTACATATGTTCTCTACTCTTTCATAATAAGAAAAGTTATATCATGCATATTACAATTATGACCAATGAATTGTATTTCTGAAACATATAATCACCTCGCATATATGATGAGAGCAAAAACGTGATTTTTCACTTTCCTCTTCTATTGAGAAATGAGTTGTTTTTCATATCGCTTGTTCGCATCATCTTCTGTCAAACATGCAGTTGTGTAATTAATAATATTCCGGTTATCGTACGTGAATATATGTTTTAACTTATTTTCTTCTGTTAATACTGTCGGTAAGTATTTTGGTAAATTGCTAACTACTCCTCTATTATTACCATCTAATATCCAATCAATTTCTTTCCATTCTAATAACCCTTCAGCCGTACGTAATGGTGTGTTCATTTGCATTCCATCTGGCAAATCAGCAACGAACACATACATTCCTTCACTAGCCTGTGGCTCATCTTTACCTTTAAAACCAACAGTCCCTTTATACGTTACACTTGAAAGTTCTATGCCCGTTTCCTCAAACGTTTCTCTAATTATTCCTTCGTATGGCGTTTCATTCTCTTCTATTTTTCCTC
>Ga0102589_1005825_pt1 | contig 10521 bp, 9 predicted proteins | sample AraplaMF_Col_mLB_FD_76858 | JGI IMG/M metagenome (GOLD analysis project Ga0102589, IMG submission 76858) | Arabidopsis root microbial communities from the University of North Carolina, USA - plate scrape MF_Col_mLB | ecosystem: Host-associated > Plants > Roots > Endosphere | place: USA... | reverse complement strand
CAAGATGCTGAGCGAGCGGCTGCGCGATCTGGAGATCAAGGGCGTTGTCGAGCGACGCGTCATGCCGAGCTCGCCGCCCTCGACCGAGTACGGGCTGACCGAACTCGGTCTCGAGCTGATGCCGGCGATCGAGGCGATCGTCGCGGTCGGCAAGCGCCTCAAAGAGCGGATAGGTCAGGCGGCCGAGGCTGCCTGAGGTTTCCTTTGACGCAATTCCGGATGCGAAACCGCTTCGCAGTTTCGCTGGAACGGCTTCAGCCCTTCGCCGCCGCTTCCAGCCCGGCGATGTCGAGCTTGACCATCTTCAGCATCGCTTCGGCGACGCGCCTGGCCTTGGCGCGGTCGGGATCGCGGACGAGCTCGCCCAGGCGCTTGGGCGCGATCTGCCAGGACAGGCCCCAGCGATCCTTGAGCCAGCCGCACTGCTCGAACTTGCCGCCTTCGCCGAGCGCCTCCCAGAGCCTGTCGATCTCGGCCTGCGTCTCGCATTCGACCATGATCGAGAAGGTGTGGTTGAAGGCGTCGGATCGCCAAGCCTCGAAGGCCTGGTAGCGCTGGCCGCCGATGGTGAAGAAGGCGATCTTGACGCTGCCGGCCGGCCCGCTCGGCGATTCCGCCGGCAGGGCATTGGTCCATTCCAGTGCGGAGTTCGGGATCAGCGAGGTGTAGAGGCTGATCGCCGCCTCCATGTCCTTATCGAACCAGAGATTCTGGATGACCTTCATCGCGATGCTCCTTGCTGCGTCACCAGGCCGGATCACGGCCTGTCGTCTCAAGGACGAAGCAGGAGCGAAGGTTCCGACAGGCGCCGAGAATATTCTTGAACGCGAGCGGGCCGAATGCAGAAGCGGCCCCGCCTTTCGACGGGGCCGCCCGGTCGTTCACCAGCGGTCGTAATCGTAGCGGCGATAGCCGTAGGGCGGCGGACCGCCATAGCGACGGCCGTAGCCATAGCCATCGCCGCGCCCGTAACCGTAGCCGCGTCCGTAACCGTAACCGCCGCCGCGGCCATAGCGCTGGCGGTCGAGATTGTTCTGGATGATCTGCATCCGGCGCAGCTTGGCGTCGCTCGCGGTGAACTCGGCCGGCAGGCGGTCGAGCTGCTGCGCGGTCGCGGCCGGCAGCGCGCCGTCGTGCGAGGGCGCAGGTGCGGCACTGACCGCCGTGGCCGAGCCCACGAACAGGGCAGCCGCGATCAAGAGATGTCGCATGAAGGGTCTCCTAGGGTTGTCGCGGCGATGATCGCTGTCGCAACTGCAACATCGCCTGAACGGATTTGTTCGCTGGCGTTCAGCAAACACGGGGGTCGAACGGCCGCTTTTGACGCCATGCGATGGCGCAGCCAGAGCTACCCCGCCGGCCAAGGAGTGCCGAAAGAAGGTTGCCGAAAGGTTGCAAAGGCCATGCGCCACACGGGTTGCGGCTTGCAACGGCGTCGCAACGGACGCCGTCTGGCTCTTAGAAGCGCATCTCGACGCGTCCCTTGAGGGCGTGGTCGCGGGAGCGTTCGCCGATGGCGGCGGAATAGGTCAGGCCGAGTGCGGTGGCCTGCGAGATGCGCCAGTCGAGGCCGGCCTCGGCGACGAGGGCCTCACGGTCGATCGGCGCGGCGAAGACCGTGGCCGGGGTCGTGCCGGCGGCGAAGGCAGTGCGGGCCTGCGGGGTGAGCTCGCCGAAGCCATGGCGCCAGCCGAGCATGGCGCGGGCGAACAGCGGCATCGTGCCGATCTGCGCCTCGGCCCTGACGCCGAGCGTGGTGAAGCCGAGCGTCTGCTCGGAGGAGAGCACGCGCAGCGCCGCGGCACCGCCACGCTCAGTGCCGGCATCCGTGCTGACGCGGATTAGCGCCAGCTGGGCGAAGGGTTCGAGCGCGAAGCCCTGGAAGGCGAAGCCATAGCCGAGCTCGGCGAAGCCCTGGGTCACCGATCCCGGACGCTGCAGGCGTAGCAGGTCGCCGAAGCCACGGATCTGGATTTGGCGGCGGATGTCGCTTTCCGACCAGCTATAGGCGGCACCGGCATCGAAGCGCAGGCTGCCGAAGCGCGCCCCGGCATAGAGCGCGGCATGGCCGCTCTCGAGCTTGCCGGATGACAGGCGCGCATCGAGATCGAAGCGCGACTGGCTGTAGCCACCGGCGACGCCGACCTTCAGCGAGGAACCAGGCGCATCGTAGAGCATGACATCCGCCCCGAGCAGGGCGCCGCCCGTGCGGCGCGACTGACCGGCGGCATTGCCGTCGGCGTCGGTATTGCCGGTGCCGCCGAAGGCCTCGCCCCAGAGCGCGTAGCGCGATTGCGGAACCGGCGCATTCATCACAACCGCGCCCTTGCGGCCGGGCAGGTCGGCGCTGAACGCGGCGGCGACCTGCTGGCCAGGCTGGGTGAGCAGCGGCCCGCGCAGGCGATTGAGGATGGTGTCGCGGACCAGCCGGCTCTCCTCGATCATCACGCTGACCGCTTGCGCATGCGCCTCGCCCGAGAGCAGGTCGAACCCGGCGCGCGCCTCGGCAGCCGTACCCGAGAGCAGCGTGTCGTAGACGGGGTTGCCGACGCCCAGGCGCTCGGCCGCATTGGCGATGAAGCCCTGGTTACGGGTCGCGGCGACGTAGGTGCCGGTCGTGCCGGAGCTGCCGATCTCGCTCGGACCGAAGCCGGTGCTGTTGCGCGTCATGGTCAGGGTGACGTTCTGACTGTCATAGCTCAGCGACGGGGTCAGGAAGGCGAGGTTCGAGGTCACCGCACTGAACTGGCCGGTGACTCCGCCCGCGGCGGTCAGGATGGTGTAGTTGGTCGAAGCGCCATAGTTGCCGCTCGCTGCCTGCACTTCGACCGTGCCGCCGGCGATGCTCGCCGAGCCGGCGGCGACGATCTTGTCGCCCTGGCCAGCAGCGTTGACCTCGACCTGGTAGACCGAGCCCGATGCAAACGAGACATTGCCCGAAACGGTGAGGGTCCCGATCGAGTTGCCCGGCGCGACCGTCGTGCCCGACTGCACCGTGATCCCACCGATCGTGCCGGAGCCGCCGAGCGTGCCGCCCACGAGCGTGACGCTGCTCGCCAGCGAACCATTCACCACCAGCTTGCCGGCTTCGACCTTGGTCGCGCCGGTATAGCTATTGCTCCCGGTCAGGGTCAGCGTGCCGGTGCCGGTCTTGGTCAGCTTGCCCGTGCCGGTGATCGAACCCGAGAAGGTCGTGGACGTATTGTCCGACCCGGCCGTCAGCGAGCCCGCACCCAGGCTGATCGTGCCGGCTCCGGCGAAAGACCTGATCGTCTGGTCGAAGCCGCCGAGGTCGAGCCTCGCGCCAGAACCGATCGTGAAGGCCGAATTCGACGAGAACGAGCCGGCCTGTCCGGCCTGCAGCACGCCGCCCGAGACCGTCGTCGTACCGGAATAGTCATGCGTGCCCGCCAGCACCAATGTGCCGGCGCCGGCCTTGGCGAACGAGCCCGTGCCGGAGAAGGACTGGCTGACGGTGAACGTGTTGCCTGCGTCGGCGATGTCGAAGCCGCCGCCCTTGCTGCCGAAGATGATGCTGCGCGCGAGCCCAGTCAGCGTCGTCCCGGTCACCTGCAGCATGCCGCCGTTCAGCGTCAGCGCCCCGGAGGTCGCGCCGAGATTGTTCTCCTGGGAAATGCTGATCGCGCCGCCCGCGATCGTCGTGCCGCCATAATAATCGTTGTTCCCGGACAGCGTCAGCGTACCGGTGCCGACCTTGACCAGCGCGCTCGCCTCGCCAAAGGTCATGTATTCGTCGGTGATGACGCCGCTATAGGTCGTCGAGGTGTTGTTGGAACCGACCGTCAGCTCGGCGCCAAAGCCCATGATCAGGGTGCCGGATCCCGAGATCGACCCGATGCTGTGCTTCTTGTCGCCATTCGGGCCGGTGCCACCGCGAAATGAAAGCACTCCATTATTGATGATCGTCGTGTCTTCAGCGGATGAAGTTCCACTGTAGAACATTCTATCGTTATTTACGATCGTGCTGCCTTTGGTCGTGGAATTCCCTGCGAACTCCAAATAGCTATTGTTCGTGACATGGAATGCTCCGGACAATCCGCCATTGTGAATGAATATGGTGGCGTTGTTGACGATGGTCTGGGTGTGTGCCGAATTGTTCTGAAAGCCCGAATAAACACGCCAGAAGCCGCTAAAAGGGGCGTTGACGGTGATCGTATAGGCCGGCGCGGTCGTGTCGAAGACGACCTTGTCGAGGATCCAGTTGTTGCTGAAGCTCGTATTGGCGACATTGGTGGCGCCGAGCGTCGCAGTGCCGGTCGGCCGCGTCCCGGTGCTCCAGTTCGAGCCGGTGTACATGATGCTGGTGGCCGGATTTTCCAGCCAGGTCGCGTCCTGCGCGCCAGCAGGATCGGCAAGGCAAAGGCCGAACGCCGTTCCCGCCAACAGGGTATGACGGAGCGGCGCCGAACCGGCGTTCCGAGATTTGATTGACGACAAGTGCAGGCCCCCAGAGGGCCGGAGCTTCGAGCCTGCCGCGCGGCGAGGCAATGAACAGCCGTTCACAACCGCCCAAACAGTTGCGATGTGACAAATATGCAGTCGGCCAGGCGGCGGGTGGTTCAGTTCGCGCGCAGCGTCCCGGCGCGGACCATCGCCACGTCGCCGGCGATCTCGACAGGGTCGCCGAACAGGCGCAGGCAGTTGCGGCCGGCGGCCTTGGCGACATAGAGCGCCGAATCCGCCTCGGCGAAACGCCGTTCGGGATCGTGCAGCAGGCCGGGGCGCAGGATGGTGGCGCCGATCGAGGCGCTGACCTCGATCTTGCTGTCGCGCCAGGTGACCGGGCGGGCGAGCGCCTGCCGCGCCTGCTCCAGCCGGTGCAGCAGATAGGGGCGGCCGGCAGCGGAGCAGAGCAGCAGGCCGAACTCGTCGCCGCCGATGCGGGCGATGATCGCGGCGTCGCTGAGCGATGTTTCCAGCCGCATCGCGATCTGGCGCAGGCATTCATCGCCGGCGGCATGGCCGAGGCGGTCGTTGATCGGCTTGAGGTTGTCGAGATCGACGATGGCGAGGGCGCCGAGCGCGCAGCTGTCGCCGGTATGGCGGCGCAGATCGGAGAGCTGCATCTCGAAGGCGCGGCGGTTGGCGAGGCCAGTCAGCGGGTCGCTATAGGCGAGCCGGCGCAGCCCCATCCACATGTCCTTCTCGCCGGTGATATCCTGCTTGGCGCCGTGGATGCGAACCGGCCGGCCTTGCTCGTGGGTGACGGCGGCGGAGAGCCGCATCCAGCGCTCGGCGCCAGCGGCACTGCGGATGCGCGCGTCCATGACGAAGCCCTGACCGCTGGCGATCAGCCGGCCACGCAGCTGCTCCATCTCGGCACGGGACTCGTCATGATAGAGGTCGACGATCGAGCGGCGGGGGATCGGCGAACCGCGTGTCAGGCCGAACAGGTCGTAGATGCCGTCGGTCCAGCTCAGCTGCGTATCGGAAAGCCGGCATTCCCAGGCGCCGATGCACGCCATCAGCGCGGCCTGATCGTAGAGGCGCCTGGCCTCGGCGTCCGAAAGCGGCATGGTCCAGCCCTATGCCCTTGCCCGGTGATCGAGCGAGTCGGGTGACGCTAGGGCCGAAGGGTTAACGAAGCTTACCGCGGCACTGGCCCGGAGCGCCCTGATCGAGGCCGATCTCTCTGCCGCCTAGGCGGTCCGAGCTTCCTGCGTCAGGGCGAGCAGGTCGCGCAGCGTCGTGATGGTCGAGCCGTCGGCGACGCCGTCGACCTTGTCCGGCCGCCAATGACGCTGGAAGGCAGCGACGACCGCCTCGAAACGCTCGTCATAGCTGCCGTCGACCGAAACGCCGTAGCCGAGCATGGCGAACATCGCCTGCAGCGCCTCGACCGGTGGGCCGGCATCGCCGCGGGCGAAGAAGCGGCCGCCCTTGATCGGTGCCGGTTCGACCCAGAGGCCGACGCCGCCCTCGGCGAAGCGGCGCCAGGGGAATTTCTCGCCCGGATCGATCTTGCGGCCGGGGGCGATGTCGGAATGGGCGAGCACGCGCTCGGGCGGGATCTGCCAGCGCTCGCAGATGTCGCGGCAGAGGTTCAGCGTCGCGGCGATCTGTGCTTCCGGAAAGTCGGGCAGGCCGCCGGGATGGCCGGGATTGGCGATCTCGATGCCGATCGAGGCCGAGTTGAGGTCGGTCTCGCCGGCCCAATGCGAAGCGCCGGCATGCCAGGCGCGGCGTTCCTCGGGCACGAGCTGGAGCGTGTGGCCGTTCTCGAAGACGAAATAATGCGAGGACACCTGCGAAGCCGGATTGCACAGCCACTGCAGTGCCTCGCCGGCGTCGGGCATGCCGGTATAGTGCAGGATCAGCGTGTCAGGCCGGCGGTCGGTGGAGCCATCGCGGTACTTCCGCTCGCCATGATTGGGCGAGGGGAAGACCTTGGCGGCGAAGCGGCTGTCGGGGGCGAGGGTGAGGCTCACGCCGGTTCGGGCTCCTTGCGGCCGATGCCGCGCTCCTTCTCGATCGCGTCCCAGGCAGCGTTGATGGCGGCGAGGCGGCGCGTCGCGATGCAGACCGCCTCTTCCGGCAGGCCACGGGCGATCTCGCGGTCGGGGTGGTTCTCGAGCACGAGGCGGCGATGGAGCTGCTTCAATTCGCCATCGCTCATATCGCGATTGGCGCCGAGCACGAGATAGGGATCGTCGCGGCGGCGCAGATGGCGGGCTTCGATGCGGGCGAAGCCGGCCTCGTCGATGGCGAAGATCGTCGCGACGTCGCGCAGATAGGCGTGCTCGCGCTCATGGATCGCGCCATCGGCAGCGGCGATCAGGAAGAGGCCGTCGAGCACGTCCTCCAGCAGGGCAGGCTCATCGCGGAAGGCTTCGGCGATCTGCTGGGCATAGGCCTCGAAGCCGGCGCTGGTCTGCTTGGCGAGATCGAACAGGCGCTCGACCTGGGTCTTCTGCTCCTCGGGCACCTCGACGATGCGCTCGAAGGCGGCGATCTCGTCACGCGTCACCACTCCGTCGGCACGCGCCATCTTGGCGGCGAGCGCGACCAGGCCGGTGGTGAAGATCAGCTCTTTGGGAGCAGGGCCGAAGAGCGAGCCTTCGCGGTCGATCAGGACGTGCCCGGCCAGCGCGCCGACGAGCGCCCCGAGCGGCCCGCCCAGCGCGAAGCCGATGCCGCCGCCGCCCAAAGCCCCCCAGAAAGACGATGTCATCGTTCACCCTGCCATGGCCGAACCGGCCATGGTGCATGCCTATCGCATCGGGCCGAAAAGTGGAATCCACTTTTCGGAATAATCCGATGCGATAACAATGTGATAGATCATCGTGACCGCGCCCGGTCGGGCGCGCGATGATCTCGGACGGCACTCGATCAGCGGCAATAGAGCCGGCCGTAATAGTCGCGGTAGTAGCCGTACGGGCAGCCGCCGCCATAGTAGCCGTCGTCGTAATAGTAGCCGCCGCGGCGATAGGGCGAGGTGGCCGAGCCGATGATGGCGCCGCCGGCGCCACCGATCGCGGCTCCGGCCAGCGCGCCGCCGGCTCGGCCGGTCGCGAGCCCGCCGATCACGGCGCCGGTGGCCGCGCCGACCAGGGCGCCGCCGCCGACGCGTTCCTCATGCGGGGTGCAGGCGCCGAGCGTGAGCCCGACGGCCGCGATTGCGATCAATGCCTTCATCTCATTCCCCCTTCTCGGGTCGCACGTAGCGGCACGGACTCGGCCGGAGCCTAGTTTTTCCATTGCGACCGGCAATTGCGGTGGCAATGGGGCGATGATTTGGCCTGCCGCCATGACTGCGTCAACGCCGGCGAGGATGAATCGTTCCGGCATTCAATACATGATGATTACTTCTATCGAAACGAGGCTAAAGTAATCATTCTACTTCGAGATTCGAGGCAAATTCATTCGTATCGGCCAGATTGTCGTCACATTCATCTAGCATTTCGCCGCACCGTTTTGCGCTGCAACAGATAGGTGAGGCCTCTCTCGAATGAACATGATCTCTGGTAGCGGCTGCGCCGCCTTCGCGATTTGCCTGGCCTTTCTTCAACCCGCTCACGCCCAGGTAAACGCCGAGACCGACGCCCGCGCCTTCATCGTGCGAGAGGCTGAAATCAGGCGCCAGGCCGCCGCTGCCGAACAGGGCCAGGATTCGCGAGAGGCGACCGAGATCAACGAAGCCAAAAGCCAGCGCAAGGGGCGGGCGAAGACCGCCAAGGCGAACCCGGAAGGGCGCCAGCCGCTGGCGGCGCCGGCAGGGTCCGAAGGTCTGCGCGCCCTGGTCGCCCGCCATGCCGCCGCCAATGGCGTGCCGTTCTCGCTGGCGGACGCCGTCGTGCGCATCGAGAGCCGCTACAATCCGCGTGCGGCCCATGCCGGCAATTTCGGCCTGATGCAGATCCGCCACCAGACGGCGCGTGGCGTCGGCTATGCCGGCGGCGCGGCCGGGCTGCTCGATGCCGAGACCAATGCCCGCTACGGCATGAAATATCTCGGCCAGGCCTACAAGCTCGCCGGCGGCGACACCTGCCGCACCGTGATGATGTACCAGAGCGGCCACATGGCCACCCGGATGAGCGGCGCCAACCGCACATATTGCGCCAAAGTCCGCAGCATCTCCGGCAGCGCGCGCACCATCTCCGCCAGCAACTGATCTCCCATCCATCGCTCTCCTGCTTGACGGCTCCGGCCTTTCGAGCGCAGAGGGAGCCCGCCAGTCGGCCGGACGGCCGCTCCTGCTTCGCGGGGGAGGAAAGTCCGGGCTCCACGGAAACACGGTGCCGGATAACGTCCGGCGGGGGCGACCCCAGGGAAAGCGCCACAGAGATCGAACCGCCGCGTGCTTCGGCAGGCGGTAAGGGTGAAAAGGTGCGGTAAGAGCGCACCGCGGACCCGGCAACGGGGACGGCATGGCAAGCCCCACCGGGAGCAAAACCGAATAGGGACGATGCTCGCCCGCAAGGGAGGAGGGACCGGTTTCCAGGTCCAGTCGTCCGGGTTGGTTGCTCGAGGCGCGCAGCAATGCGCGTCCCAGAGGAATGGCCGTCACGTCGGGGGAGCGATCTCCCGGCCATCCAGAACCCGGCTTACAGGCCGGCTGGCACCCCTTCCGACAGAGACGAAAAGGGCCGGGATCGCTCCCGGCCCTTTCGTGTTTGCGGCGGCGAGGATTAGAGCGTGTAGCTCCACTCCGCGGTGGCGGCGCGATAGCCATTGCCCTCCTTGCTGATCCGGCTGAAGCCGGGGAAGGGCATGTGGGCGCCGGTGATCACCAGCTTGTCGGCCGCCGCCATGTCGAGCACCCGCCGGCGCGAGGCCGCGGCCTGCTTGCCGTCCGTGTCGAAGACGAAGGTGATCTCGGGCTGGGCCGTCTGCAGCACGACATTGTGGATGCAGTCGCCGACGAGCAGGAGCTGCTGATTGCCGGAGGACAGCCGCAGGATGCTGTGGCCGGGCGTGTGGCCGGGAGCGTGCTCCAGTGTCAGGCCGGGAGCGACCTCGCCCGCCTTCACCTTGTGGGTGCGGGCGGCATAGGGCGCGAGTGCGCCACGGGCGGACGCGAAGAACGGCTTCGCCTCGGCCGGCGCCTGGCTGAGGATGCCGTCATCGTGCCAGAAGGCGTATTCCGCCTCGTGGATGACGAGCTCGGCATTCGGAAAGCGCGCGCTCTTCTCCGCCGTCAGCAGGCCCTCGTGATGGTCGGGATGGGCGTGGGTCAGGATGATCGTGTCGATCTGTGCCGGCTCGATCCCGGCGGCGCGCAGATTGGCTTCGGCTCGGCCCATGGTGTTGCCCATGCCGTTCCAGGCACCCGAGCCGGAGTCGATCAGATAGGTCCGGTCCTTGCTGTTGACGACGAAGGCGTTGACCGAGGTCGGCAGGCTTTCGTCGAGGCCGGCGGCGGCGACGAGCTGGCCGACCGTCGCCGGGTCGGCGCTGCTGAAGGATTTGGCGCCGAGCGGCACATAGCCGTCGAGGATCGCGGTGATCTCGAGATCGCCGAGCTTGCGGCGATAGATGCCCGGCACCTGGTTGCCGGAGAGGGGCGCGCGGGCTGCGGCAGGCAGGACGGGCGCGAGCGCAGCGGCCGCGGCCGCTGCGAGGAAATGGCGGCGATCGATCATGGGGATGTTCCAGAGGCTTTGAGGTTGACGCTTCCGGAAACGAGGCCCGCTCCACGCAGGCCAAATCGTCTCACGGCCGGAGGAATGTCCGGCCGTGAGGATCAGATGGGTGGCGCAGCGTCAGGCTGCAACCGTCAGCTGGACGTCGATATTGCCCCGGGTCGCATCGGAATAGGGGCAGACGATATGGGCCTTCTGGACGAGGTCCTCGAGCTTGGCCTTGTCGATGCCGGGCGCCGAGATCGTCAGCTTGGCGGCGATGCCGAAGCCCTTGCCGTCATCGCGCGGGCCGATGCCGATATCGGCGCTGACACGGGCGTCGTCCGGGATCTTCACGCCCTCCTTGCCGGCGGCGAATTTCAGCGCGCCGAGGAAGCAGGCCGAATAGCCCATGGCGAAGAGCTGCTCGGGATTGGTG
>Ga0102589_1005824_pt1 | contig 10521 bp, 9 predicted proteins | sample AraplaMF_Col_mLB_FD_76858 | JGI IMG/M metagenome (GOLD analysis project Ga0102589, IMG submission 76858) | Arabidopsis root microbial communities from the University of North Carolina, USA - plate scrape MF_Col_mLB | ecosystem: Host-associated > Plants > Roots > Endosphere | place: USA... | reverse complement strand
CCATAAGTTACGAATGTGTAGTAAAACTCTAACTTTTTCTGTAGTATATAATCCTCTATATACATACTACAATATATCGTTGACAAAAACAAGATTAACGGTTAAAATTTTAAGCTTTTTAACAGGTTATCTTTTATTTTCCTAGATTATTCGTGTTTTCCTCGTTTTGTTTATTGGTAATAATAATTTTTTCGCAAATAAACAAAGATGATTCAGGTAAAATCGGAGTGCTTATTAGCTTATGATCGCTGGGAAAGTACTTAAAATCCCGCCAGATTCTGGTGAAATGATGTATAAGACGAATGAAGCAATAATCTTCTGAAGCTTTAATAAAAGCCTCTTGATCAAAGAATAAAACACCCTCCTTAACATAAATTATTCAAAATTTAATATTAGTTCCTTAAGTCCATATGAGATTGAAATCTAAAAAAACAGTCTCAAGGCTGCTCTTTTCTATTAACAGATGATCTAAGTAGGTTATAAAATACAATGGAATTTCATACGAAATAATGATAAATTTTCTATTAGACATAGTAAAAAAGGATGAATAACTTATGATAAACCCAAAACTAAAGACTTACCTAGGCAGACGAATTAATGAAGCAACTGTAATCTTAAGCTTTCGTATTTTGCTTGACAATGTTATTAATAAGGGTGCTCATTCTACCCTTACAAAGGCACAAATAGAAGCAGAATTTAATAGACAGCACCATAAATATGGAATTTCTACTTTTCGAAGCGATTATGTTTTAAGGCAAAGTGGAAATGATGAAAATGCAATATCTCAGCGTGAGAACCAATTTTTCATTAAACCTAATTTTATAAAAGGAATGGATACTCCTGATTTTATGGAAGTTGCCAAGTGTATTGATAACTACTGGGATAAACTTAGCGCAGAACAAAATAGATTCCTAAATGATATACAAAAGCAGCTAGAAAACACGCTAGAAATAAAAAAGGCTTTTATAAAACAGATGTTATTAAGCATAGAAACTAGAAAGAAAGGACAATGTTTTGAAGTAGCAAGTTTTTCAATTTTAAAAGTTTATTTACAAAATAGAGGGTTTGAATTAAACAGATATTCTACAGTATATTCAAATGATGGAGGAATAGATTTTACAGCTCAAAACGCTGTTTATCAAGTTACAACAAAACTAAATAAAAAAAAATTTCAAGACGATCTTAAAAAGGTCCCCCTGAAACATCGTATTTTTGTTTTTAGAGAGTTATCTCCTAACTTTGATAAAAAGGAGTTTGATAACGAACTAATCCTTGATTATATAGGCACAACTGAGTTAATTGATTATCTAAACTATTTAAGTGAGAGAGTAAATGCCGAGCGTAATTTAAATAAAATAATTGAAAACATACTATATGAATTTAGAAGAGAATATTATGTTTCTCAATAATTATAATTAAGAAAAGATAGATTTATATAAAGCTCTTGCTGCATACCATCCTAAAAGATATTTTTATTGTAAATATCTAATTCGTTATCTTCTATGAAGGAAATTAAAAATGTTTTCATCTTAATTTGCTCCTTGCTACTGATATTAAAATGTTTTATAAAACTTGTAAGTTACCTCACAAGTTTTATCTCTCACACCTCCCGTGAATACGAACTTGAATTAGCCTATCCTAATAACAAAATAACTTTTCCTCCCTTATGCAGAAAAGGCAGCCACCCTCGGCTGTCTTTTTCACATGAGGTAGAAAAAGTTACATTTGTCTATCCCTCGCATTTTAAGTATATAATATTAATATAATATTAGAGAGGAAAATGAAACATGGCAAAAAGAATTACGTTAGCTGAAGATAGACCTGATTTAGTAAAAGAATGGCACCCTACTAAAAACGGTGATTTAAAGCCTTCCGATGTTACAAAAAGTGCACCGAAGCAAGTTTGGTGGCTATGCTCTAAGGGGCACGAATGGCGAGCCTATATAAATAATCGCAATAAAAAAGATAGAAAGGATGGTTGTCCTTATTGTAGTGGGCGTTATCCTACATATGAAACATCATTAGCTTACTTAAAGCCTAAGCTTACAAAAGAATGGGACTATGAGAAAAATACTCTTACTCCAGAATTAGTGAAACCAGGTACAAATTCGAAAGTTTGGTGGATCTGTTCTGTCGATAGCAGACATAGATGGCCAGCGTCTATAAATTCTAGAGCATCAGGAAAGAATGGCTGTCCCTGCTGTAGCGGAAAAAAAGCATGGGAGGAAAATAACTTATTAGTTGATAACCCGTTACTAGCAAGTGAGTGGAATTATGATTTAAATGAGCTACGTCCTGAAGAAGTGACACCTCGTTCAAATAAAAAATATTGGTGGACATGCAGCGAATGTGGGGAAGTATGGGAAGCAGCTTTAAACAATCGTCAAAGGTATGGTTCAAGAGGTTGTAAGCGATGTAACTCTGGTCAGCAAACATCCTTTCCTGAACAGGCAATTTTTTATTATGCAAAAAAAATTTTTCCTACCTTAATAATTAATAATAACGTTCCACTTTATTTTGATGATTATCAAATGACCGCTGATGTTTATTTTCCAGAAGAGAACTTGCTAATCGAGTATGATGGTCAATACGCACATAAAAAGAAGTCAGATAGAGATAAAAGAAAAAATAAATTATGTACTGAAAAAGGAATAAAACTAATTCGTATAGTTGAACCAAAAGTAGATGTACATGAAGATGGCGTAACTATTTATATTAAACGAGAAAAATCCAGTGGATTTAAATCACTAAAGAAAGTAATATTTCAGCTCTTCGAGTTACTTATTCAACATTTTAATGTTGATATTTCTTTTCAAAAACTTGAAGAATATTTAGATTTGGAAAATGATTTTATTGATATTGAGGAAACTATTAAAAGAGTGCAAAAGGAAAAATCAATTGCAACTACACATCCTGAAATCCTTAAAGAGTGGGACTACGAAAAAAACAAAGGACTAAAACCTGAATTTTTCACTCATGGTAGCAGTACAAGGATTTGGTGGATTTGTGAAAAGAGCCATTCATATCCAATGAAGATACATGACAAAGTAAAAGGTAATAAATGTTCATATTGTGGTAAAAAGAAGTTAGCACCAGAGGACTCCCTTCTCTCTAAATTTCCTGAAATAGCAAAAGAATGGCACCCTACTAAGAATGGTGATCTTACACCAGATAAAGTTTTTGCAAGTTCTCCAACAACAGTATGGTGGCAATGTAGTGAAAATCCTGAACATGAGTGGGATACTTCACCAAATCATAGAACCTCCGGAAAAAGAAAAACAGGCTGTCCTGGTTGTAAAGGTAAAAAGGTCTTCCCTTCTAACTCGTTAGCTGCTGTAAATCCTAAATTATCAAAAGAATGGCACCCTACTAAGAATGAGGACCTCACACCATCTGAAGTTACAAAGGGTTCTGATAAGAAAGTATGGTGGTTGTGTAGTTCGTGTGGAAATGAGTGGGAAGCCCGTATATATCATCGTAGTCGTAATAATGGTACAGGTTGCAATAGTAAAGAATGCAAAGGTAAACGTATAAGTGAGAAATTAACAGCATTTTATTCAAAAAAAACTAGTTAATAGTTTGATTATTTGATGATATCACTATCCCCTCTTGATACATCGAGAAGGATATAGAATGGATACATTCATTGAAAGAATAAAGACTTATCACTTAATTAATGATGTATAATAACAAAGGTAAGGCGTGATGCTCTTACCTTTTTTCCATAGGAGGATATTATGAGTAAAGAAAAGTCGAGTAAAACGTTAATGGTTTTTGGTGCTTTAATAATAATTGGGGTAATAACAACTTTAGTATTCTTGTACTTAACCAAGTACAATCCTCATTATTGGAATGATGTATCATTAAGCTTTGGTGCTGTTAATCTGATTGGAGTATGTTTTCTAATTTACATTAAGGAAATACGCATTAAAGAAAAATGGTCAGAGATACCTTTGGTTGCCAAATTTATTTGGTGGTTTATATTTGTTTCAAATAGTTATGGTTTCATAGATACATATATGACAGCGTCTATCTTTTGATAGGCGTTTTTTATTATTTTAAGAATAAAAGGTAAACTCCATTAGTATGTTGAATGTAAATACTTACTAAATAGTTAGGAGAGATTATTTTGAAAAGAATTATTCCCCTCCTCATTTGATCCAAAATGAACTGTGATATTCCAAATATGTCTTATTAGGTTGTAACTCCCGCCTTTTAGGCAGACGCAAGGGTTTTCCTTGTAGTTTACCATACGAACTAGTTGAAATAGAATCATGCAATCTAACACTCATATCAGTAGTATCTATAGTAATTAAACCTAGATCAAATAAATCGTGTATATCAGAACGAAGTAACAAACCATTAGTTACGATGTTAGTTTCTTTTCCTCTATATGGATAAATATGCGCTGCTTGTAATGCGCGTTCCACATCACAATTTGTTATAGCACATTTGCTTTCGTAAGCTTCCAGTAAATCCTTTCTAAACTTCGTTTGCCCTTGTCTTTGTGCTATGGAACGAAATGCTTTTTTTCTCGCATCCTCAAAACTGTTCGGTTCAAATTCTTTATCTTCTATGGAATTAAGCACATCTATGGCTTCAGAAACCTTTCTTATTTTAGACCATTTTTTTCCTGGAGAACCCTTCTTAACTATAGATTCTAATGGTGGCCTACTGCTACTATCACCAGGCTGTGCCAGGTTGATTATTCTCCTAAAAAGTTCTTCCTCTAGTTTAATTATAGACCTTCCCCAATTCAAGACCTTCGAAATACCAACAGCGCTTCGGTTCAATTGCCCTTTTTCAACCGAGAAGTCAAGTCCTTCACCAAACCAACATAAATCAGAGAGAGATGCGATATATATTACTTTTACTTTTGCGTTCCTCACTTCATTTCCCTTTGGTCTGCGAGTTTCCAAGGATTCTATCTTGCCATAACCTATAAATTCATATCGACTTTTTAAGGTACTAAGGTAAATAAAATAATCTCCTGACTTCACCTTTATGGAATGAGTATTATCAAATATATACTCTTTTCCTAGAGTGTCTTTGTAAATATTTTGTTTTCCAACTTTTAAAATCCAGTAATTCAAATTTATCACTTCAATTCCTGATAGAATAAATATAGCTGTACCAAAAGATTGCAGCTCCAACATCGAACGAACTCGCTTCTCAATAATATGGTTTTGTTCTACCATATTATTGAGATATGTTAATTGTTTTAGTTGGATGCCTAACGGCATCTTTTTTTCGTTCTTCAACTCTTCAATTGATACAAGATAGGCAGGATTCTTCTTATCTACTGTGAGTACACAGATATTTGAAATATGAAAAGACCGTAAAGATTTCTTGAAAAAGCGCTTTGCAGCTCTATGATTTCTTGTTTTATTCAGGTGAAAATCAATGGTATTTCCTTCAGAGTCAACGGCAAGATACAGATACATCCATTGTCTTTTTACTTTTACATAGGTCTCATCCACTCGCCAAGAATCATTGGTTGGCTTGAGGCGATGTCGTATGCGCTCATTTAATTCAGGACCATATTGATGAATCCAATGCGTAATCGTTGTGTGAGCCCTAAAGAGTCCGCATTCTTCCCTCATTTCAACCAAATTGTGAAAGCTGAGGTTGTATCGTAGGTACCACCTTATCCATGGTACCCTTCCTCCTTGTCTACTTGTCATAATGGTTCAGACTACGTACTCAGCCATCTATAGTAGTCATGATGAGTTATGGCTTGATTCTATTTATTCATTTCTTTGTTTATTTCATTGCTTTGCTGTTCTGTTCTCTCATCGTTCTTCGCCATATGTATTCTACCATTGCACCACGTCCTGTTGTGGACTTCGTCATGGCGTCCATGTATCTTTATACTTATATGCTTTTATACACCTATAACTATCTTTATATTCTTATACTTTTATGTTTTTATATCTTTATACGTTGTTGTCTTAGCCAAGCATTTTTGATCGGAGACGAGTCCGCCAAGCTACGTTACGAAGTAGTTCGATCATGTACTTTAATATGTGATTGAGTAGTACGGTTTTAATTTACTTTGTAGTTTTTAAACCTTCCTCAAAAATGAGAGAAGGTTTTAAATTATCAGGTAAACACCCTCCCAAATTATCAATTATCGCTTTCCAACAATCTAATTTGTTTTCTTCTTCTATAGTGCCTACATTGTATACTGACCAATATTCATTTAACTTCTCAATAGATAAATCTTTTAATTTATCTTCGATTGGCTTGGAGTTTTCATATAATTTCTTATAAATCTTACCCACTTCATGAGGTGTATTATTTACAACTATTATTGCTTTGCCACCAGCACTAAAATTATCTCTTAAAGATGAACTAACTACTTGATATTCTTGTAATAAGTGAATAGCCAACCCTAAATATTTTCCACTAGAATTTGAGAAAATCTCTGGAAACAATAAGAAAGCTTCAATCAAAATGTTTTTTTTCTCAAATGGATATAACTGGCGGTATTCTTTAATCTTAGGGTTTATCCCCTCTCCCGTAATACTATCCATCCACCACAAAGTTTCTCCTTCCTTAAGTTGAGATCTAACATATCTTTTTAATACGTCGGATTTTTCTTCATCAGAACGGTCTTTAAAATTTTTGTAAGTGATACCTATGGTGTTTAATACACTTGTGGATTCATCTTCCATGTCCATATCAATTAAAAAACGAGGTGAGTGTGTTACTTTAATTGTGGACAGACATTCTTCATACTTCTTGAAACGTGACTCAATTTTCTTTTCTGACTTTCTTCCAAAAATGATATATATTTGGTCAGTTACTTCTTTTCTCAAAGTACCTTCAAATATACTATTCCCCATGGATTGCCACTTCTTACTTTTAGTATATTTGATTTCAATGCCATAACGGCCGCCAATTATAATATCTGGAAAGCTTTGTGCACTAGTCTGTTCAACTTCGATACCGTATGGTGTTGCTACTTGTTTAATTACGTCAGCAACATAGTTTTCAAATTTCACACCATTATCTATACATTCTAGATCTTCCTTTAAGTTAATTCTTGATACTGTTTCTTCAATAACTTTTACTATGTTCTCTTTACTCGAACTCATGTTACTTCTCCTCTCTAAACTCCATTAAATCACTTATTTCAACATGGTTTTCACTTATTTTATTTAGTGCTTTAAGTATTAAAGTTAAGGTATCAAGTTCCAATCTTTTAGTATTTCCATTACACATGTCGTTAATTGTATTTGGACGAACACCCGATATCTGTGCGAATTGATTTCTAGAGTAATTAAGTTGCTTTAACAATGCGTTTAATTTAAAATAAATCATACTTTAATCCACTACCCTCTTGATTTATAACTACAGAAGTTATAATATATATATTAGATCAGTATACCCTAAGGGATAATGATGAAAATTCACTATTTACAATTATAACGCAAGAAAAATAAACAGAGAATAAGATAGGTGAAAATAATGTATAAAGTAGTTTCACTTTTTAGTGGCTGTGGTGGACTCGATTTAGGATTTTTAGGCGATTTTGACTATTTAAATAAACACTATCAACGTAGTCTTTTTAATATTATCTTTGCGAACGATATCTTCCCTCAAGCGGTAGAGTCATATAAACACAATATTGGTGACCACGTGGTTTTAAAAGACGTTGAAGAACTGCTTAATGAGGAAAAAGAAAAAATCCCTAACGAAGCAGATGTAGTAATTGGTGGGTTTCCTTGCCAAGATTTTAGCGTAGCAGGGAAAAGACAAGGTATTACAGTTAAACGTGGTAAATTGTATTTACAAATGAAAAGAGTTATAGAACATATTGCACCTAAAGTTTTTATTGCTGAAAACGTAGAAGGCTTAGTTAATATGGAAAAAGGGCTTATACTAGAGACCATAAAAAATGATTTAAGTAATATTACGCATAATGACGAATCTATTAGCTATGACGTCAATCACTATTTATTACATGCTGCTGACTATGGCGTGCCTCAAATTAGAAAGCGTGTATTTATAGTAGGGGTTCGTTCTGACTTAAATGTAAAATTTACTCCTCCTGTACCTACTAATAAGGATCAGTGGGTAACAGCAAAAGACGCAATAGATGATTTGTGGGGAAGAGAAACTGACCCTAGTATTTTTAATCACTCTCAGATGTCTAAGGCTAAGTTTTATCCTGGAAAGAGAATGCAAGGTAACACTCAAATTAAAGCAGATCAGCCTTCAATAACTATTCGAGCTGAACATCATGGTAATATAGAGGCACACTATCGAAGTACCAATCCAGAAAATCCTGAGGATATGACTTTTTGGAGAAGATTAACTGTTCGTGAATGCGCAAGGATACAATCTTTCCCTGACACCTTTGAATTAAAAGGTGCAGGCACTTACACATATAAGCAAGTTGGTAATGCGGTACCTCCTGTATTGGGTTGGCATGTAGCTAAAGAGGTACAAAATGTTCTACTTAAAAGTGAAAATATAGAGTTGCAAGATCAAGATAAAGAACAATTCACGTTAAATTTATAATGAAAGGTGCTATTCGTATTTTTGAATAGCACTTTTTTGCATAAAAAATACTTTCACCAGTGCTAATGTAACATATTAAATAGTATTAATACATTATGGTAAGGTTTCCAATTAAATAAGTTTTGCTTTTCCATACTGATTACGTTCTTCCTTTAGAGTTATAGTATCAGTATGTTCAAGTTTTAAAGATCACTTGCAAGTGTCCAGAAGTTTTTTCACCATGACTAAAAAAAGATACCAATCAAAAAAGAGGTTAGTCACCTCGCTCCTTGTCTATATATAATTTGTCTTAATTCCTTTTTAGATTTTAATTTTAGTTTTACCCTACCTAATGCATTGTCAACGGATTTATAGTTTATATCAAGTTTTAGTGCTATATCTTTGGGACGATAACCATCGATATACAAGTTAAATACATCAAGTTCCAAAGAAGTCAGGCTTTCACTGTATAAATTATTAAATTCTATATACTGCTCTTTCTTTACTAGTAAATCTTCAGGCAACTCATCCTCTTTGTTTATAATGGTATCTAAAATCACAAAATTATCTCCAATAACATCGTATAAAAAAACACTATTGTTATGTATTAACTGTTTTTTCGCATTACTACTTCTGATTGCTTGAAGCATACTCTTTTTTATACACAATTTCGCCAATGGATCAAATGATTTATTTTTACGTATGTCGAATCTTTTTATTGCATAGTATAACCCTATTAACCCTTGCTGTTTTAGATCATCTAGTTCTCCATCCTTATAAAAATATTTATTAGCTAAAAAATTAATAAATGGTTTGTATAAAACATAAATATTTTCAAAATAATCCCATTTACCTTCTTTACAAGAAAATATGTATTGATTGATGTTGTTTTCAGGAAAAAGCTTTATATTTGCTTTCATAAAATCACACCTATACATTTTTTTGTATACTTCATAACTTACTTCTACAAAAAAATATATAGTCCTTTGACTAGTTAATAAACCACTCAATTTTAAATCTAATGGATTAAATCATTAAGAACAGTTAACAAAAAATATTGAACTGCTTAGTGCAGATGGGTCTATTTATACAATTCTCATAAGCGTCTTAGTATTAATCATCCGTTAGTCTATAAACATCAGCATTTTATTTTCTTACGTTAATAAAACTAATTTTACTCTTTTAAATAGGTAGCGTATTAGACTTTTTTATTACCCTTATCTACATATAGGCTTTAATCATTTAAGAACTGTTTCGAATATTTTCTATAAACTGAACAAGTTCAGCGAGTGTTTGTTCAAAATCATTTTTTATATCATGCTCCCAAATTCTTTTAATATGCCATCCTTTTTCTAAATAGTAATTTTGCACTTCTTTGTCTCTATTTTTATTTCTATCGAGTTTCTTGTTCCAAAATTCTTCATTACTCTTTGGTCTTCTACCATGAGTCTCACAAGCATGCCAAAAACAAGAGTCAATGAAAACAACAATTTTATATTTCTTAATAGCAATATCAGGCTTGCCAAACAATGATTTTACATTTTTTCTAAACCTTATTCCCCTTTTCCACAACTCTCTAGAAACGAGATTCTCTAAGGCGGACTGAGAGCGTACGGATTGCATTATTTCTCTTCGCTTTTCTTTTGTAACATTATCAGTCATATACTATGCCCCCGTAAAAGATTTTAATGATTTTTCGATACTAATAAATATATGTATTATTTTTCTTATTCCCGTTCCAAAACTGCTTATTCTTTTTTTTAGGTTTTTCAGTATATTTTATGTCAATTAAGATATTTACTCACTGGATTAAGAAAATTAGTTTATAAGAATAAAAATTTGAAAGTTTTATTTATTTTATTGCCACATGCTAAAATACCATTGTCATTAAAATAAACACCTCAATGTGATAATGGTATTTTTGAGTAAAGCGAAAAATAAATATACACTAACAAATAAAAGGCTTTAATATAGAGAATTTTATTTGTTGTAATTTAGTAAAAATTATTTGTT
>Ga0102589_1005820_pt1 | contig 10526 bp, 15 predicted proteins | sample AraplaMF_Col_mLB_FD_76858 | JGI IMG/M metagenome (GOLD analysis project Ga0102589, IMG submission 76858) | Arabidopsis root microbial communities from the University of North Carolina, USA - plate scrape MF_Col_mLB | ecosystem: Host-associated > Plants > Roots > Endosphere | place: USA... | reverse complement strand
TTTCTCCTCCTTCTCTCCACAAAATGGAATCAAAACATCCCCGATCATAATCCCAATTTCCTCCCAATGTATATCCTAGTTCTTTAATTCGGTAATTAATATAACCAAAAGTAGTCCTCTTTCCTTCAATCTCCGTTTGTAACTCTAACAATACATTCCCTCCCGGCTTAATATACTTATTGCCATTCTTACCAAAAAAATATATACGTATTCAAACTAATCAAAACAATAAATACGACAAAAATAGCTTAAAATATTTTTATAGATTTCAATTGTAAAAGTTCATTCAAATAGAAGATATCATCAACACTTGTGAGAAGAAGCAAAGCAGTTAGAAAAAATATTAAAAACTAACGTATTGCTCTACCACCTGCACCACCAAAAAGACCTGTTGCAAGAATTGAGGATATCCCTCCTAGTACTAAATTTAATGATCCCGAAATTAGCGCAGCTATAACAGGTGACATTGCTGCTGGTCTAGTTACTCGTAGCCAAGTTATGCGTATGTCAACTAGAGAAGATATTGGATTAGTGTATGGTCAATTCCATGCAGCAAAAGCTCAACTTGATGTTAAATTGTTACGTCTGAATAAAGCTAAAGGTTGGTTAGTGGCACCGCCATTACATGTAGATTATCCAGAAAAGTAAAAAATGATTTATCTGATTAACCGTCTCCCCAGTATTACGCGCTAGGGTTTTTTTGTTTCCTTTTTATCTTCAAAATTATTTTCGGACCCTATCCTGTAATACAAAAAAAGATTCTTTTGATACATTCTTCAGTGTACCGGACGCCGGAATCTTTTTGGATACATAAAACCAATGCTATTTTCATAACTTTTCTTTCATTTAAAACCTCAAAAAAGCTTAGGAACAACTCCTAAGCCTTTCTATTACTAAGTAATGCTTGATTAGAAATCAGATTTTTTAAATAGCTATTTTAAACAAACTCCATTCTGAAATAATCAAAAGAGGTTAACTTTTTTTTGTATTAGTCAATAGTTGTTAATATCGCTATAACTCATTACTTGTAAAGCGATTGCTCAAATTGAACAATCCCATCCCGTTAGTTGAAGTATGATTCTTCACAAATTCTTGGATATTCGTAATTAGTAGAATGTGCATTATTAATTCTTAAGATATCTTACGTTTTTCAAGGAAAGTAGTTACTTGAATATTTATGTGCACTTCACATTAATAGAGATAATCCACTGTCACACGCGGAAATAACCATTTGAACATCTTGTCGCTTCATTAAACTAATAATAATTCTCAGCTGTTTTCTTGCTCCAAAATCTTCTTTCCCTCTTTTTTTAGGATCCGTTTTCACCTTGTAACGAAAACTATCAGAGATAAATGGAAAGTTCTCCATCTGCCATTTTTCCATCTTTTTATAATAATCCTAAGCATCAAAAAGCTGCAAAAGATGGCCAAAAGCCCATGTTATAACATAACCATTTCCTTCAAAGAAACCATCATTTTTGTTTTTTATTTTTAAAGCATCTGCAATGATCAATCTAAGTCCCATTTAAGATCAACCTCCTCTATTCTTTATTTATATAGTATAAATCTAGCTCGGCCTTTTATTAATTTAAACAGGTGAGCGTTAGAATCCTTATAATTCTGTTTTGTTTTTCATAAAGGTATTATGTCAATTCATTCTTATTTTCTACTTTTTAGAAACGAAAAATTAAACTACACCTTCTTTTTTATTCTAAAGGCTATGTTAAATTTTATGTATTTTCTCAAACATCCACCAAACATTCGTTCTCAACTGTTTATACTAACATTTTGAAGCTTCTTTTATCCTGATGAAAATTGGATTTGCTTTATACTTTTTAAAGTAACTGGTCTTCTTTATCGTGAGGAGAATGATATGAGAGAAACTACTGGATGAAATATATTCGTTCTTTTGTTAACAAAATAAAGAGCCGCATTAAAATGCGACTCTCTATCTTTACATTATTAATTTCCCTGACTTAGATTTTTACTGCCGAATTTTGCTAAAAAAGGGATACGTTTCGTTAGTTTATTATAGATATTGAATAGAACTTGTACGACTGGCTCCAATTTATTGGAGAACTTGACAATGACAAAACTTGCTCCTAATGACAAAAGTGCTCCACCAATTACGTCGGCTGGATAATGTACTCCCACGAAGATACGCGAAATACCTACTAAGATTGCCCATATTAATACAGGATACTTCCACGAGTCTTTTCGTAAAAGTAACGTCCATGCTAGAGCAAATACTAATACTGAATGATCACTTACAAACGATGAATCATTGGCATGTGGTACTAACTGATGAACATTATATGTTATGAATGGTCGTGGATGAAAGTAGACCGCGTGAATGAGTGCGTTTAAGCCCAATCCAAGTAAACATGTAAAGACAATGTATAAAGCAGTATATTGTTTTTCTGTTCTTTTTTCTTTGTTTGATGTAAACCATAAAAATAACATGAATACGATCACGATATAAGGAACGCTATCAGTGATAAAAATCATCCCTTTATCCAGCAAAGGATAGCGACCAGCTAGATCATTAATCCATTGAAATATTCCATAATTCATTTTGTAAATCTCCTTGCTTTTAATTTCTGAGTAAACTAATGTTTTCCAAACATGCGCTTATTCCAGTTGAATTCCCGCTTACCCTTTCATAAAAGACGTCATCATAAGCTTCATAGTTTCTTTTTTTTACAAAAAAAACACTATTCATCAACAAACTTCAGATGAACCTGTTGAAAATTCACATCTCCCCCGGACTAGTTTATACAACATTAAATCCTAAACTAGAAAATATTATTGTAAGCTAGCAAAAATTAGTATAAAGATGATAAAATACTTTAATAAAGGGGGGCTTCAAATATGGGGAAATTAAGTAAAAGGAATATACTGTGGATTGTGCCAATCGGAATTTTAGGGGTGTTCTGGTATTTTTACGGTCCACAAAAGGACATAACAGATAATGAATATATTACATATGTTAAAAACTATTCATTCGATAATAGTAGTAAAACTTTAGAATCGGGTTTTGCCAACGCTTGTCAAAATCCATACTGGGTGTATTTTGAAACTCAAAAAGGACAGGACGTTGTAGAATTTAAAGGAAACTGTCCTGTAAATAATAAAACCGAAAATGTGAATGTTCAATTTTTAGTTGACCGTGATATGACAAATGTTAGAAACGGTGCAATGCTGGTTGATAATAAAATGCAAGAGGAAGCAGATCGAGACAAATACCTTCTCGCATTAGTAAAATAAATAGAAAAAAGCTCTCGTTTGAAAAGCGAACGAGAGCTTCATTATATTGAATCGCCGTATTGAAAGACTGAACACATTCATAAAGAATTAATCATTTCACAGCTTTCCAAATGGTCCATCTGTCCTTTTCAACTATAGAACCCTCAGTTGAAATTGATTTATTAATATAATTCAGTAATTCATTTAATTCATCATCGTCTAACTCGTGCAAAATACTTCTACCAGTTCTTTCTCGTAAATCTTTTAACAATTGCTCTTTCTGTTCATACACATTTCTCGTTTCCCATAATTTCACTTCTTCAATCTTGCTAAACCCAATTGCCTTAAGTGTCTCTACTACTAGCTCACTACTATGTCTACGTTTAATTTCTTGCTCCTTTAATTTTGGAAAACGCTCAAAGAAATAGCCTCTAATATGGTAGTCATCACCTTTTAATAAACAATCTTCAGGTGTACGGTCTTGAATAATGTAAACCCCTTTATCCTCCAAAATTCTATATGCCTCTTGAAAACAAGCCTTTAAATCCTGGATATGATGTATTAAAGCTCTTTCCAATACTAACTGGAAGCCGTCAATGTCTAAGCCTGTAGCCAATGCATTTCCTTGCTTGAAAGTAATATTATGATAGTCTTTACAATTTTCTTTTGCCCCAACGAGCATAGTCTGTGAAAAATCCACACCTATTACAGAAGATACGCCCATATCTGCTAATGCTTTTGAATAAATTCCTCCGCCACAGCCAATATCTGTAGCCTTTGAAATATTCATGATAGGGACCAGATCTTTCATTGCTTCCATCCATGAGTGGTCAGCCTGTCGAGTTGTATAAGTAGTTTGATTGTCTTTATTGTGAAAATCAATGCCCATCTTCATCACTCTTTTCTGTTTTTATATACCAATCTTTATGGATATTCTTGCTAACATTATTTTACAACCATTTTAAACATAAGTAAAATCAATGTTAATTATCGATTTCCATAAGTTATCCTTATAGATAAATAGCAATGATATAGAAAAATATCGTTGAGTTTTCAAATGAGTTAAATCTTAACTAAATTCAAGGGACTTCCTTATCTCCCGTACTCACTATCTTTTTCAAAAATTGAACGTAATCCACTAGCTTCAAAAGGTCCTTTTAAGATTGTTTCTATCAACATCGTGGCGATTTCCTCTGGTGATTGTTGCGTATCGTGTTGTAGCCAGTACGTAATAACCCCCAAAATTGCATTTGAGTTATACGCTAATGTTAATTCAATCGGAAACCTCCATTTGCTTTTATCTGTACGATTACCTAGGTAAGCATTGAAGTATCTCACAAAAAATTGTCTCATCTTCTCATGGAAATATGGATCACCATTTGGACCTAATATTAATTTTAAGAAATCAGCTTCTTCATAAAACACTTGTAAAATTTGGATCATTACAGGCAATCGCTCTTGTTTAAACTGATTGATATCTAAATCTAAATTTGAAGTTGCATCTAAAATTGCGTTGAATTTTTCAAAAATTTCGTTCTCGTACTGTTCTAATAAATTGTATTTATCCACGTAATGTAGATAAAAAGTTCCTCGATTAATATTGGCAAGCTCAGTAATATCTCGAACCGTAATGGCTTCAAAGTTCTTTTCAGAAAGCAAAGAGAAAAATGCTTGTTTAATTTCGTTCTTCGTTCGTATAATTCGTCGATCGGTTTTTGACATAGAGTAATTCCTCCCTTTTAATGAACACATTTTTTTATATGTTGAGTATTGAACACTTTTGCTGCTTTTGATTATAGGAAGTGGTTTTTTTAGAGTATATAATCAAGCTAAGAAATAATCAACACGATGTACATTATCTGAAAGGAGAATTATGATGAAAGAAAATAAGTTTTTTGGTATAGCTTTTGTTGCTGTACTCTTATTATCCTTCATTTTTGTAGCAACACAAATTCCTGGAGCCCATTCAACACCTAAAGATCTTCCCATAGGTCTAGTTCTCGAGGATGAAGGCAACATGGGGCAAACTTTTGTCGAGATGATACAGAAAAATTCTCAAGCAACAAAGGAAGCGCCCTTTAAATGGGTTGTATTAAAAAATGAACAAGAAATGAAAGAAAAATTAGCGAATCAAGAATTGTATGGAGCTATTTATATCCCTAAAGATTTTTCTGAAAAGTATGCTTCATTCCAAACACCAACACCTACATCAACAATGCTTAAAATTTATATAAACCAAGGGAAAAATGCCAACGTTGCGAATATAGTTACACAAGCTTTATCTACAATGGTTGAAAAAATGAATGACAATGTCAGTGCCCAATTATTAGCTGTTACTGAAAAAATTAATATTCCGTTAAATGCTAATCAAGCACGCACTTATTCTTCGCCTATCCAGAGTGAAATAGTCAATGTACATGAAACTGGTAAATTAAGCAATGCACCACTTTCATTCTTCCAGCCTATTTGGATAAGTAGTTTAATCAGTGCTATTCTTTTATGGTTTACGGGAAGAAATCGCAAATTTAATTCTGTATTGGAGCAATTAAAATTCCGAGGATTCCAGGCTTTGATTGCCATAATCATAGGTTTATTTGGAGGATATTTATTAACTTGGTACTCCACATGGATGCTAGATTATGAGTTTGCAGATTTTAACTATGTTGCTCTATTTTTATCACTGACTTGCGCAACCTTTATATTATTAATACTAGCCATCACTACATGGATTAAATACGCAGCTTTACCAATTTTCGTTCTATTAATGTTCTTTGGTTTACCGCTTCTACAAATCGCACCAGAAATGTTACCTAGTTTCTACGCTAATTGGATCTATCCATGGTTACCATTCCGTTTTATGTTTGAAGGATTAAAGGAGATTCTTTTTTTTAGTGGAGAACTTTGGAACACTGCTGCTGTATCATTATGCTGGATTGCTGCTGTAAGTATTTTAGTATTACTTCTATCTGTAGTAAAACGTAATTCCTATAAAGAGGATAATGCAGCAGAAGTTATGGATGGTGAAGGAGTAGAAGTTTAAGGTCAATCGTATTGCAGAAAGAAGAAAATTAGGACCCATTATAAAATGAAGCTCATCAAAAAGGGTAAACTTGTGATGGTACTTTTAGCAGCATTTCCCCTATTCAATTGAAATTTGAATGAGAAGTCGTAACAAAACAAGCTCAGGAGCTTAATACAAAATATAGATAAAAATAAGCACAAAATAACCAGGTACTCGAATTAATTAAATGAGTCCTGGTTTTTTGCTTAATTTATAAGATTAAACGGTTGGTAGCATTTGAATTACCCGAACAATAAATAAGCTATCCCTATAATTACACAAGCAATTCCACCTAAAAATTGTCCGATCCCTGATGCTTCCCCCATTAATAACAGATTAAAAATATTTTTGCTTTTTTGGCTCTTCCCAAAGATACCATCATCTGTTTTCATTCGATAAATTCCCCATACAGTTAAAACAATCCCAAAAATAATAAAAATACTTACTAAACCTAACATACCTAAATAACCTCCTTATTTGTCATTTTCATCAAAAATAAAAACTTCCTCTATCGATTTATTAAAAATCGATGCAATTTTATAAGCAAGTATTACAGAAGGATTATACTTCTGATTCTCAAGTGAAATAATCGTCCTTGACGATACACTTACACGATCAGCCAATTCTTGCTGAGTTAAATTATGCTGTTTTCTTAAATCTCGTACTATATTTTCCATATTCATCCTCCTTTAAAAATTAAAGGACTCGTTCATAGAAAAACTTGGTTACAGTATTTAGAATGAAAAGAGCGAGTATTAATAGTAAAAGAACCGCTTTTACCGACAATACAATAAAATTACTCAAAAACAGCAAAATTATTATTAATAAACTTATACATTGCATAGTTATATTGGAAGCTTGTCCTTCAATAAGAGCATCTCTTTCGTCATACTCTTTCGATAAATCCTCTTCTTTTTCCGATTTTCTTAAATAGATTGTAATCGATACAATCAAAATAATAATACCAACAAAGAAAAGATAGATTGCCGTCATTTTTTCTGTTGGATTCATCAAAAGACTAATAACACCTAATATTATTGCAAGGAATGCTGTTAAAAATCTTTGAAATAACTTTCGTTTCAATAAAATACTCTCCTCTTGAATATGAAGTTTACTTCATGTGAAGTTAACTTCATGTTAGCATCTACTTAAAATAATTTCAAGTTAAATATTTGCCAAATAATGAATATATTATTAAACACTCTAAAAAAATCACCAAATTAGGAACACATTATGTTTAATAACGAACGTCAAAAGGAGAAAATAACGTTTAGTTTTCTACGTTTTTGAATGTAAATTAGAGCACGTGCATAAACAAAAAAGTACCAAATATTTAAAAACAGCTTGTATCTCACACTCGATATTTATGTATTTATAATTGTTATAACTCGAAACCAATAAAAAACTCATGCAAATAATTATTTTTTGCATGAGTTATTTTTATTTAATTTATTTGGAATCTACGGACTGGATAATGTTTAGCTCAAGGATTCTAATTTCCTTGTTTAGCTTTGCAATGGCCGCTTCTATTTGTTCAAAGCGTTCTAACTGACTTTTACTAACGCTGTGCGTGGGTAGTGTTTCTTTTAACGCTGCCTGCCCCGCATATAGAATTTCAAGTAGATCCAACTTTTCAAAATAAGCTGTGCTATATTGTATTCCCATTTCATAAAGCTCCTTACTGTTACTTTTTCACTACTAATAAAAACCCTAGCCTTTACTAGCACTATAACCGAAAAAAGCAATCACAAAACCATGTCTTAGTTATCATTTATTATCTAATAAAAGGTATACACCGATGTAAAAAAATATATATCATTAGCATAAGAGAATTAATGTCGAGTTTATCTATTTTTTAAAATGGAATAGACAAATGTATCATGGGCTTGGCCATTTTGATACATATAATCTCGAAGAATTCCTTCCTGTTGAAAGCCAATTTTAGTTAGTAGCTTATTTGAGGCTTCATTTTCTGTAAATACAACAGCACCAATACGAGTCAGCCCCATATGCTCAAAGCCATACGATACAATTTCGCTAACCGCTTCTTGGGTATATCCTTTTCTCCAATAATCAGGATGTATTTCATAACCGATTTCTGCTCGTCTATGGTTAGGCGACCAGAGGTTATAACCAATTGTCCCGATGACACCCTTTGTTTCTTTTCTTTCGATACCCCATCTTACTCCTCTTTTTCCAGCAAAATTATTTGAAAATAATATAACTAGATTTTCTGCTTGCTGTATCTCTTTAAATGGCTCTAGTCCATAATAGCGAGTTACTTCTTCATTAGAAAAGCAATTAAAGACACTTTCAGCATCCTCCTGCGTCAGCTCTCTTAAAATAAGTCTTTCTGTCTCTAAATTAGGAAACATTGATTCTCCCCCTTTAATATCATCTATTCTCCATACTTCCAGTAAAATCCTTTAAAAACAAAAAAAGCACATCAAATAGAAAGTGTGCTCATTTTGTTTATGTATTTCATCCGAAAATTTGTGCAGCTATGGCAAATAGCGTATTATTTCTAGTTGGCATTTTTTCAGCGTGAAGAATCATAATAGGAGGTCTATTTGCCTCTGTAAAGCCGCTTTGCTCCACCCATTTTATAAATTCAGCATGACCAGATGGTATATCAATTCTTAATTTTCCATGATGGTTTTTCGCTAGAGTATTAATTATAAGACTGGCTATTTTAGAATCAGGTGCTATGATCTGGCCTAAAATTAGATTAATTGGACCTAAAATGGACAACCCAAAGCCAATAATATTTGCATGATGGTCCTTCACAACGACACAATGCTTAGATTGCTTTATCCTATTCCGTAGAAAATTACTTCTTTTGTCTCCAAAGGCAGCTGCATCTAGGCTGGTAATTTCAGCAAAATCATTCTCATTAAAGTCTTCAATAATATACTCATTAGAAGCAAAGTTATAGGAACCGATATAATTTTCAGTCAGATATTTATGTACATAATCGACAGTAGTAAAGCCCATTTTCTTATATAACGGTTCACCGTCTTTTGTTGCGACGAGCATAATTGCTGTATGTTCTGAAACACTTTCAATACATTTTTGAGTAGCTAATTTCCCGAGTCCGAGCCCTCTGTAATTTTCATGCACAATGACCATACCTATCGAAGCTAAGTTTGTATCATATGTGATAATGGCAGCACTTGAAACAATTTTACCCTCAGCATTTTTATGCCCAAATATTTTGCCCGACATCATCACTGTTTTAATTTCAGATTCATCGTAATCCCACCCGACAGAGTCAGAAAGATCAATTAATCCTGGAATATCATTTGCATCGAATAATACTAACTGTAATTGATTAAATGTAGTCATTCTTTTTCTCCTTTTCAGAACATTTGTTTCTATTCTATATGTGTATGCTATTATATACAAGTAATTTTTTAAATATTTAGATATAGGTTTTAATTTTAGTAGTGTCTTTTTTCTAAAAGGGAGCAATTTAATAAGTTAAGTGTTAACGTATCAATGTTTTATCTGTGCGAAAGCGCTCATCAGAAACGGAAATAAATCTCACGTTTTGATGAAAGTATGATTGTTATTGAAAATATTTCTAAATTTACCTTTAAAAAATATCAAATATCATTATAATAGAAGCTAGACTATGCACTCCTACTTTAAGCATATTTAGGTGATTAAAAATGACATCTTATGAACGAATACTTATGATGGTCCCGCCGTTTCCCTAGCTACGTCTACTCTTTTCTAAAGAAGTAGATTTTGCTTGTAGGAGGGCAATAAGTTGAAAAAACATGTAGCACCATCTTTATTATTAATGATTGTTCTTGTAGCTTTTCCACAAATTAGCGAGACAATCTATTCACCATCTCTACCTGATATTTCAGAGGCATTAAATGCTTCAAATCGCTCTGTACAGTTAACCTTAAGTATTTATTTTATAGGGTTTGCAATTGGTGTCTTTTGTTGGGGATGGATTTCTGATTTTATTGGACGAAGACCGGCCATGCTAGGCGGTTTAATTTTTTATAGTATTGGCAGTTTCTTGTGTTTTTACGCTGAAACTATTACATTTCTATTAGTTAGTAGATTTATACAAGCTTTTGGGGCGGCGACAGGCTCGATAATAACGCAAACCATTTTGCGAGAAAGTGTATCTGGCAGTAAGAGACATGCTATGTTTGCACAAATTTCTGCGGTGATTGCCTTTACCCCTGCTGTGGGGCCTTTG
>Ga0102589_1005817_pt1 | contig 10529 bp, 11 predicted proteins | sample AraplaMF_Col_mLB_FD_76858 | JGI IMG/M metagenome (GOLD analysis project Ga0102589, IMG submission 76858) | Arabidopsis root microbial communities from the University of North Carolina, USA - plate scrape MF_Col_mLB | ecosystem: Host-associated > Plants > Roots > Endosphere | place: USA... | reverse complement strand
GTGCCCAATCATTCCCGGGATTGGTTCCCGCAACAGAGCGGGCAATTTTTTGGGCTCCAAGTCGCGGTGCCCGCGCCATATGAACCTCGCTTGGATGCCCAGACGCGAAAAAGCTCCCCAGTTTCCTGGAGAGCTGAAGAGGTCGAGATACTTGTCTTTACGGGACGCGATCAGCCGCTGCAGCAAGCCGCTCGGTCGCTTCATCCGTCGTCCATAGCGCATTTGCGAACCAACGGAAGTTTACGAGAGCGGCCAGATAAGCGTCGCCTTCAGGCAACTTACTACCCGCCGTCGCGTCGCGCACCACAGCAACCTCGAAACCATGCTCGACGAAGTCGCGGAGGTGCGACTCGACGCAGAAATTAGCCGCCATGCCTGCCAAGATTACTTTGTCGATGCGCTTCTTGCGGAGCTGGAAGATGACGTCGTTTGTCTGCGGGCCAGCGATCTTGTGCGGCGAGCAAACAATCGTTTTTCCGTCCTCGATATACTTCTTGTATTCCGGCATCCAGTCAGCACCAGAGCCTTCGAAGCCTTCGAGAGAAAGTGGATCCCGCCGGTCGAACATGCGCAACTTGTGCATCAGGGTCTCGCCTGACGCTGCAAAGTCCCAACGATGATCCATCGGGTAGTAGTAGTGGGGAGAGATCACAACGCTGATGCCGGCCCGTTTCGAGCTTTCGAAAAGACGGCCGATGTTCTCGACTGTGTTGTGTTCGTTGATACTCTCACCAAATGCACTCCAAGCCGCCCCCTTGGGGCTGAGGAAGTCGACCTGCGGATCCGTGATAACGAGGGCAGTGGTCGATAGGTCAATATCGAAATCGACCTTAGGCAGGACCGGGTTAGCCGGATCGGCATAGGCAGCGGGAATTACACTTTTTGTCATTGGTTTCTCCTTTGTGGCGGAGCTTGAAGATCATTAAGATGTCGCGCTATGTTGCTGTGATGCGGACGAATGGAAGCGGGTCGACCGACTGGAAACTGGTGGCTCCGCTCTCTAGTTATTTACCAGCCGAAACCACCAGCCGACGTGGAGATGTTCGCAAGGCCGCCCCAGCCCTTCCCCTTGTCGATCTGAGTGCTTTGATCGCCGACCGACGAAGTATTATCGGGTGATCGGCTGGCCTTTTTGAAGTTTGAGCGCGGGCTTTCATCCGGCGAAACTACAACGCCTGCCGGCGGAAGGTGCTCGTCGCGCCGCGGGTTGCGGTCTACCGTCGACGCGCATGAGGCCAGAGACAGACAAAATGCCGCCAGAGCGATCTGTCTTTCAACACGTCTTCCGTATAGGCGATGAATAGTGGTACTCATTGGATTTCGCTTTCTTCGTGCTGCCGCGCGTCATCTTTTAGGCGAGCTAGAGCCCGCGCTCGAAGAGCAACGCTCGATACGCGCTTCATGTTGGGTTTAACGGCTGGTGTCGCGAAGGATTTCAAAGAGAAACCATACGCGCTGCTCGCCCTCGTCGATCCAGTTTTCCAGGAGGCTCGCCGTCGCGGCGTCGGCGTGCTCGTCACAAACGCCATGCAGGCTACGCAAGGAGGCAACAAGTCGCGCGTTATCCTCGCGCATTTCGGCCAGCATCTCGTGCGGGTGGACAAACTCCGCATCGTTGTCGCCAATACGCTGGCGCTTCGCTATCTCGCCGACCGAACGAAGTGTCGATCCACCAAGTTTTCGGACACGCTCCGCTAGCGGATCGGTCATCGCAAGCAGCTGGTCGGCATATTCATCGAGTAGAACGTGATAGTCGCGGAAATTTGCGCCGCTCATATGCCAATGGAAGTTCTTCGTCTTTATATAAAGTGCAAATATGTCCGCGAGAAGCGTTGTGGCCGCCGCGGAGATGTCCTGCACTGCCTCGTGAGCAAGCCCGGTGGGGGTAGTTTTAAGGTTCGCTGTGCGGCGGGTTTGAAGCGTTTGATCCATTTGTGGCTCCATGAAGCTCAGTTTTCCCGGCTGCATCCGCAACCGGCGTTCTCAATCAAAGTAACCACTTGCACAAAGCGATCTTGGAAATATCGTCTCCAAAGCAAGCCTCAAAACGCTTCACGTCGGCGAGGCCAACTAAGCGTGATGCCTGGGAGCCTTACGATCTCAAAATAGCCCTCGTCGGCGCTAGTCTCCATCCCGCAGCCTTCGAGACAAGCGCCAATTTCGTTGCGAGGTTTGTTGGCTCCTCGCTTCGTGTGATGGCGTGCCTACAAGCCTCCTCCGAGTTGCATACTGTTTGGCACCTCGAGCGTCGGCTAAAAAAACGGTGACGTTGGCCTCTTTCGAGGGGTCCCAAGCGGGATGAAAGCAGCTACCTATACATCATCAGGGGGAAATGATGCCGCTTTTTAGGTTCGAGATAGGCAGCGATGTGCTCATTGATCAGGCCTCCCATATACAGGAGATCGGAACATTCAGTGAAGCCATCAACGTCGCCGTGAACGCGGTCGCTCAGTTCGTGGGTTCTAAGATCCCTCCGCCTGCATCCCTGCAAATCAGCATATATGACGAAAATGATGCTTTGGTCGCACAAGTGCAAAACAGGTTTGAAATCACGGTTTCCAAGCGCCGGCTCTCCTGATTTCCAATCGCAGCTAGATTTTTGCAGGCTAGATACCTGAGGACGCTGCTCAGGCATCCCTGCTTCACCGACGGGTATGGCGTTTTGCTGATAAGAGACCACTTTCGGTTCACCAGGCTCTTAATAATTTCTATCTCAAGATCACAGCCGTGGCTTTCCCATACCAAGGTGTGAGGCGTTCAATACCTTCAGGCAATACACGCCGCACATGGCTGTGTCACACTCAACCTTGCAGTCTCCGAGATGCTTGAAGGCTGAAGTGCGCACGTTGAGTCAAAGGAGATATTGCCTTGTCGGCTACAAGCATAACCATCCTACGCCAGTCTGATGGGGTGACAAAGACTTCAGTAAAGCTGCTGGTCCCGGCGAATTCAAACGAAAGAGTCCGGATCGCAACGCACAATGGTCACACGCACGGACCGTTCGAACCGACCGTCTCCCGCGGTCAATGTATCCTGTTGTTGCCGATCGCGCTTGTGGTGGCTGCCGCGATCTTGGCCGAGTCAATCGCACTTGCCCCGGTTGTTGCAAGAACCCTCGTCCTGCTGGATGCACTGATGGTGCTGTGACGCCTTCCCCTTTCCGCGACGTGTCTCGCGTCCTTGGAAGGCCGGACCTTTAGCTCGGCTTTGTGAGGGTGCAAATTCCGAGGCAATCCGCCCCCTGATTCGGAAATGATGTCGCCCCCTGATTCCGAGAAATAGTCGCCCCCTCGTTCCGAGATGATGCCGCCCCCTTTTCAGGCATCTTTCAAGGGTGGTCTGCAGGTGTGAAGTTTCTTCCCTCGAGGTCGAGGGGGAAGGAACGCAATGGCTGCGGAGAGAGTGGAGATGCGGCGTGTCCGCGAGATACTGAGATATCGGTTTGAGCAAGGACTTGGGCACAAGTCGATTGCGGTGCGGGTTGGGACTGCGCCGTCGACGGTGCGCGAGACGCTACGGCGTGCAGCAGTTGCTGGCCTGTCGTGGCCCCTTGGTGACGACGTCAGCGACGCAGTCCTGGAGGCGGCCCTCTACAGAGGGGCCGGGACGAAGATAGGACACCGCCGCGCGCCGGAACCAGATTGGGCGCAGGTCCACCGCGAGCTGAAGCGCAAGCATGTGACGCTGCAGATCCTATGGGACGAATACATCGGTCTTCATCCGGATGGTTATCGCTATAGTCGATACTGCGACGTTGATCGCGGCTGGGCGTTGAAGCTACCGGTCACGATGCGGCAGGATCATGCAGCCGGCGACAAGCTGTTCGTCGATTATGCCGGCGACACCGTTAGCGTCGTAGTCGACCGATTGTCTGGCATGACACGACAGGCCCACCTGTTCGTTGCGGTCATGGGTGCATCGAGCCTCTCCTATTCCCAGGCGCGCTGGAGCGAAACGCTTCCCGACTGGATTGAATGCCATGTCCAGGCGCTGGAGTTCTTCGGCGGCGCGCCGGCGTTGCTTGTTCCGGACAATGCCAAGGTGGCGATCATCAAGGCGTGCCACTTCGATCCTCAGGTCAACCGGACGTATAGCGCGATGGCGGCGCATTATGGTAGCGCCGTCCTGCCGACGCGGCCGAGACGCCCTCGTGACAAGGCGAAAGTCGAGGCTGCGGTCCGTATCGTTGAACGCTGGCTGTTGGGCCGCGTTCGCCATCGCACCTTCTACAATCTCGCCGAGGTCAACGCCGCGATCGCCGACTTGCTGCATGATCTCACGACAGGCGGGTCCTCCGTCGGGTCGGCGTCACGCGCCGCCAATTATTCGATGAGCTTGACCGGCCTGCTCTAAGGCCATTGCCTGTGGAATGCTATGTCTTTGCGGAATGGCGTATCCGGCGTGATGGATTGGATTACCACGTCGAGATCGAGCGGCATTATTACTCCGTCCCTTATCGCTTCGCTCGCGAGCAAGTCGGGGCGCGCATCACCGCCAATACGATCGGGATCCTCCACAAAGGCGAACGGATAGCCGCTCATCGCCGCTCCAGTGGTAACGGCAAGCACACGACGACGCCCGATCACATGCCCTCGGCCCACCGCCGTTTTGCCGACTGGACGATCGAACGCATTCAACGCGAGGCCACGTCCATCGGGCCGGAGGTTGCGTTGCTATGCGAAAAGATCCTCGCCGACCGGCCGCACCCGGAGCAGGGCTTTCGAGCCTGCATGGGAATTATCCGTCTGAACAAGGGCTTTGGGCGCGACAGAGTGAATGCTGCTTGCAGCCGTGCGCTGGAGATCGGAGCCCGGACCTACGGTTCGGTGCGCTCCATCCTCGACAATCATCTCGATCGAGCCGCCTCCACCAATGGACCAGCCTCGCATGAGCCTATCCACCACGAAAACATCCGCGGACCTCGCTACTACCACTAAGGAGAAAGAAGAATGCTTGCTCATCCAACACTCGACAAACTCAACGCCATGGGCCTGGCCGGCATGGCAAAGGCCTTTGGGGAGCTCATCTCCAACGGTGAAGCCGAACAGCTCTCGCACGCTGAGTGGCTGGGATTGCTGCTCGAACGGGAATGGAGTTCCCGCTACGATCGCAAGCTTGCTGCCCGGCTCAGGTTCGCCAAGCTGCGCCACCAGGCGACCCCGGAAGATGTCGACTATCGCATTGCACGCGGCCTCGATCGAGCACTCTTCATGAAGCTTCTCGGGGGCGACTGGATTAATGCTCACGACAATCTGGCAATCTGCGGCCCCTCAGGTGTCGGAAAAAGCTGGCTAGCTTGCGCACTCGGTCACAAGGCGTGCCGTGACGATCGCTCTGTTCTTTATCAGCGTGTCCCAAGGCTGTTTGCCCAGCTCGCGCTTGCTCGCGGCGACGGCAGGTATGCTCGGCTGCAACGGACACTGGGTCATGTCCAGGTCCTGATCTTGGATGATTGGGGTCTCGAACCGCTCAACGAACAGGCGCGGCACGATCTGTTGGAAATACTCGAGGACCGCTATGGCCGCCGGTCAACGATCATTACGAGCCAGCTCCCCGTATCCGCCTGGCATGGCGTCATTGGAGACCCGACCTATGCCGATGCTATCCTGGATCGCCTCGTCCACAACGCCCACCGCGTCGAGTTAAGCGGCGACAGTATGCGCCGAAACCTGCCGTGCAGCGCTTGACACCAAGCCTGAACGAACTGAAAACAATACTTGCCTGCAAACCTCCTCAGAAGGGGGCGAGATCATCCCGGAATCACGGGGCGCAATCATCTCGCAACAAAGGGGCGGCTTCATCGGAATCGGCATACGGCTTTCACAGGACGAGCCACTTGCCAGCCGCATTTGCTGCTATAATCTTGCCGCAGGCGTAGAGGCCTAAGCAACCTCCCCGCTCAGAGGTCTTCGCTTCTCCCAATCACTGTGGCGATGACCTCGACCGTCCATTCCCGTTCGGCAGCTTGGCATATACCCGTCGCACAGAGAGATCGCTTCACAAACCCTAGGCTTTAACCCAGCCCTACCAGTGGGGCGATCTCGCTCGCGTACAAAAAGCCCACCATCAGTCGTCCTCGTCCGGGACTTCTATCCAGACGCCATTCTCCTCATCGAGGACCCTCACCACACCCGAGTTACCCGGGAGGGCTTTGACTTCTCGATCAGCGTAATATGGCACCTCTAAGCCGTGTGCCCTCATCTTTTCAATCGCCTCCTCGCCGCTGATGCCGAGCCTTCGGGTCACTCGCGCAAGGGTCAGAGCACCCAGTGACCATCCCTCTAAGGTCGTCCGCTCGTACTCGGGATGTCCCTTCTGGAATCTGTTTCGGTCAGACGTCCTGTAGGTTTCGACTGATCTGATAATGCATCGGATGGCGTCTTCGTCGCTCATGTACCCCGCTTCGAAGCCAGTCTTGCCCGGCCAAGGCTCCTCGTGCCACCAGGTTGGCCCTTTGGTTCCAGTCGGGTTTGCACCAACCTCGAAACGCCAATACGAGCCCCTCGCCCGGAAGTAAAAGTAGAGGCCATCAAAAACTCCCTCGGCCTGCACAGGGCACCACCCAGCCAGCTCATCTAATCGGAAGTCATGCAATCGTTCGAGGCGGTAGCGCGTAAAATCGGTCAGATGTAGACGCTGCAGATTGTAGAGGCGGTTGTGCTCAGGCTCAAATTCCAATTCGATGCCGGTAGCACGGAGTGCCTCGAATAATTTGTATAGCTTCGTCTCGCCGGTGGGTGTCCATCTGTCGCCGTCTCTTCGAAACCCCTCATTCTCTGCAATCTGCTCGATCTCGTCCTGCTGCGCGATTGATGCACCAGAGACCGCGACAACATAGGTCGGTGCACCATTGGACCACTCAGTTCGAAAGTGGATTTTTGGATTACTCATCGTTCTGACCGTCCCTACTCCGAATTGCCGAAGATCAGCCTGAGGTCCAGCAGGTACCGGAAGCACTCCTTTGTGGCGAGCTCGCGCCGCTCATCCACTGCCAGATCGCCGAAATCGTGATGCTCGCTCTCGAAGTCCGTCCATTTGTCAAAGCCACCAGCCGGAGATCAGCTACCTGAACAGTTTGATCTTCAAGAATGTGAACGTTGGTCCCTGCGGTCCATTTCCGTGCGTAGACCAGTGCCTGGTCGATCGACGATCCGTAGTAGTCGTGGTTACTCAGAACGGCGACCACAGGCATATGTGTGGCGATTTCGGCGTGAAGGAAATCGATGGATCGCTCAATGTCATTGGAGATGTCACCGGCGCAGATGCAGATATCCGCGCGTGGCACCGTCAGCTTCCTGCCATGCAGCAGATCGGTTCGTGCTACGTGAAAGTCACTGATGGCCCAAGCTTTCATCGGCGTAGGTCCGTATTCGTGCGTTCTCGTCCGTTTTTCGGCGAAGGAACGTCAGCATCCCGAGGGCTAAGCCGCTTCCTCCCTGTACTGCCTTTTGCTTCGAGCTCCTTCTGGAGCGCATTTACCCTGTCAGAAGAAACGACGCCTCTTTCATCCAGCTCGTTGGTCACGGAGATCAGCAATTCTCGCTTGGATTCGAGAATGTTGATGGCCCGTGCTAACTCGTTTTTCAAAATGCTTTCGATCTTTTCCATCAGCCACGGAACGCTGTGAGGACTGAAGTCTTCCCAACTTGTGCCTCTGCCATAGTTTTGAAGACGAGAACCCAATCCCGCTTTTGTCTCCATCTGCAGCGCGAGATCTGTAGCGACCGCAAGATCGCTGGTGGGGCCGTTGCCTGCACCTTCACTGTGGCCGCCGAAGAGCAACCGTTCAGCGGCGATGCCGCCCAACAGCAAGCAAATCTGGTCACGAAAATATTGCTCGTTGCGAATTGCAAGCAGCGGCACGTCAAAGCGTGCGCCGCCTGCCGTTTGGTACCCAGGCCTCGCAATGAGTTGACTGACGATCGTGACCCCGACGAATGATCCCGTCATCAGCTCTCGCCCGACCAGCGTGTGTCCGGCTTCGTGAACAGCAATTCTTCGCCTGTATGCGCCAGTGATCTGAATTGGGGTCGGCAGCTGCGATGCTAGATCCGCCGTTCTCAATGGGCGGCTCCCACGCCTCGCCTGCTTTTTGGCATCACGGACAACGCGGGCAAGATCTGCCCCGGTCATGCCTTCAGTAGCAGGACCAAGACTTTCCAGGTCAGGTAATTCCGCGCCACCTAGCAATTGAGAAATGATAGCGAGCCGGTCGCTATTGTTCGGCAATCCGATCGCCACATGTCTGTCGAGCCTACCCGGTCTGCGAATGGCGGCATCGATATTGTCCGGAAAATTCGTAGCCGCAATGACCACCACACCGTCTCGTTGACCAGCGCCGTCTAGGCACTCCAGCAGACCGTTCACGACCTGGATCGAATAAGAGATGTGCTCGCCGGTGAACGTCTGCCTGTCACCAATGGAGTCGAGTTCATCGATGAATAGGATAGACGGCGCTCGATCGACGGCCGCCTTGAACTCGGCGCGCATTGCTTTGAGAAGATCGCCCAGATGACCTTTTGCTTGCCATTGGACTACCGAGGTGGCGACGAAATTGACCCCGCATGTTTTAGCAAGCGCGCGGGCGTAAATGGTCTTGCCGACGCCCGGCGGACCACTCAGAAGCAGCCCGCGATCAATGTCAGACCACCCGAGGTCGCCGCGTTGCCAATCCTTCAAATCTTCGGCTAGTTGTAGACCCCATTCTTTGGCCGGGCCATAGCCGTGAAGCTCTTCAAGGGGCCGAACGATTTCGACAAGCGGGGTCTTCCGGGCAATCGCAATCGATGCGGCAGATTCTAGACGCGCGATGATGTCGGAAAACGTCCTTCCCCTCTTCATCGCGGCGAACATAAGCTCTCTTGGATAACCAAGAAGCTTTCTCGCCTGACTTTTTGTCAAGTTGATCATCAGAACTTTTTGGCAAGCGGCTTTGATATCTTCGGCAGACAGGTCCTCAAGTTGGATAGTGGAGTCCGACGCGACAACGACTTCCGCCGGGAGATCACCCGTTTCCGAGATAAGGATCGCACGGTCACGTCCGTTACAGTTTTCCAGAAATTCTTGCCTGATGCGCCCGGGCTTATCGTCAGCATTTGCACAGCCAATACCGACTGCGTCAGGATCCTGAGAGCCGAGACTGTCATATAGAAAGGCGCGCGCTGATGGGACGTAAGCGTCAGCGGGCTGTTCTGGTGGCGTAACCATGATGACTACACCCGAGCCCCCCAGCTTGAAGCTTGGCCAGTTTTCGAGGGAGCGGTCAAATGCAAGGTAGTATGCGAACTTTTTGACCGACCATTTAATGGCCAAATCTGCGAGATCGATAGGCATAGTTATCCCTCCACCGCGATTGCGGCGCTGAAGTTTGCAATCATGTTGTTGAATTACCGGGGCTTACGGCGGACTATCGTTTCCGGTCCAATGAACCTGTCGTCCATATCCATGGTGATGAAGCGCTGTAAGAAAAGCGAAGCCAAGCCCGCGACCGGTTTCGTCTCACGGAATACCATCAGCGCTTCCGCAACGGTTAGACTCGAATGCTCATCCAAAGCCGCGAGCAGTCGGATGCGGTCGGACAATGCGGCTTCGTGCCGTGCGTAGCGCAAAAGATCCTTGGCGTTTTTCAACCGAACGTACGGGAGAGCATCGCTTTCGATCAGCTCATATGCATGCCCTGCGTCTCGCACCTTATCCCTCACCCAGGATGGCGGGCGATCATCGCGAAGGCCATCAATCACGAAGCTGACGTCTGCACGTTTGACGACGAAGTCCGCTCGGTACGTGCTCTGTCCGTCGGTCAGAGGCAAAGACTGGCACGACCAGGCCACGACGTCATCGTCGATATCGAGCAAGCAGCCGATATCACGGGCGAGTTGATCCCGAAACAAGACCGGACCGACGCACCGTACGGTGCTTAATGGATAGAAAATCTGGATGGGATTATGCTGCGCAACAGTGCGCGAGGAAGAGACGCTCATCATGAACCCTCGAATAGATGTGAAGACACGATCCCCTGTCGGGGCTGGTCAGCCTTCTATTCGTATGAGGGTGAGAGCAAATTTGGTCATGCGGGAACAAATACAGAACCCGCATGCCGGTGTCAAGCGGGATGCGAGCACACGGGCCGATTTGAATGACCCTGTTAGACCGCTGGTGCGCCGAACGAATTGCTCTCCTTTGAGTTCGCGCGATACGCGCCAAGTGATCTCGGACCAGTAGCCTCCTCCATGCCGACCGCCGCGCCAACCGTAAGACGATGAACTGCCCCCACTTTCGACCGGACACTCAGCATAAGCAGGAAGGCTCAAGCACAGGCTTGAGGATAGGCTTATGTCTAACGAGTTTCGACAGGTTGATCTGATGATCGGTGACGTCCGGCGGCGACGCTGGACAACCGAACGCAAACTGCAGATCATCGAGGAAAGCTATGCCGCCGGGGAGACCGTTTCCTCCGCGGCGCGGCGGCATGGAGTTGCGCCAAATCTTCTGTATCGCTGGCGCAGGCTCCTGAGCGAGGGAGGTGCGGT
>Ga0102589_1005815_pt1 | contig 10533 bp, 7 predicted proteins | sample AraplaMF_Col_mLB_FD_76858 | JGI IMG/M metagenome (GOLD analysis project Ga0102589, IMG submission 76858) | Arabidopsis root microbial communities from the University of North Carolina, USA - plate scrape MF_Col_mLB | ecosystem: Host-associated > Plants > Roots > Endosphere | place: USA... | reverse complement strand
TGCACTGACCGGCGCCGACATGGTGTTCATCACCGCTGGCATGGGCGGTGGCACCGGTACCGGCGCCGCGCCGGTGGTCGCGCAGCTGGCCAAGGAGATGGGCATCCTGACCGTCGCCGTGGTCACCAAGCCGTTCCCGTTCGAGGGTCGCCGCCGCATGCAGGTCGCGCTCAAGGGCATCGAGGAACTGAGCCACCACTGCGACTCGCTGATCACCATCCCGAACGAAAAGCTGATCACCGTCCTCGGCCGCAACGCCACGATGATCCAGGCCTTCCGCGCCGCCAATGACGTGCTGCTCGGCGCCGTGCAGGGCATCGCCGACCTGATCGTCCGCCCGGGCCTGATCAACGTCGACTTCGCCGACGTGCGCACCGTGATGAGCGAGATGGGCCTGGCGATGATGGGCACCGGCTCGGCACGCGGCGACGACCGCGCGCAGGCCGCCGCCGAGTCGGCGATCCAGAACCCGCTGCTCGACGACGTCAACCTGTCCGGCGCCAACGGCATCCTGGTCAACATCACCGCCGGTCCGGACTTCACGATGGCCGAGTTCGACGAAGTCGGTCGCACCATCGAGAACTTCGCGTCCGAAGACGCCACCGTCGTCATCGGCACCGTGCTCGATCCGGACATGCAGGACGAGGTCAAGGTCACCGTGGTCGCCACCGGCCTCAACCGTGCCGTCTCGCGCCAGTCGGTCCGCGGCAGCGAGAAGGAAGCCCTGCGCGCCCCGATCACCCTGGTGCGCAATGCCACCACCGGCCAGCCGGAATTCGGCGCGATGGAAGACATGGCCGCCCCGGTCCGTCCGAGCTTCGGCAACAGCCTGCGCGGCAGCACGTCTGCACGCTCGGCCGAGCCGTCGTCCTCGCCGGCCGTGGCCGACTTCGGCAGCGACAGCAGCTACCTGGACATCCCGGCGTTCCTGCGCCGCCAGGCGGACTGAGCCCAGCGACACCGTCCCAACCTCCCCCTGCGAGCAGGGGGAGGCGCAAGAACGTCGTCGTCTCTGCAGTCCCTTGGGTCTCTCTTTCGAGGCTTTAGGCCGGTCGACCCCGCGAAAGCGGGTCGACCGGCCATCTTGCCCGGCCCGCAAGGCCGGACAGTGACGGATTTCCGTTAAGGTTCAGGCTGCCCGGTGGTATTCTTTCGCGCCGTTCAGGTGGGAATGAATTGCATCTGCCTGCCCGTGGCCTTAAATATCCCGGACGCGCATGGATGCATGCGTCCCAGTCTCTGATAGCGATGTCCGCGAAGTTGTGTCCCTGACAGTGATGTCCCTGCCAGGTCTGCCCCCGACAGGTTTTCCCAGATGCTGCGCCAGCGCACCCTCAAGAACGTGATCCGCGCCACCGGCGTCGGCCTGCACAGCGGTGAGAAGGTTTTCCTCACCCTGCGCCCGGCTCCCGTCGATACCGGCATCGTGTTCCGCCGCGTCGATCTCGACCCGGTGGTGGAAGTGCCTGCCAGCGCCGAACTGGTCACCGAGACCACGTTGTGCACGGGCCTGACCTGCGGCCCCGCCAAGATCCAGACGGTCGAGCACCTGCTGTCGGCCCTGGCCGGGCTGGGCATCGACAACATCTATGTGGAGCTGTCCGCGGCCGAAGTGCCGATCATGGACGGCTCCTCGGGCCCGTTCGTGTTCCTGCTGCAGTCGGCCGGTATCGCCGAGCAGGAAGCGCCCAAGCGTTTCATCCGCATCAAGCGCCCGGTGGAAGTGCGCGACGGCGACAAGGTCGCGCGTTTCGAGCCGTACGACGGCTTCCGCCTGGACTTCACCGTGCAGTTCGACCACCCGGCCATCCCGGCCTCGCAGTCGCGCGCGGTGGTGGAGTTCTCCACCGCCAACTACATCCAGGAAGTCAGCCGCGCCCGCACCTTTGGCTTCATGCGCGACCTGGAGTACATGCGCGAGCGCAACCTGGGCCTGGGCGGCTCGATGGACAACGCGATCGTCCTCGACGAATTCCGCGTCCTCAATGACGACGGCCTGCGCTACGCCGACGAGTTCGTCCGCCACAAGATCCTCGACGCGGTCGGCGACCTTTACCTGGCCGGCCACCCGGTCATCGGCACCTACGTCGGCTTCAAGTCGGGCCACGCGCTCAACAACAAGCTGGTCCGCGCGCTGCTCGCCGAGCGTTCAGCGTGGGATGAAGTGACGTTCAGTGAAACCGATGCCACCCCGGCACCGGTCGCCTACGGCGTGCCCGCCACCGCCTGAGCTGCGCCTTGCCGCCCGATGCGGCAAACGTTTACATGAATTGGAAGGACGTCACAGACGTGAACATCACGTGACGCTTTAACAATTCTTTAACGGAAACCTATCAAATTGTTTCTAACCCTTTAACAAATTCAAAGGGTTGGGCCTTTAGCATGCCCCGACCGCAGCCAATCGATGGACCCGGCAACAAGTCTGCCAAGGTCCACCTGGTTCGGCGGCACCCCCTAGGAATCGGCAGCGTCCGGATCCTTGAGGGATGCCAAAGCGGCCTGCAGTGCTAGCAGTGCAGTCGCTGAGATGGGTTTGGCTTTCCGATCCGATTGTGGGGAGGCAGTCGTCGGAGTTGTCGTTTTGACGATCAGTTCAGCCGCATCCAGCCCGACGGAACGGGCCGCGTCGAGCAGTTCCGGGGCAGCGAGCCGCAACCTGGCACGCCATACCGGGGCGTCGACGACAAACACGAGCCTGCCTCGTTCGTAGTTGGCCAGCCGCGCATGCGCGGCCAGAGACGGGGGCAGGTGTGGGCGTAACCGTAGGTCCAGTTGTTCGAGCCACAAGGCACGACGAATTGGGCCACCAGCGGGCTCGGCCAGCAGCGCATCCAGCGCGGCTTGCGGAGTCGATGGACCTCTCTTGGGGTTCCTGGGCTTGGAATCAGACATAAGACATGACCTATCCATCCATCGTAAACAAAACCCGCGCCCAGCTGTCGCATTGGTTGCAGCAGGCCGGTTACTGGGGAGCGCAGCGTCCCGCCCTGGCCATCGCCCTTCTGCTCGGCGGCGGCGCGGCGATCGGTGCAGGCGCCGGCATTGCCGACAACGCCCTGCTGCGCAGCAAGGCTGACAACCAGGAAGCGCTGATCGCGGCCACCCGCCGTGACGCCCAGCGCGAGATCAATGCCTTGGCCGCCCGCATGGGCGAGCTCCAGGCCGAGGCCAACCGCCTCAACGCCCTCGGTGAGCGCCTGACCCGCATCGGCCAGCTCCAGGACGGCGAGTTCGATTTCGACAAGCCGGTCGGCATCGGTGGTGTCGGTCCGGTCCGCGACATGACCAAGTCCGAGCTGGACGAAGGCATGGCCACCCTGGGCCAGCAGTTCAAGGCCTCGGGCGAGCAGCTCTCGGTGCTCGAGTCGCTGCTGTTCAACCGCCAGCTCGACATGAACGCGGTCCCGGGCCGCGAGCCGATCGCCGGCAGCTACATCACCTCCGGCTTCGGCGGTCGCGCCGATCCGTTCAACGGCGGCCACGCCAACCACAAGGGCCTGGACTTCAAGGCCAACGTCGGTGACCCGGTCCTGGCCGTGGCCGATGGCGTGGTCAGCTACTCGGGCGTCCGCTCGGGCTACGGCAACGTGATCGAGGTCGACCACGGCAATGGCTACGTCACCCGCTATGCCCACAATTCGCGCCTGACCCACAAGGTCGGCGAGCTGGTCCGTGCCGGGCAGGAAATCGCCAAGGCCGGTTCGACGGGCCGCTCCACCGGTGCCCATGTGCACTTCGAGGTGTGGGAGAACGGCCGCGTGGTCAATCCGCGCAACTTCCTCAGCCAGCAGTCGCCGCTGAAGGTCCAGATCAAGGGCTGATGCCGTCTGCCTCCACTCCCTCTTGCGGGAGTGGGCCGGGATGAGGGCCGCCGGCGCCTTGCAAGCACCGGACCTCGCCCCCACGGTACAATCGGACTGGCCACAGTTCAGGCTCGATGCGATCGGGGCGCACGGCGCCCCGATTTCATTTCCAGCCGACCTCCTTCCGGGGAACTTGCTGGCGGACCCGCACTCTGAGTGCGTCCCGCCTGCTGGTTCCCCTGTTCCGCTTTCCGGACCCGTACATGCTCAACAGCCTGCTTACCCGCGTTTTCGGTAGTCGCAACGATCGCCTGCTGCGTCAACTGCAACGCTCCGTCGTCAAGATCAACGCCCTCGAGCCGCAGATGGAGAAGCTCAGCGATGCTGAGCTGCAGGCCAAGACCGGCGAATTCCAGAAGCGCATTGCCGACGGCGAGTCGCTCGACAAGCTGCTGCCCGAGGCGTTTGCCGTCTGCCGCGAGGCCTCGCGCCGCGTCCTGGGCATGCGCCATTACGACGTCCAGCTGATCGGCGGCATGGTCCTGCACCTGGGCAAGATCGCCGAGATGCGCACCGGCGAGGGCAAGACCCTGGTGGCAACGCTGCCGGTCTACCTCAACGCCCTGGAAGGCAAGGGCGTCCACGTGGTCACGGTCAACGACTACCTGGCCCGCCGCGACTCGGCGTGGATGGGTCGCGTGTACAACTGGCTCGGCCTGAGCGTCGGCGTGGTCTACCCGGGCATGCCGCACAGCGACAAGCACGCCGCCTACGCCAGCGACATCACCTACGGCACCAACAACGAGTTCGGCTTCGACTACCTGCGCGACAACATGGCGCTGTCGAAGGAAGACCGTTTCCAGCGCGGCCTGAACTACGCGATCGTCGACGAGGTCGACTCGATCCTGATCGACGAGGCACGCACGCCGCTGATCATCTCCGGCCCGGCCGACGAATCGCCGGAGCTGTACATCAAGGTCAACCGCCTCGTCCCGAACCTGATCCGCCAGGCCACGGAAGAAGGCGAGGGCGACTACTGGGTCGACGAGAAGAGCAAGCAGGTGCACCTGTCGGAATCCGGCCAGGAGCACGCCGAGGCGCTGCTGCGCCAGGCCGGCATCCTGCAGGGTGAGGACGATTCGCTGTACGGCGCGCAGAACCTGGGCGTGGTCCACCACCTCAATGCCGCCATGCGCGCGCACGCCATCTACCAGCGCGACGTCGATTACATCGTCCGCGACGGCGAAGTGGTGATCGTCGACGAGTTCACCGGCCGCACCCTGGCCGGCCGTCGCTGGTCCGACGGCCTGCACCAGGCGGTCGAGGCGAAGGAAGGCGTGCCGGTCCAGCGCGAGAACCAGACGCTGGCGAGCATCACCTTCCAGAACCTGTTCCGCATGTACAACAAGCTGTCCGGCATGACCGGCACGGCCGACACCGAGGCCTACGAGTTCCAGAGCATCTACGGCCTGGAAGTGATCGTGATCCCGACCCACAAGCCGGTGCAGCGCAAGGACCACGCCGACGCGGTGTTCCTCAACCGCGCCGGCAAGTACCGCGCGGTGCTGGCCGAGATCAAGGACGCCAACGCCCGCAAGCAGCCGGTGCTGGTCGGCACCACCTCGATCGAAGTGTCGGAAATGCTCAGCCAGCAGCTGCGCGACGCCGGCATCCACCACGAAGTGCTCAACGCCAAGCAGCACGAGCGCGAAGCGCACATCGTCGCGCAGGCCGGTCGTCCGGGCGCGATCACCATCGCCACCAACATGGCCGGCCGCGGTACCGACATCGTGCTCGGCGGTTCGCTCGAGAACGAAGTGGCCCAGCTGGAAGCCAGCAACGGCGGCGAGCTCGACGAAGTCACCCGTGCGCGCCTGAAGTCGGAATGGCAGGCACGCCACGAGGCCGTCAAGGCCGCCGGCGGCCTGCACATCGTCGGCACCGAGCGTCACGAGAGCCGCCGCATCGACAACCAGCTGCGCGGTCGCGCCGGTCGCCAGGGCGACCCGGGTTCGAGCCGCTTCTACCTGTCGCTCGAAGACAACCTGATGCGCATCTTCGCGGCCGACTGGGTGCAGCGCGTGATGGCGCGCATGGGCCTGAAGGAAGACGACATCATCGAAAGCCCGCTGGTGTCCAAGCAGATCGCCAACGCGCAGCGCAAGGTCGAGGCCCACAACTTCGACATCCGCAAGAACCTGCTCGACTTCGACGACGTCAACAACGACCAGCGCAAGGTGATCTACGCCCAGCGCGACGAACTGCTCGAAGCCGAGAACGTCTCGGAGAACATCGAAGGCCTGCGCAGCGACGTCGTCGCCGACACCGTCGCGCGTTACGTGCCGCTCAACTCGATCGACGAGCAGTGGGACCTGCCGGGCCTGGAAGCGACGCTGGAGCAGGACTTCGGCGTGGCCGTGCCGCTGGTGGCGATGGCGAAGGAGAGCGAAGAGCTCGACGCCGAGACCATCGAGGAGCGCGTGCAGGAAGCCGTGCTCGGCCACTTCTCCGAGCGCGAGACGCAGCTCGGCGCCGAGACGATGCGCATGCTGGAAAAGCACATCATGCTCAACGTGCTCGACCAGAACTGGAAGGAGCATCTCGCGCGCATGGACTACCTGCGCCAGGGCATCCACCTGCGCGGTTACGCGCAGAAGCAGCCCAAGCAGGAGTACAAGAAGGAAGCGTTCGAGCTGTTCAGCGAGATGCTGGAGAAGGTCAAGCGCGAAGTCGTCACCCTGCTGGCGCGCGTGCGCATCCGCAGCGAGGACGAGGTCGCCGCACTGGAAGCACAGGAGCGCGCAGCCGCCGAGGCCCAGGCCCGGCAGATGCAGTTCCAGCACGCCGATGTCGGCGGCTACGGTGCCGACGAGGAAGCCGCGCAGGCGCGCGCGCTGGCCGGCGGCAACGATGCCTTCGCCAATGTCGGCCGCAACGATCCGTGCCCGTGCGGCAGCGGAAAGAAGTACAAGCACTGCCATGGGCAGATCGCCTGACCATTGGTTGCAATGCTCTGAAGCCCCTCTCCCGCCTGCGGGAGAGGGGTTGGGGTGAGGGCAGGGCGCCAATGGCGCGCACACCATGACCGGCCACCCCCCTCCAGCCGTTTCCACCCATGCGCCCGGCGCTGACAGGGCGATGCCGACTCGCATCATCGAAGTCGTCGCCGGCGTGATCCGCGACGCCCGCGGCCGCTTCCTGCTGACGCGCCGCACCGAAGGCCGTGATCTTGCCGGCCTGTGGGAGTTCCCGGGCGGCAAGCACGAACCCGGCGAGTCGGCCGAAGCCGCGCTGGCGCGCGAGCTGCACGAAGAACTCGGCATCGACGTCGAACTGGGCGCGCCGTTGATCGCGGTGCCGCAGGTCTACCCAGACAAGCGTTTGCGCCTGGATGTGCGCATCATCGCCAGCTGGCGCGGTACCGCTCGCGGTCGAGAAGGCCAGGCGCTGGTGTGGGTGCCGCCGCACAAGCTCGCGAGCTACGCCATGCCACCGGCGGACCGCCCCGTGGTGGCAGCCCTGCTTCAACCGCCGCACTACCTGGTGACGCCACCGCCCGACGACGATGCGCAATGGCTGCTGGAGCTCGAGGCAGCGCTGGCTGCCGGCGCACGCCGCGTGCAGCTGCGAGCCCCCGGCCTGGATCCCGCACGCTGGCGCGCACTCGCCGCGCAGGCCGTGCAGCTGTGCCGTCACGCCGGGGCCGAAGTCCTGGTCAACGCCGACGTCGCGCTCGCCCTCGAGCTGGGCATTGGATTGCACCTGCCGTCCGTGCTGCTGCACGCACAGCGCGAGCGACCGATCCCGCCGGATTTGCCGCTGGCCGCGTCATGCCATGGCGTCGACGACCTGGCCGCGGCGCAGGCACTGGCGTGTGATTTCGTCGTATTGGGCAGCGTAAAGGCGACGCCGAGCCACCCCGGCATCGCGGGCATAGGCTGGGACGGCTTTGCCGCGATGCGCGAACAAGTATCGCTGCCGATCTACGCCATCGGTGGCCTCGCCCCCGGCGACCTGGACGAAGCCCGCGCCCACGGCGCGCAAGGCATCGCCGCCATCCGCAGCCTCTGGCCAACCTGAGAACGTAGCCCGGGTAAGCGAAGCGCACCCGGGAAGAAAGGCCCTACACCCCGACCGAAGCCAGAGCCCGATACCTGCGATCCAGCGCCGCGATCGGCGCCTCGAGCGCGTCCAGCACCCCATCGTTGACCAGCACATCGTCGGCAATGGCGAGCCTCTGGCTGCGCGTGGCCTGCGCCGCGATCATCCTGTCCGCCAGCGCCGCATCGGCCCCGTCGCGCGCCATCAACCGCGCGCGCTGCACAGCTTCGGGCACATCGACCACCAGGATCCGCGCCAGCCAAGGGTAGGTCTCGCGGCCGCCGCCTTCCGCCAGCAGCGGAATGGCGGCAATCGCGTAGGGTCCGGCCGCCGCCAGGCAGGCGTCGTGCAGGGCGATGCGAACGCGCGGGTGGATGATCGCTTCAAGCCGCCGCCTCGCATCATCGTCGCCGAACACGCGCTTGCGCATGGCTGCACGGTCCAGTCCGCCGTCGTCAGCAAGGACCTCGCCGCCGAATGCGGCGACCACCTCGGCCAAGCCTTCCGATCCGCGGGCGACCGCAGCGCGGGCGGCAACGTCCGCATCGGCCACGGCGATCCCGAGTGCCTCGAACCGGCGCGTGACGACGCTCTTGCCGGAGGCGACACCGCCGGTGACGCCGATGATGAAATCGCTCATGCGCGGATCATAGCCTCAGTGAATGCAGTGTGCGGAACCGTTCGGCCGACGTTCGCATCCGGGTAAGATGAGGGTCTGAATATCAAGGGAGTCAACGCGTGGGTACTGATCGGGACTGGGAGCAATGGGGCGCGGTCGATCCGTACTACGGTGTATTCAGCCGCGAGGACTTTCGCTCGCAGGCCATGACGGCCGAGGCCAAGGCGGAGTTCTTCGCTTCCGGTGAGGAGTACATCGACCGGACGATGCGCAACCTCTCTGAAGCATTCGGCACTGGTCCCAACCTTGGGGCTGCACTTGATTTCGGGTGTGGAGTGGGTCGCCTGCTTATGCCGCTGGCTCGGCGATTCGAGCGTGCGACCGGCGTCGATGTTTCGCCATCCATGATCGCCGAGGCGCGACGAAACTGCGCCGCCGCCGAACTACAGGGGGTCGCGTTCGTCGCGTCCGATGACGGCCTGTCCCGCATCTCGGGAACGTTCGACCTGGTGCATTCCTATATCGTGCTGCAACACATTCCTTGGCGTCGCGGTCGGGTCATCCTCCATGCCTTGGCTGAACGCGTTGCACCAGATGGGTGCCTGGCGGTCCAGATCCTCGCCGGTCACAATTCATCGCCGCTCATAAGAGGCCTGGTCCGCATTCGCTACGCGTTCCCGCCCGCCAACTGGCTGCGAAATCTGTTCCGCGGCCGACCGGTCCTCGAGCCGGCAATGCAGCTCAACGTCTATGACCTTGATGCAGTGATTCGCGATCTTCAGTCGCGTGGATTCAGCTGCCGTGTCGTCGAGGAAGACGTGTCCGCTTACCGCAGCGTTTTTGTGTACGCGCGACGCGCCAAGGCATAGCGCCCCGGTTTCTCCGGCTGCAAGCTGCCTCAAGGCGGAATCACTTCAGGCCGGAGATCCGCATGTACGTGCCCACGATCTGCTCACCCCAGAAGAAGGTGATCCAGCCGGCAATGGCCAGGTAGGGGCCGAACGGAATCGGCGTGGCGCGGTCGCGGCCCTTCATCGCCAACCAGATCGAACCGACGATCGCCCCGACCAGCGAGGAAAACAGGATCGTCGGCAGGATGCCCTTGAGGCCGGTCCACGCACCAATGGCGGCCAGCAGCTTGAAGTCGCCGTGGCCCATGCCTTCCTTGCCCGTGAGCTGCTTGAACAGCCACCAGACGGTCCACAGGCTCAAATAACCCGCGACTGCGCCGAGCAGGGCCGGCTTGGCCGGGAAGTAGAGGTTGTCCGACGCGGCGATCAGGCCCAGCCACATCAAGGGCAGGGTCAGCTGGTCAGGCAGCAACTGCGTGCGCAGGTCGATGCCCGACAGCACGATCAGGAAACAGGTGAAGACGATTGCGCCAAAGCCCTGCCAGCCGAAGCCGAAGCGCCAGACGCTGGCGACCACCAGCAGCATCGTCAGCAGCTCGACCAGCGGGTACTGCGGCGAGATCGGGGTCTTGCAACTGCGGCAACGGCCCCGCAGCGCCAGGTAGCTGAACACCGGAATGTTCTCGTACCAGGACAGCTGGTGCTTGCAGTGCGGGCAATGCGATCGCTCGATCACGATGCCCGGGGGCGGCGGATCGTAGGTCTCCGGTTCGCCCAGGACCTCGCGGCTGTCGCGGCGCCACTGCCACTCCAGCCGCTTGGGCAGGCGCAGGATCACCACATTGAGGAAGCTGCCGACCAACAGGCCGAGCCCGGCCGCCAGCGGGAAACCGATGGCGGGGTTCTGATCTAGGAATGCCATGCGTCGGATTGTGGCCTAAGTAGTGCTCGCGTGGCGATCAGCCGACCGTGGCGGCCAGCTTGAAGATCGGCAGGTACATGGCGACCACCATGCCACCGACGATCACGCCCAGGAACACCATGATCAGCGGCTCCAGCAGGCTGGCCAGCGCGTCCACCGCGTTGTTGACCTCCTGCTCGTAGAACTCGGCGACCTTGAACAGCATGGTGTCGAGTGCGCCGGCCTCTTCGCCGATGG
>Ga0102589_1005812_pt1 | contig 10534 bp, 11 predicted proteins | sample AraplaMF_Col_mLB_FD_76858 | JGI IMG/M metagenome (GOLD analysis project Ga0102589, IMG submission 76858) | Arabidopsis root microbial communities from the University of North Carolina, USA - plate scrape MF_Col_mLB | ecosystem: Host-associated > Plants > Roots > Endosphere | place: USA... | reverse complement strand
TAAATCTTGCTTCTTTATTTCCCTATCTATCAGCAATTTTTGTAATGGTTTATAACTGATCATCGTGAACTCCTCACAAAGTAGTTAAATATTTCTTTAATTATATTGAACAATCTTTATTTAATCAAAATTATATTTGTGTTCTCTTGACTCTTTTATTCAATATGTTAAACTTTTATTCAAGAAAACAAATTTTACTTTTTAATCATAAATGATATAAGGAGGTCTTATTCTTGCTAAATTCATTGGAGATAAATATTGACCCACTAGTTCGTACTCGATTAAAATCATTGCACAACGACCTTACAATTACAGATACTGATTTTTTACGATTTTCAAATGAAGCTATACAACACTATAAAGCAATCCGAGAAGCCCTGCCTGACAACCTCCAACATACCTTTTTTCTCTATGAAAATGCCCAAAGCTCTAAACAAACATTACTCGAAAGTAAAATTTATCTACATGGTTTTAAAGATGCCATATATCTCTTTGAAGAACTACATAGTTCTAGATTTTAAAAGCTTTTAAACGAAGTGGGTTAATAGAACAGCGTTTTTATGAGGAGAGGCGGGCATATAAGCTAATTAGCATCGAGAAGTCCTTATGTCGAGTTCTAATAATTATGCTTCCTTGCTAGTTCCCATTTCATAAATAAATTTATATCACTTATAGCATCTAATATTGTACCTTTATGCTCTAAATTATTTTTTAGTTCTTTCAAAATGATTGGTTTTACTAGTCTTTTATCCAACTGTTTTTTAGTTCTTGCAATATGTGCTAACCCCAATACAGAATTCGCTCTTACATGTGGATTATCATGTTGCGCTAATTTAAGACATATATCTTGAGCAAACTTCCAATTGTGATGATACATTCCAACTGAAAGTGGTAAATATATTAGTTCTTCTACTTCTTGATGAGTTAGAATATCTTTTATTTCCTGATCTGTATATTCTTCGATATGCTTATAGATTCGCTTCATAGTACTTGCTCCTAGATATAATCTTTTCATTCCTAGCTGATTTCACAAACGTCTCTCGTATCCATGACGCCCCGCCACCTTCAGGTCACAAAGTGACCAGCCGCGATCCGGTTAAGTGGCGTGGGTGTGTCCGGCTGATAAAGTTTCTTCGAACTCTGATGTACCTTACTGAAATGCATCGATCTCCTATCGGATCAAGAGCCGTATACTCGATGTGAGTATGGTGTTATGTGAGGTAGACGCCTCCTTGAGATTCAATCACCAAGGTTCTTTAATCCATGTTTCTTTCCGAGCTATAAATAATTCATTCTTCTGAAGATTCGAGAAAAATATTGAATCATCGATAGACTCATAATATTTCATAATGTCTTTATATATTATTGCAGCATCAAACATCCATATATTTTCCAAGTCGTTCTGTACAAATGCTTCCCAAGGGCGGCCATCCGTTGCTTCATTAGTAAAATACACACCAGATTGATTAGGTAAATGTTGTGAGAATGAATTCATTAACTTCTAAATCACTGATCTATGCTCTTCTCTTAATACGTAATCTAATTGACTTTGTACAATCTCCTCTGTCCAGAGAAGAAGGCTAACTTCAAGCCAAGATTGCTGTAATTCTTTGAAGGATTTTGATGTCCATCCCATCACAAAAGGACGAATATGTATAAGTTGTTTAGTGATCATAATTTCTTTTGTTACTTCTCCCCCACTCACATACATAGAGCCATCCTCATCAAGCGCCCATTCTAGTCCACTAATAGCAGAAATCATTTCAGCGTCTTTAATCCCGCAGTCATTTAATGTGTTTTTAAAGTTAAGCATGAGCTCTTTTATATTACTTTGATCATACAGGCATCTTATCCCTCATTTCATCATGCGTTTATTTCTCGTAACATTCTTGAATCTACGAACCTGAGGGACTTAAGGCACGATTGCGCGGGGTCAACGGACTTAGTCTCGCATGGTTGTGAGCTGAACACACTTCTTGTTTCAACATTTTTTCAATCCTTTGATACATCTTTTCTGATATGATACTATATATGTAATAAAGACCAAGTGCGCTAACACTTGGTCCATACAATTGGCTTGGATGGGTAATCCCTTCTTAGTCATTCATGAATGGAAACCCACCTTTGGCGTCCAACCTTGGGGTGGGTTTTTACTTTCTCTTGTTGTTATGATTAATGTATGTTAAAAGAGCAAGAATGAATGTTCCAAAGAGGAGCATGATCGTTATTGCGTCTTTTACTTCCATGGCTTCACCTCCTTTCGAAGGGAAACCACGCCCACCCAAGATTCAATTGTAGTTATATTTTACCTTTTTCCACATCCGCGTACAAGTGTTCTTATATTTGTTTTGAATTACTTTAAAGGCTCCCAGATGTGTCCCAGAATTACCTCCTCGCTTCATTTTTCCGGGATCGAGAGCTAAAAGGCGGAATGAATGCGGTGTTATATGAAGTGGCCGACTCCCTTGAAATCAACCATCATGCCATTCCGTTCTTATCCTCCCTCGGTTCGAGAAAAACTCAGCCATCATCTTTCTCTGACGATCTTCTAATTCTTTTATCGGTGCAGCTTCAATAGATATATCTGTGGATCTATCGATAAATAATGGTTCTTGCTTTAATTTTCTCATCGCTCCCATTGATATATCATTCGCTGCCCAAACAACTCTCTTTATTGAGAAAGATAGTAATATTGCACCACTACACATTGGACACGGCTCACACGTTGTATATAACGTCAACTCTCGTTTCTTATATTTCTTGTTCTCCATATCCAGCATTAATTCTGATGCATTTCGTATCGCATCATCTTCGGCATGTGCAGTTGTATCACATTCAGTAAAGACCCTGTTTGTTTTTTGCAAGTGAAAAATGGTCAATTTTGCAGCCAAAAATGCCAAAGCACTGGCCATCCACCTGCAAAGCTACAAAGGAACCCGTTCCATCGCTTGCTTGAAGCGGAAACTCTCTCCCGTGAAAGAGAGAATATGAGCATGGTGCACTAAACGATCCACCAGGGCAGACGTTATGGCGATACACATCCCGAATAAACAAATTGGGTAGAGGGGCAGCCCCCTCCCCAAGTAATGAGAGAAAAACCCTTCTACGAAGAACATGTTGAGTTCAGACTGAAGCTAAAGAGGCGGAAGCTAAGATCCCGTTTGAAATCAAATAACCGTCAGTTCCTCTCCAATTCACTCAAAAATCAGTAAGGATTTTAGATACCAACGGTAAATTTGATGCAGTAGAAATTACGTATGCAAATACCGATGAAGGATTGAACCTGATCATGATGATTACAAACTCAAAGGCTGATACGCCTCCGAATGGGAAGTAAGGTCTAAAATGGGACTGGGTTTTAACAATGGAGGCGAGGGGAACGTTCAAGTACGCTTATTCCACAACTTATTTTTTCTGCTTTGGGCTGAAACTTATAATTGTCCAAAATTATAAAATCTGCTCGCAAAATCGGAAGAAACATATCCATAATCTCTTTTATATAGGCTCTGTTAAATTTAATTGTTGTTTTAAAAATATAATTTTTGAAACCTGATTTATTGTGATTTAGGTATAGTAAGAGAGATTTACAACAATAAGGAATATACATGATTTTATGCAAGATAGAGAACACACCCCTCAAGCGCAAATACAGTTGTTTCAACCATTTGAGCCATCTGTATAAAATAATGTATAAAAAATGTTCACAAGAAAAGGCACGAAACGCTGTTAAATCAACGTTCGTGCCTTTTTAAAATGTCCCCCAACTTGCGTTTGGGAACGTTATTTACATTTGTTTTGTATACGCTATAAATCCTTATTGCACTAAAGTACCCCGTTATTGAAACAAGAACGCTTATCAAACAATCGTACCCTTTTATGGAAATAAGTTCCGTTTTATATACTCAGACATATTTTTCTGGTATGTACAACCGCATATAAAGATAACCCTCCTCCATATCGTCTGTTATTTCAAAGCCTATGTTGCTCCAAAATTTTTGTGCGGTTATATTTTCTAAATTAACTGGTAAGGAAATCCTACTTGCATTGTATTCTTTCCACAAATATTCAACACAAAGCCTAGCCGCTGCAGATCCATAGCCTCTTTTTTGAAAACGGCTATCTATCATAAAATTTATGATTTGTGGGTTATTTTCGCCAATATACATTAAAACATAGCCCACCATCACATTATCGGCATAAATTGCAAAGGGGCGTGAGTCATCATAAAACACCCACGCTTCGGCTAAAGACCACGCTACAGAGTCTACAAAGACCGCATTGGTATCAGCTGTATGCAAGTTTAAACATTCTTCATAATTGTCCTGATTAATTGCTCTTAACTCCACCAAGAAATATCACCTTCCAAACATAGTTAAGGATGTTTAATGTAAATAATTCAACTTTTGAAAAGTGGAATTAGCAAATAAATCTTAATACAACCTGGAAATCCTAGAACTTAATGCTCCAATTGATTTTGAAGCTCATACTCTGAGCGTATTTACTTGTTATTGAAATTTATGCTGATTAACCTGTTAATTGTGTTGTTAATTGCACTTTTCTCATCATCAACCGAACCCGTTACCCATAAGAGCGAGATTCCTTATGTACCCAAACTTTCATTTCGGTTCAATCATTAATACAACAAAATGGACCGATTGTGGAATAACGAAAATGCACCCAAAGCGATGTTTGGTAACTTTATTTCGTTTAACGCTGCAAATCCTCACAAACTGGTGAAAGCCCTAGTAGTCAAACGAGTATTACAGATTGAATTTCGATAAACGTAAACTTTGATAGGTTTCTGTCATTTCAAAAATAAACGATGTCAATAGAAATTCTTTAATATTATGCTTTGTACTTTCATTACTATGACTATCCACAAATAAAAACCAAGCAAGGTAATTATCAAGGTATTTAGAAGCCACCCCTTTAAAACGATGTATCCAATGTTTTAAACGTGAATGAAGTCCATTTACATTTTGGATATGATACAAACCTTTGATAACGTGGTTCCCATCGTCTGATTTAATACGGTAGTGTTCTATCCCTTTTTCATTGGCATACGTTTTATAAGCTCTCCAAGCGTCTGTTACAAGTACATTATTAGGTGTTAGTTTAGAGCCTATCATACCGTCAACTTTAGTTTTCACAACACGCCCCATACAAGCCACTTTTGAAACGGTTGATTTAGTTCGGTCTCTTGCAACTAGAACGCAGACTTGTTCCTTGCTAATCCCTCTTAGTGTTGATTTGCCGCCTCGCTTACGTGGTTTACGTTCACTAATGCCACGTTGCCCTTTTTGAGAATACAAAAAATAAGTCTCGTCCACTTCAACGATACCATCAAATTGTTCAAAATCCATTTGTTTAAGAGCCCATAACAACTTGTGTCTCAAATAGAATAATGTAACCCAAGTAACGCCCACAATTTCTGCTGATTTACGCAAGGAATAGCCTTTAAACATACATTCAACAAAAGCAATCCATTCATTACCTTTTCGAGTTCGATAAAGAATTGTATTTGTAGTATCCATAAATGTTTTACGACAAGCCTTGCAGCGATATCGTTGACGACCATTCACTTTACCGAAGCGATTAATATGTTCTGAAGTGCAATGAGGGCATTCAAAACCTTCTTTAAAACGCACTTCTCTCATTTCATCAATTAACCGACCATCAGCAGTTGAGGAAGGCTCAACATAGCGTTTTACCCATTGAAACACTCGTTCTTTATCTGTATGAGATAATTTATCGATATGTTTTAATAAATTGCTAAAGGCTTTACTCATCGTTGAACCCTCCATTAAGAATGTTTGTTCTTATGAAAGGTATCAATTTTCAACATTAATCTTTAACAGAGCCTTTATATAAAACTCCTCTGGTATTCCCCCATATTGTTCTACCTTTTGCAAGAAAGTTTCATTAGTCATATTTTCAATGTCTTCTCTCTCTTCAAAAATATGTGGAGCATTTCGCCCAGAAAAAAACAGATGCCTTGGTTCCTTAGTTCCCATTTGCCTAAGTTAATAATATATCTCATAAGTCAATAAGGCTCCCATACTGTGTCCAAATATAACATATTCATCGTCATATTCTAATTGTTCACTTATTCTTTTGGCGATATCTTCACTTGCTTCACCAACAGACTGGTAGCAAGGCTCTCTGAATCGAGTTCCTCTTCCAGCCAATTCACTCATAAACAATTCATATCTATCCGGCAGTAGTTTTTTCCATTCATAAAATACATTTACTTACACTCCAGCATATGGAATAGGAATTACTTTTATTTTGTTTATTTCACTCACTCCTAATTATACTTCTCTTTTCCCCGCTGCTCTGCCAGCAATAAATTCACCATATCACTATAGCTATTCAAACCGTCTGTCTGATTATTCGCCTTCAGATATACGTCATTTACATTTCTTGAAATACTTGAAATAATACCCTCATACTTATCCCGGTACTGCTCATTTTGTTCTATATCATGCTGCACCGCCTTGGACAGACTGGACATTATATCAGACGCCTTATCTGGATCAACCTTCTTTAGCTCAGATATAGAATAATCAAATGCTAGAAAAAAACCACTATAAAGCATCATTGGATCATCCTGCTGCTTACATGCCAGATAAGCTATAAAATTTGCCTCATCCTCATGCATGAAACCACTCTGATGTGCCAATTCATGCGCCATAGTAGCAGGCGCCAAGAAAACTGGCACATTAACATTGATATTGGATTCATAAGTAAAAGGGACAAAAATACCATGTATCCCTGCATGCGACATTAGTTTTGACATCACAACTGGTTTTGGTCTTGAATATGAAAGCTCCAAAACAGGATATTTCTTTGATAACATTTGCATCGAGAACACTGCGTGTTGTGCATAATAATCAAAAACATCTGGTACATGAGCCAAAAGATCAGTATCCGCTAACTTTTCCCTTGCCAATTCCATTTCAACGGCAAGCGACTTACTCAATTTGACCAGTTCCTCCTTGCTGTAGTTCTCCTCTTTATATTCGGTATGAGACAAAAAAGAATATCTGTGATAGTTTATTCCACCCAAAATAGTATAACAAAAATATATCACGCTACAGATCGCAACTATTCCTAGAGTACCACGATAAACTGCCATCCTACGTGCACGTTTACTCATGATGACCTTGCGCACATAATAAACGATATAAAATAGCAAAAGCAACACAACCAACACTACGAGCCATTCACTAACAGAAAATTCGACCCAAGAAGGTACAAATCCTACGGTTTTTGACAATAACGGATATACAGACCTACTGTATTTTTCCGCCCAATCCTGATGGTTCTGTGCGTATTTTGTCAGTAAATAAGCTATAGCTCCAAGTGAGATCCACGGCAATCTCTTAAGTAAAAGCTTTTTAATAATGTACTCCTCCTATCCGGTACTATTAGGTCTATTACTTGAAACAGCTTGTCGGGCGATTTCAGCAGCCACTGTACCTGTTAACTCTAAACTCGTTTCCATTAGTAAATTCAATCTGCACCTAACATTCTTTCCATTTTTCACTCCTGTAGCATCAATGATTAATGCTATCCATTCCTCTTTAGGTTGCTCCTCTAAACTAATGTCTAGTTTTTTCATGGCTTCTTCAACCGAAGACTCAAGTTGCATTTGATAAAATTGTATTGCCAAACGAAAAATATAATCATTTGCTGCTATATTGTACCAGTGAAGTTCTTGTACCGAAAATACTTTGTTATAGGATACTAGCGGCTTCTTCGAAACGTGTTAAATTAATGCTCTTGTAAATTTAATATCTGATCGTTTACAAACGCTTTAATGAAGAATAGTTCATCTCCAATTGGCTTCCTTTTATTTTCTTTTTCAAAAGTCTCTAATGATTCCTCTAATGAAGTTGAATTTGCGGCTTTACTGGCCGATCTTAGCTCTTTCCAGAACAAATCCATTTCTTCGATATCGCAAATCGATTCATGACCAGCTATGAAATGACTCGCGTCGAATTTCTGAATATCTTCTATCATTGGCTCTAAATGAGACTTCTTATAGTGAAATAAAGAATTTTTGGTTGTACCATAAAAACTATCTCCAAGGAAAATTGCTTTTTCATCGGGAACATAAACAATGGTTGAATCATCAGTATGAGTGCTACTGATTCTCTCAATAACACAAATCTTATTTCCTAAGTCAAGAACGAGAGACCCCTCAAAAACAATATCCGAAGATTTTAATTTGAACACATCCCGATTTGGCACTTCATTCTTGATAATCTCCACACACTGCGAAGTCATCTTTTTAGCATCTACATATTCTTGAAGAGAGTGATCGTCAAAAGAATAGCTACGCCACGTATTCAATAATTGATTGGTAAGGCTATTCACAATGATCATTGCATTAAACTCATTCATTCCCAAAAAATGATCCCAATGTGCATGTGTGATCACCAGGTACTTAACCGGAGGTACGTTTAAAGTCTCGATTTCACTCAAAAAATCTCTAGAATGTTGAACAGAATTTCCTGCATCGATGACTAGACTATATTTGTCTCCACAAACCAACCCTAATGTCGGTCTTTCTTTCTCGTTTTGGTTAGATAAATAATAAATGGAGTCACTTAATTTATTTAGCATACAATATCCCCTCTTTTAAGAACTTTCGTTTCTCGCGAGTTTCTTCATCACAAATTTTCATTAGTTACCTACTCCCCGTCTATTTAATTATATTTTACAATTATAGCATCCCACAAATGATATAGAAGGGTAGTAAACAATTATAACTAAACTGTATTTAAGCTTACTAAAATGAGCAGGCTGCGGTAGCCTGCTCAACAAGATGTGTTATTAAATTATTGTTGCCTTACCTTATCAACCGAAAAAGAAATCAAGAACATTCGAGCCAGCCGAAGATTTTTTATTGTAAAATTCGGAATACCCGCAATTTGCGCAGTACACGACTATAAATTGATTGTGCTGGCACATAAGGTTGCGAAAAAAACATATTGAGTGAATTTAAATGTGGCTTCAGTAACGGCGTTGTGGTAAGGACAACCTTTCATGCTTAAAGAACAACCGATTTGGAACGTAATCAACGTTTCGTCGATCAACTTGTTCTTAAACTTAATAATTCGCCTCTTGAACACGATATATCCACGTTCATGAAGCTTGAAACTTCTTGAATCCCTTAACTTTGTTTTTTTCATATTTACCCCTTTGATACTATTGGATCTTAGACAATGGGACTTCGAGGTTCCCTCATTTTTAACTTTTTTAATCGTTGTTTTACTTTTATGATTACAAATAAGATTACAGAGATACAAATATTATTTAGCAATAATAGATAAGCTAGTAAATAATCGTTTTGGAATACATCTTGATGATTCAAGATAAAATAAGAACCATGTACATAGGGTAGATAAAAAAACCAAATAATAACCGGGCCAAACCAACTGACACTTTGAGCATTATTGATTTCTTGCACATATATCGAAAATAGTAAAATCCAAAATAAGATACCTATAACTGATATAAATGAGACTGAGATAATGTTTTGTATATTTCGCTCTGATACTTTAATGAATAATCCCACTACCAAATAACTTACCCATCCAATCATATCAACCCATAAAGTATTTGATAAAAATTGATCATGTAGGTAAAGGAACGAAACCCAAAATCCAAATGAGAAAAATAAATGTAACCCCAATGACATTAGGATATTTTTCTTTGTTTGTTCATCAAAGATCTTAATAATATTCACTACTCCTTTCACCTAGCATTTTTGCGTTCTCGACATGCTCTTGCCTTAGAACTTTTCTTAGTCAGAGGCGTATGTTGTCTAAACTCCTTCCTTACTGATTCTTCTGACAACCAAAGGCCGTAAGAATCGATGCGTGAAATTGGGTATTTCCTTCTTTCAAAGATTTTTCAGCTTCCTCAAAAGCCGCAAGTAGATACTTTCGATCTTCCTCCACCGAATCACCTCATTCCCATCCTTCGGTCATTTCATATCTCGTTCCCGTAATTTACGACACGAGCCAGCCTTAGATAGCTCATATCATAGGCTGGCTCATCTGTTGTCTAACCTTCATCCATTATTATACATCTGACAAGCAAGGGGTGTAAGCCCCTCAGCGAAGAGTTGTTGTTAAAAGAGAAGGCAGCATATGAAGAGTCTTGGAGCTCTTTCCAAGGTGCTTTTTTTATTTATACGGGTATTTCGACTTATATAAAAGGAATTGGTATCGTTCTGTCGAACTATTATATGGATCTACACATTTCTACAAGGGGACGATTATGCATCATGTTTACAATCACAAATTGGAATAGCGAATTAAGCCATAGGCGATTCCGCATGAACTTTGCGCGCCTTGGGCTTCTTGCACTATTCCTTACGCTAGTCTTTTACTTTATTTTTATGCCGCTTAATAAGGCAGCCGCAAGCGCTGACTCATCGGCTTACACGCAGGATCAATTAGATGCCCTTGAGATGCTGAATGAGGTTCGCCTAAGCGTTGGCCTGCCACCGTTAAAGCTT
>Ga0102589_1005807_pt1 | contig 10536 bp, 8 predicted proteins | sample AraplaMF_Col_mLB_FD_76858 | JGI IMG/M metagenome (GOLD analysis project Ga0102589, IMG submission 76858) | Arabidopsis root microbial communities from the University of North Carolina, USA - plate scrape MF_Col_mLB | ecosystem: Host-associated > Plants > Roots > Endosphere | place: USA... | reverse complement strand
GCTGGCGTCTGTAACTAAAATTTTTGCTACTTCTAGCTCTATGCCTAATTTATTTTTAAGCTCTTCACGCTTTTCGTTTAATATATGGTAAATTCCTTGACCTACCGTTCCAAATCCTAATATAGCTGCCTTTATAGTTGCCATTTCCGTTATTCCCTCCAACTTACATTCCGCAGTTTCATTATATTTATTTCGTCTCAGCTTAATTCGTACAGATTTTGAATTGTTCGCTGACTTTACAAAGCAGGTCAGTTTGCCGTGTTTAACACTCCGTTTTCAGACAGATATTTAGTCATGGTGTTTCACTTTCACTACAAAAATATTCTGAATGAAGATACAGTCTGTGAAACACACAAATTCAAATAATTCAAAATTTAACTTATTGAAAATTGTATCGTAAATACATACATTGCACAAGAAAAATCTTTCTAGGATGGACATTTGTTTTCCCTAGAAGTGCAAAAGAAATCGTTTTCATTCCTTTTATTATATGATTTTTCACTTGATCTATAAAATAATTGAACAAATATTGACGATTCATATTAAAGAAATAAAAACCTTTCTTCTATTATATATGTATGTAAATACATTCCTAAAAATTGTTCTTTTGAAATATATTAATAAAAATTTTTTCAATTAGTGTTAGTATATCTTCCAACATCTAATTAAAAAGCTCATTCCCTGTAGCAGCAGAGAATGAGCATAATTATATGAGGGATTTAACTAGCTTTGGCTAGTAATTTATAACGATATTGTGTTAGCGCTTGTTGCACCAGTCTTATTTCCTCTAGCGTAAAATTTGGTATTGCATACGTACGTTCAACTAATTGGAACGTGCCATATTTTAAGTAATACTCTGTCGTGGGTAGAGGAATATGATTTACTCCATAGCCTTCATAAGCTTCAAAAACTTCTTTTACTGTATAGCCTTTTTCTTTGACATAAACAATTTCCTTAAAAGCTGAATGTCCAAAGTTCTCTTGCCATTTACTCTCAACTGATGCAAGTATGTTTTGAATGGACATGTTGTTCACAAAAACATGACCTTCATTTAGCTCATAAATAAGATAAGATGCAATGTTTTGCGCACTATACACATTTCCCATTTAAAACACTCCTTTATCATCAGTATTGGTAGATAAGAGTAGTTACTACTGAGCAACTACTCCGCTTCATATATTTCAAAAGTGGGGGAGCACTTATGAAAACTAAATGTCGAACGCTTTTCTTATTTCCTAGTATAAAACAAGGAATTAAATAAGTCAATAATACTTATCAAATTACTAGGTATTATTCATAAAGAATTTTAGTCACTCTTACCAAATGAGGTACTCGGATGCTGCAGCAACGTTTTACGTACTACCAAATGAGGCCTATCGAATGAGAAAATACGTAAACGCTACATCTTCAGCCAATGTCTTTTATTTATTAGGCTTCTACTTGTTGTTGTTGTGAAGTTGTTACTTGTTCAATTGCTTGTTCTAAATCTGCAATAATGTCCTCTACTGCCTCTAAACCGATGGATAAGCGAATGAGCGACTCGGTTACGCCAGTTTGGATTAGCTCCTCAGCTGATAATTGCTGATGTGTAGTAGATGCTGGATGAATAATTAGTGATTTCGCATCCCCTACATTTGCTACGTGAGAGAATAATTTTACACTATCGATTAGTTTACGCCCTGCTTCTCGCCCACCTTTAATACCAAATGTAAGCACTGAACCGAAGCCATTTCTCAAATATTTTTTAGCTAACTCATGAGTAGGGAAATCTTCTAAGCCATTGTAATTTACGTATTCCACAGATGGGTGGTTTCGTAAATATTCAGCTACCGCTAGTGCATTTTCATTGTGTTTAGGAATACGCAAATGAAGCGTTTCTAAACCTTGTAATAAATTAAATGCCGCATCTGCACTTAATGTTGGTCCAAAGTCGCGTAGTAATTGCACTCGCAGTTTTGTGGCAAATGCAGCCGCTGCTGTGTCAATACCATAACGCAAACCATGATATGAAGCATCTGGCTCCGTAAAGCCTGGGAAACGTCCGCGAGTCCAATCAAACTTCCCTGCATCTACTACAACGCCACCTAAAGTTGTACCATGGCCGCCAATCCATTTTGTTGCGGAATGAACAACGATATCTGCACCGAAGTCAATTGGTGTAGAGCCATATGGTGAAGCAAATGTGCTATCAATAATTAATGGTAAGCCGTTTTCATGTGCTACATTCGCTACAGCTTCAATGTCTAGCACTTTTAAACTTGGGTTACCGTAAATTTCAGCGAACACTGCTTTTGTTTTATCCGTAATAGCAGCTCGGAAATTTTCTGGATTTGTTTCATCTACAAAAATTGTTTTAATACCGTAGTTTGGTAGTGTGTTGGCGAATAAATTATAAGTACCTCCGTACAAAGAGCTACCTGCAACAATTTCATCACCTGCTCCTGCTAGATTTAAAATTGAAAATGCAATAGCTGCTGCACCAGATGAAAGTGCCACCGCTGCTGTACCGCCTTCTAATAAAGCGACGCGTTTTTCAAAAACATCTACAGTTGGGTTTGTAATTCGTGTGTAAATATTGCCAGCTTCCTCTAAGGCAAAAAGACGTTGCGCATGAGCAGTGTCTTTAAATACGAATGCCGTTGAGCGATATACGGGTACTGTACGAGATCCTGTTACCGGGTCTGGCTCTTGGCCACCATGTAACAGCAATGTTTCTGGTTTAAAATTTGTCATTGTATACCTCCAATTGGTTATTTTTTTACGATGGTACCGGAGATGAGGAGGATTTTTTCAGTAGAAAACAAAAACCCTCTTCAGCTAAGAAGAGGGTTGCGGTTGCAAGTTTTCCTCCCCTTATCTGCCAGATCCAAGTAAGAATCTGTAGGAATTAGCACCTTAGCAAGCTCGTCACTTACTGGTTGCCGGGCATCATAGGGCCTATCCCTCCGCCGCTCTTGATAAGAGTATGAGATTCAATTTCCATCGTTGTTACAAAGTATAAACATAGAATTTTTTACTGTCAACACTAAAATTTTATTTTTTCCGAAACTTCTGTCTGCTTTTTTACGTATTACGAACGCATACACTATTTTAGTGTTACTAGTTTCTCATCAATACGTAGGGTTGATTTCCGTTCCGACTATGCGCTTTGCTTTCACACAGAGCAAAGCTTCCTGGGGGTGTCCAGTCGGAACGGAAATCAACTTATATACAATGACGGCGTTTTAATATGTCATCCAAACTTTTATTGATGAGCTTATTATTTAGAAAGGAGGACTTTTATGTTAAAGGCTGTTATCATTTTTCTTCTTGTTGGTTATCTAATTGGCTGTATTCATGGTTCTAAGGTTGCTCAGTTTTTTTCCGGGGTAGATTTAAAAAAGACTGGTCATGGCAATGCAGGTGCCTCTAATGCAACACTTTCCCTTGGATGGAAATATGGCATATTAGTTGCACTTACCGACATCGGTAAAGGTGTTGCCGCTATTATCGGTACGCATGCCTACCTTGCAGATATAACACAAATAACAGAAATACACGCTTGGCTCTTTACCTATATCGTAGCTGCTGGTGTCATTCTTGGTCATAATTTCCCATTTTATATGGGGTTCAACGGCGGCAAAGGAACTGCTTCAATTATCGGGATATTACTTGCAATTGATTGGAAAGTTGGCTTATTTGCACTCATTTTATTTGTTATTTTTTCCTTCGTAACTAGCTTTTTAATTGTCGGTGTACTTGAATTTTATATCGTTTTTTGTACAGCCACATATTTATGGATTCCTGGGGTCGGCCCAACGATTATAGCCTTATTTCTTTTTGGTATAGCCATCATTTTGCATATCGAAAATATTAAACGATTGATGCTAGGAACTGAGCCTAAAGTTACCTCAGCATTCAAGAAGAAAAACTAATATCTTTTGGATATTATTGTCTTTTCTATGACCGTGTATTTTCTCGTAACTGCCCATTATCGCTATAACTAGAAAGCATTTGAACACACTAGCTTTTTTTCAATAAATAGACAATTTACTTTCTTAATAAAGCATTTTACTAGTCGATGTTATAGAAAATGCTAGAAAGGATGAGAAAGTATGTCTACTTCTGAACAAGCAAAACCGAAACGTAATTTAAAGCCACTCTGGATTGCATTAGCGTTCGCATCTCTAATCATCATAACTTTTTTACCTAACAACGGCGATTTACCTGTAGCTGGACAACGGGCTTTGGCTATTTTAGCTTTCGCGGTCATCCTATGGGTTACAGAAGCAGTATCCTATCCCGTGAGCTCTGCCATGATTATTGCTCTCGTTACAGTTTTACTAGGATTAGCTCCGTCAATGGAAGATCCAACGAGAGAGCTAGGAACATCAGATGCATTAAAAATAGCATTAAGCGGATTTAGTAATTCAGCAGTTGCACTAGTAGCAGCAGCTCTTTTCCTAGCGGCGGCCATGCAAATTACCAATTTACATAAACGTCTTGCACTATGGATTCTTTCACTAGTAGGGACAAAAACGAAAGCCATTGTATTCGGTGCTATTTTAGTATCTATTGCACTCGCATTCTTCGTCCCTTCCGCTACTGCACGTGCAGGCGCAGTTGTACCAATACTACTCGGAATGGTAGCAGCATTTGGTTTACCACGTGATAGTCGACTTGCTGCTTTACTTGTCATTACCTCTGTGCAAGCTGTCTCCATTTGGAATATAGGTATTAAAACGGCAGCAGCACAAAATATGGTCGCTTTAAATTTCATTAAAGAACAATTTGGCGTGGATATTTCTTGGGGTACTTGGTTGCTTTACGCAGCCCCCTTCTCCATCATCATGTCAGTAGCTCTATTTTTCATTATGATTACACTAATTAAGCCTGAAACAAGTAATATCGAGGGTGGCCGAGAAGTAATCAAAAAACAGCTTGCGGAACTTGGCCCACTAAAAGCTCCCGAAATTCGATTAATCATAACATCTGTCGTTTTACTATTTTTCTGGGCTGCTGAGGGCAAACTCCACCCATTCGATACGACAACGGTCACAATCGTTGCAATCGCCATTTTATTAATGCCCAAAATCGGGGTCTATACGTGGAAGCAAGTTGAACCGCATATTCCTTGGGGGACAATTATCGTCTTTGCAGTAGGAATTATGCTAGGAACAGTCTTGCTTAATACTAAAGGTGCATCGTGGTTATCTGATAAAGTATTCGGCTCACTCGGTTTAGATTCTATGCCAATTCTTGCAACCATTGCGCTTGTCACTTTATTTAATATTCTTATTCATTTAGGCTTTGCAAGTGCAACAAGCTTAGCATCTGCGCTTATACCAGTATTTATCGTTTTAGCCTCAACATTAACGGCTAATGTCGATCAGGTTGGTTTCGTTATCGTGCAACAATTCGTTATTAGCTTCGGCTTCCTCTTACCTATTAGTGCACCGCAAAATATGCTTGCCTATGGTACAGGAGCCTTTACAACAAAAGATTTCTTAAAGTCTGGTATTCCATTAACGATCATCGGATACATCCTAGTTCTTCTATTCTCCGCAACATATTGGAAATGGGTTGGATTATTGTAAACAGAAGCTTAGGAACTTTGCTTTTCTTCAGGCGCAGATCTTTCGGGGATTACTTGATCACTTTAAAACCTACCCGATCACTTCGTAGGCTTCCCCGTCTATTCCAAAGATACCCGAGCTTTTGGGATTATGTTATTAACAATGAAATGCCTTGCAGGAACATTTCAACTGTCCTTCAAGGCTTTTTCAATTTATTATTTCGATAAAGCTGGGTTCTTCATCGTCCCATTTTTTGCGTAATTCACATGCCATGAGAGCGCTTTTTCTAAAACATGTGGCGTATGATGCCCACCTGTTGCTTCATTGGCATCATTAAAATACTTCCATAGCTGCTCACGATATTCCGGGTGTGCGCAGTTATCGATAATGAGTCCAACCCTCTCTTTTGGAGCAAGCCCACGTAAGTCTGCTACTCCCTGCTCTGTTACAATGACGTCTACATCATGCTCTGTATGGTCTACATGTGACACCATTGGAACGATACTAGAAATATTTCCGCCTTTCGCGTAAGACTTTGTGACAAAAATACCTAATCGTGCATTACGCGCAAAGTCGCCAGAACCGCCGATACCATTCATCATTTTTGTGCCAGAAACATGTGTAGAATTCACATTCCCGTAAATATCTACTTCTAATGCCGTATTAACAGAAATTAACCCGAGTCGTCGAATAATTTCTGGTTGGTTAGAAATCTCTTGCGGACGTAATACTAGTTTATCTGTATATTTTTCAAAATTACTATAAACTCTATTTCCAACTTCCTCGGAAAGTGTAATTGAAGTAGCAGATGCGAAGTTTACCTTTCCGGCATCAATTAATTCGAACACCGCGTCTTGCAGCACTTCTGAATATACTTCTAAGTTCTCAAACTCGGAATCTTTAAAACCTAATAAAACGGCATTTGCTACTGAGCCTACACCCGATTGAATAGGTCTTAAGCTTGTTGTTAGACGACCTACTTTAATCTCTTCGCGTAGGAAATTTAATAAATGATTAGCCATAATATCCGTTTCTTCATCCGCAGGAACAATCGTTGAAGGCGCATCTAAAATATCTGAAATCACAATGCCTTTTACTCTATTTAAATCTAGTGGGATACCAATTGTGCCAAGCCGATCGGATACATTTTGCAATGGAATTGGATCACGTTTCCCCTGTAGTCCTGGTACAAAAATATCATGGACACCTTCTAATTCATCAAGCTGAGCTACGTTCAATTCAATAATAATTTGGTCCGCCTCTTGCACAAAAATCGGAGAGTTACCAACTGAAGTTGTAGGGATTAGTAAGCCGTCTTCTGTAATAGCAGCTGCTTCAATAATCGCAAAGTCAATGGGACCGATAATACCTTGACGTACTAGCTCCGCATTATGTGATAGATGCGCATCAACAAATGTGATTTCACCACTGTTGATTTTGTTACGAATGCCTGCATCAGCTTGGAAAGGCCCGCGTTTACGAATAACGCCAGCTTCTGCTAAGTATTGGTCGACTTCTGGGCCAAGTGATGCACCTGTATATACATCCACCTTGAAGTTCTCTTTTTTAGCCTTCTCCACAAGTGCAAGTGGTACCACTTTAACGTCACCAGCACGGGTAAATCCACTCATCCCAAGTACCATGCCATCCTTAATCCAAGACGCTGCTTCATCTGCTGTTACCACCTTGCTCCGTAGCTGTTCATTACGAAGTTTTTTCGCCAACTTTTCTTCCATCGCTTATTCCTCCATCCCACTTTATTTTGTTCAACTAGATCACCCGGTTTACTCCTTTTTGGTACAGTCATCCATTTATTAGAAATACAACCAAATAAACCGTCCGTGTATAATTTTAAACTATTTAGAATTTTTAATCTATAACTTACGAAATATTTTATTTTTCGAGGAATTTTATGCATTCTCAAATTATTTAAAAATAATTTCGACATCGAAAAAATTCGATTTTGACGAAAAAGCGTGATATGCTCTTGATATATACAAAGAGGAAAAGGAGATTTAATAAATGGTTAAAGAATTATTACGTAACCACTCTTCGGTTCGTATTTATGATGGAAATCCGATTTCAAAGGAAATTATCGAAGAATTAATTGCTACTGCACAAATGGCTGCTACATCACATTTTGTACAAGCTTATACTGTTATTTGGGTCACTGATGAGGAGAAAAAAGAAAAACTAGGGTTGCTCTCTGGTAACCCTCGCCAATATGAAACTTCTGGTGGTGCCTTTGTCTTCTGCGTAGATTTCAAACGTCTTCAATCAGCAGGTAAATTAGAAGGTGTAGACATTGTCGCTGATTCCGCAGAAAATGTACTTGTTGGAGTGGCCGATGTATCATTATTCGCGCAAAACTTTGTTGTGGCTGCAGAATCTATGGGATATGGAATTTGTTACATCGGAGGGGTGCGTAATAAGCTAGAGGAAATAAGCGAATTATTCAATCTACCTGACTATGTTTTCCCACTATTCGGCTTAACAATCGGAGTTCCTGCACGTCGCAATGAAGTAAAACCTCGTTTACCTGTCGCAGCAGTATTACATGAAAATGAATACAATACAGAAAAATACGAGGAGCTTTTACCAGCGTACAACGACACAATGGAAGCATACTATAATAATCGCTCATCCAATCGAAAAATTGATAACTGGACAAAGCAAATGGCTGATTTCTTAATTGAACAGCGCCGTCCTCATATTAAAGATTTCTTAGCAAAAAAGGGTTTTAATTGGAAATAACCTCATCAATAAACTATGTGGAGTTACTATTGCATGATAGTAGCTTCACTTTTTTCATACAGCTTTCTTTGGCTTCTAACAGCTACGATAAATCAAAGGGATTAAATCAATGGACTTTTTAAACAAAGAGGAGAGTCAATATGGAAGTAGTATATTTTGCAGGTGGATGTTTATGGGGAGTACAAGCTTTTATAAAAACTTTACCTGGAGTTACGTTTACGGAAGCAGGAAGAGCTAATGGAACAAGTCAGACACTTGAGGGTGATTATGATGGGTACGCCGAATGTGTAAAAACAGGATTTGATCCGACAGTTGTAACAATCAGGGAATTAATGGGATATTTATTTGAAATTATTGATCCATACAGTTTGAATAAACAAGGACAGGATGTTGGCGAGAAATACAGAACAGGAATATATAGTGAAAAGCCTGAACACTTAAAAGAGGCGAAGGCGTTTCTTAGTGCGAGAGATGATTACAACCTTATAGTTGTTGAAGTATTACCTCTTACAAACTATATGAGAAGTGCAGAAGAACATCAAGATAGGTTAGCTAGATGTCCAGATGATTATTGTCATATTCCAGAAGAAATATTAAATAGGTATAAGTAAGAGAGACAGAAAATAAGTGTCTCAGTTCTTCTTGAACTAACAGTGCAAGATAGACCGATGATATAATAAAAAATGGTAAATAGGACTATATGGAAGAGAAGATTAAAATTGGACAAAACTCAAGTAATGGTTTTTTTCAGCTTGTTTGGAGATGATTTTTCAATAGATGATGTAACGGAAAAGTTAGGAGTAACACCTACTGAGGCTTATAAAAAAGGTGATTTAATTCCAAGCCGTTCAACTATTCGTTATAGAAAAGAGACATGTTGGAATTTAGGAACAGGTTATCAGGAATCGCTTGATGTAAATAACCAACTCCAACAAATTATAGATAAACTACAAAATAAGGCGTTAATTATTAACGAAATAAAAGAGGCTCACACCTTGGAGTGTAAATTCTCTATCGTCGTAACACTGGAAGAGGGATATACCCCTGCTTTATATCTGGATAAAGACATCATAAAGTTTGCTGCAAACATTGAAGCTGAATTTGATGTAGATTTGTACGCTAATCCTTATGAAAGTGATTTTAGCGACTAAGAGTTACAATTTTTTTGAACTAACGAGTGTTTCTACAATAGTTGAAACGCTTTTTTACTAGCTAAACAGGCTAAAAAGTAGGAATTTGATTTTACAGCCCCCCTTTTTGTATTAGATCAATGAAATCAGTTTTTTTAGACTAATCACGTTTAAAGTATCTACTTTCAATGAAATACCTGCTATGTTAACTGTACTTTTATAAACAGATCTATAATACGTATCATTCATTCCAAACACAAATGATGTTAATAAAAGTTTCTTAACATCGGCTTTTATAATTAGATTCTTGGTAGGAGCCAATATGTTTGGATTAACTGACTAAAAAATAGCAAAAAAAAAAGCCGAGGAATAAATCCTCGACTTTTTCAGGTGCCTAGCGACGTCCTACTCTCACAGGGGGAAGCCCCCAACTACCATCGGCGCTAAAGAGCTTAACTTCCGTGTTCGGTATGGGAACGGGTGTGACCTCTTTGCCATCATCACTAGACTATTTTCGGCTTTCAATATACATCGTATTTCTTCGTCAGCTTCAGTCGTTCAGTCAGTCACGTACTTGAGTACGCTCCTTCCTTCTCTCCATCGCTTCCTCGAACTACTCGTATCTTGAAACCCTTGATGAAAGTTTGTTCTTTCAAAACTGGATAAACGTTTCATTGAATGTTTCAAACATTTTGGTTAAGTCCTCGATCGATTAGTATTCGTCAGCTCCATGTGTCACCACACTTCCACCTCGAACCTATCTACCTCATCGTCTTTGAGGGATCTTACTTACTTGCGTAATGGGAAATCTCATCTTGAGGGGGGCTTCATGCTTAGATGCTTTCAGCACTTATCCCGTCCACACATAGCTACCCAGCGATGCCTTTGGCAAGACAACTGGTACACCAGCGGTGTGTCCATCCCGGTCCTCTCGTACTAAGGACAGCTCCTCTCAAATTTCCTACGCCCACGACGGATAGGGACCGAACTGTCTCACGACGTTCTGAACCCAGCTCGCGTACCGCTTTAATGGGCGAACAGCCCAACCCTTGGGACCGACTACAGCCCCAGGATGCGATGAGCCGACATCGAGGTGC
>Ga0102589_1005805_pt1 | contig 10545 bp, 10 predicted proteins | sample AraplaMF_Col_mLB_FD_76858 | JGI IMG/M metagenome (GOLD analysis project Ga0102589, IMG submission 76858) | Arabidopsis root microbial communities from the University of North Carolina, USA - plate scrape MF_Col_mLB | ecosystem: Host-associated > Plants > Roots > Endosphere | place: USA... | reverse complement strand
TCCCTTAGAGTTCCGGGACGACGAGATCGGCAACCGGACCGTCGATGTAGAGGGGCGCGCCGGTCATCGCCTGCAATTCCTCGAGCGTCATGGCGGCAAGCTTCTCGCGCAACACGAAACGGCCTTCCACGATGTCGATCACGGCATGGCTCGTATAGACGCGGGTGATGCAACCGACCCCGGTCAGCGGGAAGGTGCATTTGTCGACAAGCTTCGGCTCGCCGTTCTTGGTGACGTGCTCGGTAATGACGCAGACCTGCTTGGCGCCGTGCACGAGATCCATGGCGCCACCGACCGCCGGCACGCCCTTGGCGCCGACCCTCCAGTTGGCGAGGTCACCATTCTGCGCCACCTGGTAGGCGCCGAGGATCGCGACGTCGAGATGGCCGCCGCGAACCATGGCGAAACTGTCGGCATGGTGGAAGAAGGCCGAGCCGGGCTTCAGCGTCACCGGCCGCTTGCCGGCATTGATGAGATCCCAGTTCTCCTCCCCGGCGGGCGGTGCCTCGCCGAAATCGAGGATGCCGTTCTCCGTATGGAAAATCGCCTGACGGCCTGGCGGCTGATAGCGTGCCACCATTTCCGGAAAGCCGATGCCGAGGTTCACATAGGCACCGTCGGCAATGTCCTGGGCTGCGCGCCATGCGATGCTGGCATTGGAAAGCTTGATGTCTTCGCGGGTGTTGATGATGCTGATATCGACGGTCATTGATAGACCACTCCGGCTCGAACGAGCTCTTCTTCCTGGGCGGGATTGGCGACCTCGACGACACGGTCGACGAAGATGCCGGGGGTGACGACATGCTCTGGGTCGATGCCGCCGGCGGGAACGATGCTGGAAACCTGGACGATGGTCTTGCCCGCCGCCATGCACATCAGCGGATTGAAGTTGCGCGCCGCCTTGTTGTAGGTGAGGTTTCCGTGGGTGTCGCCAACATGGGCCTTGACGATGGCGAAATCCGCCTTCAGCCAGCGCTCCTGCACATAATGCCGGCCGTCGAATTCAGCGATGACCTTGCCCTCGGCGAGTTCGGTGCCGTAACCCGTCGGCGTGTAGAAGGCCGGGATGCCGGCGCCGCCAGCGCGGATGCGCTCGGCAAGCGTTCCCTGAGGCACCAGCTCCAGCTCAATCTCTCCCGCAAGATACCTGTCCGTGAAGGCGCGGGGGTCGGACGAGCGCGGGAAGGAGCAGATCATCTTCCTCACCATGCCGGCGTCGATCATCGCGGCAATCCCGATGCGGCCGTTGCCGGCATTGTTGTTGATCACCGTGAGGTTCTTCGGCCCCTTGTCGATCAGCGCGTGGATCAGTTCGATCGGTGCGCCCGAGCCGCCGAAGCCGCCAATCATGACGGTCGCCCCGTCACCGATTTCAAAGACGGCCTCAGCCGTGCTCGCGATAGTCTTGTCCACGCTGGATCACTCCTTGCCCTGCCGGATGCTTCTCCCCGCCTCTCACCCGATGGAATAAAACGAGGCGGCGATACCGGCAACAAATTTGTGCGATAATTGATATTTGTTCGTATATCGCACATTATGTGACGAGTGAGCCTGGGGCGGGGCTTGTGATCTTGGAAGACAGCGGTCGTTGTAGCTGAAATGCTCGTCGGCGTGGTGGTCGTCCCTTCTTCACGTGACACCGCACGAGTTCCCCTGCATCCTCGCCGTCCTCGGCGCCGGCGATGCGGGTCATAGGCGTTCGACGCCCCGCCCAAACGGCGTCTCCTCGCGCATCGCGAGCGCCGTCGGGCGCTTGAAGTTTTGGTGTCGCGCCTCCCGCTGATCGATGCGGTCCTGCCGGCGGACCTCGTGGCATCGTTCGTGGCCGCACCTGAAGGATAGTGCGTAGGCTTGGGTGGCGTAAAAGGCTTTCCGGAAAAACGGCATTGAAGCGCTTATCGCGGTATAGTCCGGTATGACAGGTCTAATCCGGCATATTCCGGCATTACAAGGCTTTCGGGGAAAGAACCTCCAGGCGGGCTAGGGAGACACGAGGCGTCGGAGAAACTGGGATGGCGGCCAAGAAAATTTTCTGTCGTGGTCTTATGCATTGGGAAAGCGTTTGGTCGTCCGCTCTTGCCTTCAGCATAGGTTCACGACGTTCCACGCCGGTTGTGATTTCGCTCGCCCCAAGTCAGGAGGGTCGGAAATGATCAAGTATCTGGATGAGGTGCGGAGCCAATTCGCGTATCTCGTGCAAGTGGGCGGAACTGAGCTTTTGCAATACCTCCTCAGCGAATGGAGTTAGGTGCAAAGTCTGCCGCCTCCGATCGGTACTGTCGGTTTCTCGGGTGAGATAACCTCCGGACACGAGCCTGCCGACGAGTTCTGTGGCCGTATGGGGGGCTATGAGCAATCGCTCTGCCAGCGCGCCTATTGTCAGAACCTCTCCCTCGTTAACCCCCTTGATCGCCAATAGTGCTTGATGCTGCTGCGGCGGTACGCCTTCCCTCTGCGCCGCGGAGGTGCTGAAATCCAGAAACTTTCGAAGCGCATGTCGGAAATCGGCGAGTGCCTTGTAATCGACGGCGGTCAACCGGTCTTCTGCAGGTTTCATAAATCAATGGTCCCGGAGGGCAAAACGCGGATCGTATGTTACTGAAACGTCGTACACGTTGAAAGGGTTTCAGTCGATACCAAGCGAAACGACCGCACATTTGGGAAGGCAACCAAACTGGGCGTGAACGGATTGCCGGACACACGCAAAAACGGAAGATGCCAATTATTCCACTCTTGCAGTCGCAGATGCGGGCCGGCTGCCCTGGGTCTTTGCGTGGAGGGGTGTGGATCGGGATACTCGCTACTGCTTCTTTTTAAAACCCCGATCCACCCGGCCCAGCCAACGACGAAAGTCCTCGGCCAGCAGCGAAATGTCGTACTGCCATTCCAACCACAAGAGCTTGGCGTCTACCCGGTGCATGTCGAGACGCCTACGAAGGCGCTCATGGCGCTCCGATAGCGGGTCGGACAGAGTGGAAGCGCTCCAAGCGGGACGGCCTTGGCGGCGTCCGAAGCTCTCGAGCCGGTTCTGAAACTCACTTAGGTCCACTCTGAGTGTTTCAAGATCTGCTGCCATCTGGGCCTACCATAGAATGGGATCGAGATTAAGATATATATCGTAATGCGATATTGTTCAAGTAGGCAACAAAGCGGAGCGCTAAATACTGGCACTCACACACGTGACGCGGCTTCAGGCGCAAGCACTGCGGCGAAAAGTGCTGGATAAGTGCCGCGCAGAGGAAATCATCATGGAACCGATAACTCCCCACGATCGAACTATTTCTGACGTTGTCGCATGGAGAACGAACGCGCGCGGCTCATCGAGGAGCGTAAGAACCTTTCATCCGTAGACTGGGACATTGCGTCCCATTCTCTCGCTAACCATCTTGACGGGATACTCGGCGAAATCCGGGGTAAGATTGTCAGCCTGTATTGGCCCTTCCTGGGTGAGCCTGACTTACGCGGCTGCACATTACGGATGCCGCCTAAGGGAGCCGGCCGCTTACGCCAAAATCCGAGTTGATTTATATCGTGCCACGATATATGTCGCCACCAGCTCAGCTTGCGCCCTGGTGGAGAGGAAATTGTCCAAAACGACATTCGCATCGAAAAACCGACCTCACGACTTCACCGGCGGCTTGGCTCGTAGGGAAGCCGGGGATTTCACCACCGACAGAAGGGTCGTCCTTCTGGTCGCAATGGCCGTCATAGTGGGAACGGGCGGAGCAATTGCCGCCTGGCTGCTAGTCAATCTGATCTCCCTGGTTACCAATATTGTCTGGTTCGGAAATCTCAGCGTGGAACCGACGTCTCTCGCGAACGCTTCACGGTCCGCCTGGATGGTCACGGCTCCTGTCATCGGCGGGCTGGTTATCGGGTTGATGGCGCGCTTTGGCTCGGAAAAAATTCGCGGCCACGGTATTCCCGAGGCGATCGAGGCCATTCTGATCGGCGGCAGCAGGATGTCGCCGAAGGTCGCCCTCCTCAAGCCGCTATCATCGGCCATTTCGATCGGAACCGGGGGACCGTTCGGCGCGGAGGGCCCGATCATCATGACGGGCGGAGCCATCGGATCGCTTTTCGCTCAGTTCTTCCATATGAGCGCGGCGGAGCGCAAAACGCTTCTGGTGGCGGGCGCGGCGGCGGGCATGACCGCGATATTCGGCTCGCCGATCGCTGCGGTGATGTTGGCTGTTGAGCTACTGCTGTTCGAGTGGAAACCCCGCAGTTTCATTCCTGTTGCCGTTGCGGCGGCTGTCTCCATCTGTTGGAGACCTTTTCTCTTCGGCAGCGGTCCGCTCTTTCCGGCGAATTTCCATATCAACTTCCCCTGGTGGGGCGTCCTGCTGTGCGCGCTGATGGGCCTCGTCTCCGGTCTGCAATCTGGGCTGCTCACGACGTTGCTTTACAAGATCGAAGATGCCTTCGAGGAGCTTCCCATCCACTGGATGTGGTGGCCTGCATTGGGCGGTATCTTCATCGGGCTCGGCGGACTGATCGAGCCGCGCGCCCTCGGAGTCGGCTACGATATCATTTCTGATCTCTTGGCAGGCCACATTATGGCGAAAGCCGTCCTGACAATTCTCATTGTGAAGGCTGCCATCTGGTTGATCGCGCTTTCGTCGGGAACCTCGGGCGGTGTTCTTGCGCCTCTCCTCATTCTCGGCGGAGCGCTTGGCTGGCTTGTCGGTCTCGCTTTTCCGGGAGAGCCGGGTTTTTGGGCTCTCCTGGGAATGGCTGCCATGATGGGTGGCACCATGCGAGCGCCTTTGACCGGCACATTTTTCGCCTTTGAGATCACAGGCGACTCAAGCACTCTGGTGCCGCTGCTCGTCGCCACCGTCTCCGCGTATGCCGTTACCGTCCTGCTCCTCAAGCGGTCGATCCTGACGGAAAAAATCGCGCGCCGCGGCCAACACATTACCCGGGAATATGGAGTGGATCCGTTCGAACTGACCAGAGCGCGGGACATCATGATCGCGAAAGTCGATACCCTGTCCGTATCGATGACGGTCGGCGATACATGCTCGTTCTTCTCGCGGGACGAGCACGTCCACCGTGTCTATCCTGTCGTGAACGAGAATGGGGCTATCGCGGGCATCGTAACCCGCGCGGATGTCCTGCGTTGGCAGGACGACAGCGAACTCGCGCTTCAAACGCTCGGCGAGAGCGTGTCGGATGACTCGATCCCTGTTGGCCACCCCGACGATACTGTCGGTTTCATAGCCGACCTCATGCTTTCATCCGACATGGGTCGAGTCCCGATTGTGGACCCTCAATCCGGAGAGCTCGTCGGCCTGATCGCGCGCAAGGACCTTTTGCGACTGAGGAGTTCGTTCAGAACGACCGAACTCGATCGGCGCCCGTTCCTTTTGGCAAATAGCAAACCTGCGAAATAATCCACCATCACTGCTGGATTGGCCGTGCTAACTGGTGACCCGGGCGCTTACCGCCCGGACGGCGTTGTCTCGCGTTCTCCCTCGTGCTTAACGTCTGCCTGCAGAACACCAGAGCTGTTCTTCCTCGGCGATCACGAAATCGGGGCCGAGGACAGCGCGCCATGTCCGGTTACCCAGGCGAAGAGACAAGCCAACGCTCACGATCGCGCCCCTCTTCATGTGGTCTTGCATTGCACCCGGCGTCATTCCAAATTTCGAAACGACCTGTTCGGCCGGCTCGCAAGGAACTCAACGACTGCGTTCCGATTTGCCTCAATCCTAATGGAACGCCTGTCTCTGGTTCCAGGTCTCTACGTCGCTCCCGGAGATTTCGATACGCTCGAACGGGCCAAGCTTGCGCTGCGTCAGTTTCGCAGCAGCAATTTCGCAGATCTGTCCAACGCTTTGCTGAAGTCGGCATTCATCCGCCCTGGGCGGTGTCGCAAAATTCAGCAACGCTTGCCGGTCGACGATGACGGTGCGTTGTTCACCATCGCTTTCCAGCACTACGATACCGCAATCGCCTGAAGACTTCAGAAATGCCGTAATGAATCTGACAGACATTTTCGCACTCCCTGATCGGGGACTGACCCGCCTAACTTGACAAAGGCGGGCCAGGCTCTCTGGCATGCTCGGGAACGGGTCGTAACCGAACCGCCTCACACTAGCGCGCTTATCGCGATCGTCTTTGACCGAAATCAAAGAGCAGCTCAATGCGCGTTGCTGTCGAGGTCGTGAAACAGGGGGAGCAAGTGGTGAGACCGCTGGCTCGGGCGCGTGAAGTCGTGCGCGAGGGGCGGCCTGCGCATTTGGAACGACCCGACCAAATCCAGTTCGGCAGGGGAAGCGAGTGTGATTGCCACGACCCTCAGGGAAGATTCACCCTACCGTCGAAACAGCATGCACCTTCATGTCGTCGCGGACCTCATAGAACTTGTTGCCGTCAATATAGATCGAGTGGCAACTTGGCTTCTCGCCTTTTCCATTCGAGCATGCTTTGCCGTCCTTGAAGGTAAGTTTGGTCCTCACGTCCATCATTTTGCCGTCCACGTTGGCCCTGCCGGTGATCGTGCCCTTCTTCCAACTCCATACCAGATCAGCGGTCACGGGCTTCTCCAGGTCGAAAATCTCGACCTTCACATGCTTGCCGTCAGCAAAGGCTTTGAACTCTTCCATCGTGACCTTCCTGGCACCTGCTGGAAGGTCCACGGCGTATGCGCTGATGCCTGATAGAAAGAACGCCAATGCACCAAAACTTGAAAGAAATTTTCTCATGGTAATGTCCCCCACCGAAACATTCCGGTTGGCTAAATTATCATCCCATGGGTTGACGCCACAACGCGGGGCACCACCATCATTTTGATGGAGGCGAAGTCTTCATGCCTGCTTGTAAGCCAATGTGCCTTGGCGTGGGACCGGAAGAGACAATTGCCGTCGGCCAACGCTGACTCTGGTGAGCCGATGACCGCAGCGGACCTATCGTTTCTTGAGCCGCACCATGACCACCTTCGGGTGCTCTCCCATGCGCTCGACGTCAAGTATGCCCGACGCCTTTGCGAGATCGAACAGTCGCGCAAATCCGTAGTTGCGGGCATCGAAGTCAGGGGATTGCTTGGCCAAGTGGTCACCGACGCGCGCGAGATTGGCGCGACCGTCTTCATCCGCCGAAGCTTCCACGGCCTTTTGAAGCATGCTTAGTGCAACGCCATCAAGTTTGCCACTTGCCGCGCCGCCCTGCGCAGGTGGAAGCCTGTCCGGCTCGACTTTCGGTGGGGCCAGGACGGATTTGCTGGATGTGTCCGCAACCTTCGTCTGCGCGGACGACTTTTTTTTCGAAGGCTCTGCGGTCGCGCCACCGAGGACGTCCACGTACACGAACTTGTCGCAGGCCGTGATGAAGGGTCGGGGGGTTTTCCGCTCTCCAAAACCATAGACCGTTATTCCCTGTTCGCGGATACGCGCCGCGAGCCGCGCGACGTCACTGTCGCTGGATACAATGCAGAAGCCGGAAAACCGCCCTGTGTAGAGCAGGTCCATGGCGTCGATAATCATCGCCCCGTCTGTCGCGTTCTTACCCGTCGTGTAGGCGAACTGTTGCACGGGCTGGATGGAGTGCTCGAGCAGGCACTCTTTCCAGCCATTGAGGTTCGGCTTCGTCCAATCGCCGTAAATGCGCTTGACGCTCGCGATGCCATAATCGGCGATCTCAGCGAGAAGGCCGGTGATGATCTTGGGAGAAGCGTTATCCCCGTCAATCAGAAGGGCCAGTGTATCGGTCTTCATTATGGATATTTCCTCCGCCTAGCGATCGACAAACCGGATTTCCCCTCGGCAAATTACTGAATGCTCATTCGGATTGTCGACCTGTTCAGCCAAATGTTTAGAATTTTTCGGCGTAGACCGCCCGCGCACGTAGGCGATGAAGGCGCTTATATTAGCTCCTTGATTGAGCCGTTCGGCTTCATTGACGATAGCCGCCGCAAGCCGTTCAAGATCGAGCGACAGGATTGGAGGCGCCTTGCCGCGGGCAGCTGGGATCGCGATCGTGCCGCTGTTGCAGATGCGGCAACAGCCGATATCTGCTATTTGGACAGAAAGCCTATCTCGGGAAGAATCAGATGTATCGCTTTCTTGGCGCAATGATCATCGTGTGCTCACCTGTATCCGTTGCGCATGGGGATTCGCCGCGCTTTTGTAGAACAAGCTTTGGTCCCGGCGAGCAGATTGAGACTCATTTCATGGGGCTGGGCGCCCAAAGTTCCTCGATTATCTGAAGGGCGAAGGTTGCGGCCCTGAAACGGAAGTTCATCGGGAGGTGGAAATCTCGATCGGCAAGATGGAAGGAACCAGTTTGAAGGCGTTGGCGCAAGGCGGCGATTCAAACCTGTCTTTGTCTAAGCAGCAGGTAAAGGAATGGGCGACGAGCACAACACGGGAGCTGGGTGGCTGCGAGAATCTTCGAAAACTTCACAATGCGGAACTGAAAGCCTGGCAATAGGCTTGACCAGAGGATGCAAATGCAAGGCAGCCTGGCGGAGCAGATCGGAGAAACATGCGCGAGACTGATTTCGTCAGCGGATTTGCCAGAGGACTGAAGGTCATCGAAGCCTTCGAGGAGACGCGCCAGCGCCTTTCGATCGCGCAAGCTGCAAAGTTGACCGGGCTCGACCGGGCCACAGTACGCCGGTCGCTGCTGACGCTCGCCGAGCTCGGCTATGCAGATTACGACGGCAAGTTCTTCGCCCTGACGCCCAAGATCCTGCGGCTCGGGCATGCCTACCTCTCGGCAACGCCCCTGCCCGTTCTCATTCAGCCGCATCTCGATCAGCTGTCGGAAAAAGCAGGGCAGAGCGCATCTGCCTCGGTGCTCGACAGCACCGAGATCGTCTACATCGCCCGCGCCTCGCAGCGCCGAGTCATGTCGATCAACCTGACACCTGGTAGCCGTCTTCCCGCCTTCTGTGCCTCGATGGGGCGTGTCCTGCTGGCCGCGCTTCCGGAGGCTGACGCCAGAGCGATCCTCGCCCGCACAGACCTCAAGCCGAAAACACCGAACACCAAGACGGATGTCGAGGAACTGGTGGTGGAATTTCGCCGCGTGCGCGAGCAGGGGTACGCGGTGATCGACCAGGAACTGGAGATCGGCCTTTGTTCTATTGCAGTTCCCGTTGTGAATGATCGCGGGCAGACGGTGGCGGCAATCAACATCGGCGCACCGGCTGCACACGCGCCGGCTTCCGAAATGCCGGATCGCTACCTGCCGCTGCTTAAGGAGACGCAAAAGGCGCTGCGCCTGGTGCTGCGTTAGACGCCGAGCTTGGCACGCTGCGCCATGCGCCATGACCGGGGCGTTTGGCCAGCCTGCTTGAGGAAGAAGCGCGAGAAATAGGCGGGATCCGAAAAACCGAGGCGATAGGCAATTTCCTGAACGCTGCCAAAGGTGAAGACCAGCTCGCGCTTTGCCTCATCGAGAAGCTTGCGAGCGATGAGTTCGTGAGCGCCGAAGCCGGTGGTGGCGCGCACGATCCGGTTCAGATGTGTTGGCGAGATGCCGAGCGCGTTGGCATAGAAAGCTGCCTGCTGATGTGACTTGAAATGCCGCTGGATCAAGCCGTGCAGCAGTTCCATGCGGCGCTCGTTTTCATCGACAGCCGCCTGGTCTTCCTGTCTTTCGCAAGAGAGGCGCGCTGTCAGCAGCAAAGCCGAGGTCAGATAAGACTCCAGCAGATCATTGCGTCCCGCCCGCCGTTGTGAAAACTCGTGTCCGAGCCGCTTCAGGCAAGCCGCGACGTAACGTGCGTCCTCGTTTTCCATGTCGAGTTTCGTCAGATGCGGCGATGCCATCCACTTCCCAAGGCGGCTGCGATCGCCGGGAATTGCCTTCAGGTGCGAGCTCAATACCGTAATGACGAAGCCGTCGATGTCCTTGGAGAAACGAAAACCGTGATCGAGGGCCGGAGGAACAGTGATCACCGACTGCGCTTTGATCGCACGCCAGGCATTTGAGAACATCGCCTCGCCGGATCCGCTATCTATGTACAATATCTGAAAGAAACTGTCATGGCGATGCGGCCGGATCTCAAAGTGGTGCAGGCTGCTGCGGGATGGAATCGTTTCGCAATGCAGCCAAAAATCCGGCCTTCTACCGGTATTCTCGCCGTACAGCTCGTATGTCGGAACACTTCTCGTCATTTCCGCCTCTGCCCGTCGTGTGTTCGATTAGTGCAATTTCATGACGGAATTGTCCATTGTTGATTGCCCCCCGCCTCGTCACAATTTGACAAAAGACAAGGGAGGACACCATGCGCACCAAGGTAGCCATCATCGGCTCTGGTCCATCGGGGCTTTTGCTTGGCCAGTTGCTGACAGAGGCCGGTATCGACAACATCATCCTTGACCGTGTTGGAAAGGACTACATTCTTGGCCGCGTGCGCGCCGGTGTGCTGGAGGAAAGCACCGTCGGCCTGATCGACGAAGCAAAGGCGGGCACGCGCATGCATGCCGAAGGCCTCCCGCATGACGGTTTCTCACTTGCCTTCGACGGGCGCGATCACCGCATCGACCTTTTCGGCCTGACCGGCGGCAAGCGCGTCATGGTCTACGGCCA
>Ga0102589_1005800_pt1 | contig 10558 bp, 11 predicted proteins | sample AraplaMF_Col_mLB_FD_76858 | JGI IMG/M metagenome (GOLD analysis project Ga0102589, IMG submission 76858) | Arabidopsis root microbial communities from the University of North Carolina, USA - plate scrape MF_Col_mLB | ecosystem: Host-associated > Plants > Roots > Endosphere | place: USA... | reverse complement strand
TAGCATAAACATCGTTTGATACATTGCCGTACCAACGATACCGACTGCTACTAGTCGTAACCAATCTTTTCTTTCAATACGTAATGAGCGTTCCATTAAAAATGTAATAAGTAATAATACCGGAGATGCTACTAAAAATCGTAAACTATTAAATTGAATGGATGACATATATGCCACGCCATACTTTCCAATTGTATAATTCGCTCCCCATACTAATGCTACTGATACTAGGAGCCACTCCATTTGCCATCGTTTCATCCGAATCTCCCCTTCCATATTTAGCATAGTAAAATTGGCTGGATATAGCACCGTCCAATTGGCTGTTTTTTTCCCCAGCCAATTTGTTATACTGAATGTATATAAGAGATGCGGAGGCGTTTGTATGGAATGGAAGCTAGATAACGAAAGTAAAATCCCAATTTATCAGCAAGTTGTTGACTTTATTGAAAAACGTATTACATACGGAGAACTTCCTCCTGGAAGCTTCCTCCCTTCAGAACGGAAATTAGCTACGCAATTAAATGTAAACCGAAGTACGGTAACGACTGCTTATAATGAGCTGCGTGCTATGGGAATTGTAGAAAGTACGACTGGTAAAGGTACACGTGTGAGTACACATATGTGGGGTGTTTCTCCAACATTAACGCCGAACTGGAGAAATTTCGTAGAAGGTGGTACTTTCTTACCAAACTTACCCCTACTTCGCCATATTCGAGCAGAAGTACAACAAAATGAAAATATTATAGATTTTGCAAACGGAGAGCTCGGTTGTAATCTCTATCCTCACGAGCAACTACAAACGATTTTACGAGAACAACCGTTAACGCATTCATTAAGTTATGATCATCCGCAAGGCTATCTTCCGCTAAGACAAGCGGTCGTAAAATATATGAAGGAATATTTAAAAGTTGAAGCGACTGAACAATCCATTATGATTACATCTGGCGCACAGCAAGCACTTCACCTTATCGTACAATGTTTATTAAATCCCGGTGATGCTGTCGCTTTCGAAAGTCCATCGCACTGTTATTCCTTACCGTTATTCCAATCAGCAGGTATTCGTATTTTCCCATTACCTGTCGATGAACACGGTATTAATCCAGACGATGTGCAAGAGTTATATAGAAAGCACCGTATTAAAATGATCTTTTTAAATCCAAATTTCCAAAATCCTACGGGCACAATGCTACATCCAAACCGTAGAAAAAAACTGTTATCACTTTGCGCAGACTTACGAATTGCGATTGTGGAAGATGATCCGTCCAGTCTACTTACGCTAGAAAAGAAACAACCTTGCCCTACTTTAAAATCAATAGATGAAAATGGGACAGTCATTTATGTACATTCCTTATCAAAAATGATTGCACCAGGCTTACGAGTTGGCTGGCTTGTCGCCCCGCAGTCTGTAGTTGAAAGGTTATCTGACGCACGGCATCAAATGGAATTAGGTATGAGCATTTTCCCGCAGTGGCTTATGCAGCAATTTTTCGAAACTGTACCATTTCAGTCACATATCGTACCGTTACGAAAACAACTAGCAGAAAAAAGAGACGTTATCGTTCGTGCCCTAAATAAGCAACTTCACGATAAAATCTCATTTTCAAACCCGACCGGTGGTATATACATATGGGGAAAATTAAAAGAACCGATAAACGAAAAACAACTTATTATGCAAAGTTTAAAACAAGAAATCGCCTTTATGCCCGGTAGTATTTTCGGTGCGAAAGATGGTTATATTCGTTTATCTTATGGAAAAGTGAATATTGATCAAATTGAGGAAGGGATTTCTCGTTTACGTGAGGCTATTTTGCTTTGTGAAAAATAACGTGAGATAAAGCTTTCTCGTTTGACAAAAGAAAAATCTACCATTATTATCAACACGAGCCTAGTTATAGGAGTGATAAAAATGAAAATTTACGTTGATGCAGATGCTTGTCCTGTAAAAGATGTGATTATTTCCGAAGCTACGAATGTAGAAATCCCTGTTACACTCGTTACTAGCTTTTCTCATTATTCTAATGCAGAACAGCCAACAGGCGTAGAAACAATTTATGTTGATTCTGGAGCAGATGCTGCAGATTACCGGATTATGCAGTTAGCAAAAAAAGAAGATTTAATCGTAACACAAGATTACGGTCTTGCTTCGCTTGCTTTAGCAAAAGGCTGTATCGTTCTACACCATAAAGGCTATAAGTATACGAATGAAAACATTGAACAATTGTTACAAACTCGGTATTTAAGTGCAATGGTTCGAAAAAGCGGTAAGCGTACAAAGGGACCAAAACCATTTACTGCAGAAGATAAAGAGAAATTTAGAGCGCTCTTTAAAAGTATGATTGCACTTTAGAAATGAATCTTCTATTTGTAGGGAAAGCTTTATAAAAAAGAAGAGAATATCGGAATGAACATTCTCTTCTTGGGGTTTACCCTTTTAAAATGAAGGTAAATTATCTAAGTTATTTTCTTTTATTCCATCCGGTTCACTACGTATAATATCTCTACCATACTTATGAAATACGTCCACATGAGCTAACTTCCCTGATTTTGCTTCACTAAGAGCAGTCATATAATCTAACTCTCTCCCGCTACTTGTTTTAAAAGCTATTAAATCCCCATCATCATTTTTACGAACGGCAACAATTTGTTCTGCTCCTGAATTGACTTCATGGTCTACTTCAAATTGAGCTTCCGCTTCTCCTTGATGTAAGTAATCATTATAAACTTTTTCAAAGTTTTTTTTGTCCATAAAACTCACCTCCAACTCATTTTATTAGTATGGTTGGGAGGTGTTGGTTTTATGTACCTTTTTATTACCTTAACAAGTCTTTACTACTCCAAATAAAGAATACTGGTCATTTTTTGTAGCCTAATACAAATCTATTTATAGTTCCTTACCTTCTTAATTTAAGCTAAATTTAAGTGTTAATATTTTCCTGACAACTTTATAATTGATTATGTCGAAACGAAATTTGAAATGGAGAATGGCTAAGATGAATATAGATATTAATCGTTTAACTGATATTTGTTTAGAGTATCAGCAATCTAGATTTTATGTTACTAGAATCCCTAAAGATTTCTTATCAATTGCCCAAAAACGTTTTTCTATACCAACGGATGATCAAATTATTGCTTTTTTAAGTTGTAATTTATTTGGATCAGGCAAGTATGGTGTTTACTTTACGAGTTCGGGTTTATACTGGAAAAATTGGTTATTAGGTAAAGGAAAATTGATATGGGATCAATTAATTGAAGTGCAACAAATTGAAATTGATAAAGATGGTTTCTTATCTTTTGATGCACAAAAAAGCTTTAATATTAGCGGGAGTGATTATCCACCACTGTTATTTAAAGAATTACTTATAGCTCTTACAAATTCATTCCAAAATTCTAAACAACATGATATACATCCAGTTATAAAAATTAATGAGATAAAATCAATTTGCTCATTATTTGAAACATACAATGAATTATTAGAACCTGATAACGGATTATTTGTAGACACTCATATTTCAGACAAAAAATTAAAATCAATTGAGGCACGATTTATCGTTTCAAAAGAAGAACAAATCATCGCTTTTTTAGATACATCTGTCCTTGGGAATATGGGGAAAGGATCTGATGGAGTATTAATTTGTGAATCAGGTATATATTTTAGAGAAACCTTTGTACACTTATATTTCCCATGGCATGTCTTTAAAAATATCCCTATTACTTTAACTTCAGATGAATTTGAAATTGGAAAAAGAAATATATTTCATCTTCAACATGCTAGAATGGCTAGTCAAAATATTTTATTGTTCATTAAGAATTTAAAACAGTATATGAATAGTTTATATGAAGAAAATCCACAATTACATATTTAATACATTTCTTATTACATACAAGCACATGTATAGTTAAGTCGAAAATTTCAATTCAACTAAAAAACCGATTATTTTTGTAGAGAGCCTACATGTATAATCGGTTTTTACGCTTATTCTTTTCTTATATTTCTCTTTTTTAATACCTACACAAGCCCTTCAAAGTCTCCAATATATCATCTGTAAAGGCTGTACTACCTTCCGCCTCTAAAACTCTAAAATAAAAACTTCTTAAGAAAGTTCTAATATTTTGTACTAAAATAGCATGCTGCGGATGTCGGATGTCTTCAACAGTTGCTATGCTATGTAGCCAATTGCTCCACTCTTCTTCAGTTAAAATATTTTGGTTGCGTAACGACATAATTGGCGCTACTAATCTCTCATCTTCAAAGTGCACATATACGTAATCACTTAATCGAACCTTCTGGCGAACAGCTGCAAGGATCGCATATGAAAACTCACGATTTTGTATAGTACGTGCTAACGCATCGAGTGCATCAGCAGCGTGTGCTGTAGAATGTGCCCAACCTTTTCCTTCTACGTAACCTCTTACATCTTCTTCTAAATATACATATTCCAACACTTGTTCTGCCACACTGTACAGTTGCTCTTCAGATAACAATGGTTCTCTTTCATGAACAGATAAAATAAGTGGCGGAATTAATACGGAGAATGCACGTTTAAATACAGAGTCTGTGCCCTTTTCACCAATTTTATAAAATAAATAATCAGGACTAATCGCTTGTAGCATTAACCCTCGTAATTCTTTTTGTCTAAACACATCACTTGTAATCCATGTATGAAGCGTACTATAAATTAAATCATCGCGTAATTCAGCATCAGGTGATCCGATATAATCTAACATCCACTGCGCATATGGATATGCATCTACATCTTCTGGTACAGCATAATTATTATTTTTAATTTGTAGTAGTTCTTCTTTTAATTCTAGTACTTCATTCATTAGATTTCCTGTCCCCTTTGTACTTTATTAACTTATTTTTTCCTTATTCCCTTTAATTTTTTTCATAAAATCAAGTCGATTTTTAGAATCGTTTTAGTACCTATCTTTCTATGAACTTGATTCAATTATATAAAATTTATCATGATAAATAAAAGGAAATACATTAGAGCATCGTAGTCTCTCACTTTGTTTACATGCATTTCATGTAAGTTTAAGTTATAAAATAAAGTATGTTTTTTCTTTTATATTCAAACGTAGTTACAATCAAAATTTAAATCATTTTAGAACTTGTTTAATAAATTCTGTTTTAGCTTTTGTGTATGCTTCTCTATCTTGGTTAAATCTTTTAGCTAAATCTTGTTTAAGATTTGAATACTCATAAACTAATTGTGGATTTTCTCGTAAGCGGTTACGAAATAAAAGTTGTTGCTCCCATCGCTCAGTTCCTTTAACCATCAAATGCAGGTGCGCTACACGCCTATTATTCTTAACTTTCACAAAGAACCTTCTCCAAGGTCTTTCATCTAATTCTGGGCTTACATAATGCCAATTATATATGGCCAATTTTGCTGAAATATGTTGTACTCTATCAAATGAGTCTATTTCAGCTATTAAATCAATGATAGGTTTTGCTGGTAAACCAGGTATGGACGTACTTCCTATATGTATTACTTTACTTATACCGAGAGGAGCAAGCAGTTCATATAGTTGCTGCTCTTCACATCGGCCTTTATCTTGCCAATCAGGATTTGCATTAACTATCTCCACTGACTCATTCGCCCATACAGGCCAATCGTTCGGATTATCTTTTTTATCCACCCAAAACATCCCCTTTCACGATTTTTTCTATATAAATCGTATTAAATAAATACAACTACCAAATCATCAAAGTTACTATTCTAAAACACAACACCTACAATTTATTTACATAACATAATTACGAGTAACAATGCATGTCACTTGTTTGTCGGTAAGTCGATATCCTTTGTCGAATCGTTGATATATTTTAAGTTACGATAGATATATTTGAAAAATCGTTTATATATTATGTTTGGCTTACTTTCCCTTAAACCCTCGATACAATGCAGTTCGTAATTCTTGCTTATATTCTTCAATTTCTGGCATATCGAGTTCTTCTGCTAGTCTGATAGCTAATTCAATATCATACGGCACACGTACGAGTTGAATGGAAAAGCTTGTGGCTTCTTTTTCATTGTATGTTCCTTCAAATATTAAATAGGAAGCTTGTGTAATTTCAAGCGGGTTTCCAACACTACCAGCATTACATAACGTTTTCCCTCTGAAATTTTGAACGAATGCTTGGTGAACGTCACCGTAGCAAACGACATCTGGTTTTCTTTCCCCTTCTATATTCTCTGTGAGCTCACTATTTTCGAACATACTAATACGCTCTTCTCTTGCAGCGTGTGGTTGAATTCTTTCATATAAACTTCTAGGTGAAGCGTGGAACATACGAATGAGTTTGCCGCTCATAAAAAATTCGATTGAAAATGGTAAGCTTCTTAAATAGTCATTTTGTTCTTCCGATAATTGTTTTTGATGCCATTTTAACGTTTCAAATTCAGTCGGCTTTGTAATGAAATCATCCCAGTTCCCCATTACAACTCCTTCACATTCTTTACGAATGATTTCAATTACTTCACTTGAATGAGGACCTTTTCCAACTAAATCTCCAAGACAAATAATGCGTTCAATTCCTCTTACTTTAATATCTTTCAGTACAGAATCTAATGCCGGAATATTACCGTGAATATCTGAAATTACTGCTATTTTATCCATATGAATCCCTCCATTACTTATAGTTTATTATATCCTCATGTTGTGATTGATACCATTTTGGAATATAGGATGAAAAATGATTATGATCTTCTAAAATTCCGTTCAATCTTTCCTTCATATCATTTACTAAATGGGGTGTGCTTCGGTTAGTCCATACGATATCCGCTGGGAAGGTCATTGCTGCATATAAGGAGTACAGTTTCCAAAAATGAAGCGACGGTTCGCCTCCGCAATAACCATGAACTTGTCCAACTGCAAATGTTTTGCTTATTCTTGTAGTAAAAATCGCTACGTTATAAAAATCGTGTATTGGATCGCCAAAATCATATCCACCAAAATCGATAACGATAAATTCCTTATTATGAATCATACTATTTGCTGGATGGAAATCATCGTGTAAAAAGGTGATTGGACGATTTTTCAATAATTGTTTATGTTCCTCTACAAAACTTAATACTGGTTTCAAATCAAGAAAGTCTATTTCATAGTTTGCTAACGCTTCTACGTATCTTTCGTATTTATTCCATCGAATCATTTCCCATTTATTACTTGCACTTTCTCTTTCAATTGAGTGGATCCTCTTTAATACTTCTCCTGCTTCTCTTCCTGCATAATACTGTTCTTCTATCGATAGTTTCTCTAAACCTTCTTCACCATTTACACCTTGGATCCATTCAAATACTTGAACACATTTATTTAATTCCTCAAGTTTTATGAAATGAATTAACTTTGGTGTTGGAATATGTAATAACTCTAATTGTTTCATATACGTATATTCTTCTTGTTTACGCTCAAAATGAACAGCATCACATACTTTTACAAAATATGTTACTCTGTTTTCTAACTCTATTTTATATTTCTCTTCATGTGAAAAACCTTTTGAAATAGCTGTACATTTTACAATACGAGGCCATTCTAGTTTTCTCTCTATCTCTCTAAGCATTTCTTCCACAACGTTCACCTCTATCAATATATGTACAAACTATCTAACACTTCATGCTCTCGTTTCTTTTCACCTTTAAACTCCACTGCAAATGGATATTCGCCATGATTTTTTATGTATTCTTGCACTAGACCTTCTCCAACCGGTTCACAAAACTGCACATGAATGTCACCAAACGCTACACTTTGACATTCCGCATTCCATTCTTCATTTTTCACGACCGGACTTGCATTTAGCTCCATGACTGCTTTCCATTTCCGTACTGTTTCTCGAACATTTTTTACTGCGTAATGAATCGTTTCAATTTGTTGTACGTTGTTTTTATGTTCAGTGATCGTCCCAATGTTACGTAAATCGTTTCTTCTTTCTTCATCCGTTTCGTTCCACTGTATAAAGAAAGGTAATTTCGGCCCATTCTCTTCTTGCTTTACAAATAACATTTTCCATTCTAAAAGGCGGCCATCTTTCCTCATACGTTTCCCTTCAAATGGCCCAATCGTATGTAAACCATGTTTACTAAACTTAACTGCTAGTTCTTCAATGGCATTTGTTCGAATTGCGATTTGTAGCATTCCTTCTCCGTCTTGTAACTTCACCACTGTTTCTTGTACTAATGGATTGTCTGCTTCTTTCGCTTTTTCTTCATGCTGAACTGCTAAAAATTCTATATAGGATAAATCAAAATAACATAAACTATTCCAAGTACCCCAAGTAGTATGCTCTCCGCCTATTGCAGTATGAAATCCATAAGCCTGCATTTGTTTTGCTGCTTCCTCTGGTGTACCATGTACTGCGTGTACGAGATGATCAAATCGTAACATGTCATTCTCCCCTTTCTCTCCATCCTTTTATTGTATATTTTATTTTTCTTTCATTCAATTCAAAAAACTTTAAAACCCAGTTGATTTATACGATTAATATGTATTATAATGAAACAAATTTAATTATTGCTGATTGGAAAAACCAAAGGCACTTTTCTCATACGGGAAGAGTGCCTTTTTCATTTATTATTACAGGGGGATTATTTATGCAGAAATTAATTGTCTTTGCTATTATTGGATTTTTCGCTCAATTGATTGATGGGGCACTTGGAATGGCGTATGGGGTAACATCTACCTCGCTTTTACTAATGTTTGGTATCGCACCGGCTGTAGCTTCCGCATCTGTTCATTTAGCCGAAGTCGTTACAACCGCCGCTTCTGGTGCATCTCATCTCAAATTTGGAAACGTTGATAAATATACCGTTTCCAGGCTTACATTGCCAGGAGCAATTGGCGCATTTGTTGGGGCATGTTTTTTGAGCAATTTACCTGGCGATGTAATTAAACCGTACATTTCCGTATTTTTATTTACTTTAGGGGTTTATATTTTATTACGATTCATCATTCAAAAACAAATTGTTACTTCAAATAAACGTATGTCTGCTAAACAGCTTGTTCCGCTTGGCTTATTCGCCGGATTCGTTGATTCAACTGGGGGTGGTGGCTGGGGTCCGATTACGACACCTGTGCTTTTGGCAAGAGGAAATGAAGCTAGGAAAGTTATCGGATCTGTAGATACGAGTGAGTTTCCTGTTTCACTCGCTGCAACAATCGGATTTTTCATTTCACTTGGATGGGAACAAGTAAGTTGGGTTTGGGTATTTTCTCTTATGCTTGGTGGTATCGTAGCAGCACCAATCGCTGCATGGTTAGTGCGCATCGTTCCTTCTCATTTACTTGGCGTATTAGTTGGTGGCCTGATAATCTTTACAAACATTCGTACACTGCTTGCTACATTTAAAGTGGATCCAACTATTATTTCACTTTCTTACGTGGCAGTTGGGCTTGTCGTTATTATTTCTATTTTCATTGCTGTTCGCAATCATTCCAAGCGTTCTAACACACCGACAGCCGGATATCCGAATGATCAAAAACAAATGCTACCATAAAGATAAAAATACCGCCCGATATACTTCGAGCGGTATTTTTTATTTTTCTATTTTCCAATTGATCATTGTTTCTGTAGTGCCTACTCTTTTCATATGTAATTTCTCTAATACACGAATCGAGCTAATATTTTCAAGAAGTGTCTCCGCAATAATCATTTCTACCTCTCCTGTTTGAAAAGCCCAATTTATTAATTCTCTTACAGCTTCTGTCGCATACCCTTTATTCCAATATTTCTCAATAAATCCGTAACCAATTTCTACTGTATGTTCCTCATTTGGTTTTCCTTTAAATCCTATATCACCTAGAACGATGTCATCTTCTTTGCGAATGACATACCACGCCCCCCAAGGTAATAAAGCCTTATCTTTTTTTACAGTTTCTACATGCCCTACAATATGTGGACCACTATTATATCCTTGCTCGTTAGCAACGCGAATACTCTCTTCTGTACACGGCACTATATAAAGCCTTTCTGTTTCTAATTTCATGTTGATTTCCCCTTTTTTATTCAACGTTTCTCTAATTATATCAAAAAATATGACCTTATTATAAATGTCGAATTATATTTTCTGAATTTTCTTTTAATTTTTGAAGGGTTTTTCAATATTTTTTGCGAAACATTTGTATAACAATTTTTTCTTTGCTTATTGTTACATAATAGTAGGTTCGGGTGGAGTTTTGCAAGCGTTTCCTATACAATAACCGATATTTTTTGACTTTTCCTAACAAAATATCTTGCAATATATTCAGAAAGTCATTACAATTGCCATATATTAAAAATCTTAGCAATATATAAATCCTCATCAATCCGATGAGGTAGAGGTTGCGACTTTTAAGAGTACGACGGACGAGACACAGAGAATGTCAGCTGACTCCGTTTGAAAGGAAAAGTTGCCGAAGTTTATATTTCTTCTCTGGAAATATGAGCTGGGGCTGTCTCCGAAAGGAACAGAACTGTCACGTTTACAAAATTACCGTGTAAACGTGGGGTGCTATCTTAACGGAAGGGTATGATGGGGTGGTTATTTGTGAAACGTTCCGCCAAATTCCTTTGGCGGTT
>Ga0102589_1005799_pt1 | contig 10558 bp, 9 predicted proteins | sample AraplaMF_Col_mLB_FD_76858 | JGI IMG/M metagenome (GOLD analysis project Ga0102589, IMG submission 76858) | Arabidopsis root microbial communities from the University of North Carolina, USA - plate scrape MF_Col_mLB | ecosystem: Host-associated > Plants > Roots > Endosphere | place: USA... | reverse complement strand
CGGCGCGGGTGATCTCCATCATCTGGTTCAGGACGATCGCCGGCTGTTCGCCGCCCGAGTGACCGCGGGCTTCGAAACCGACGGCGTCGATCGCGCTGTCGACTTCATTGGTGCCGACGACCTGGGCGATCATGTCGCCGAGACGGTCGCTCTTCGACAAATCGATCGGCTCGAAGCCGACCTTGGCGGCATGGGCGAGACGATCCTTGTTGAAGTCGCCGATCATGACGACGGCAGCGCCGAGGATACGGGCCGAAGCTGCGGCGGCAAGACCGACCGGGCCGGCACCGGCGACATAGACCGTAGAGCCGACGCCGACACCGGCGCGGACCGCGCCATGGAAGCCGGTCGGCAGAATGTCGGACAGCATCGTCAGATCGCGGATCTTCGCCATCGCCTTGTCGCGATCCGGGATCTTCAGGAGGTTGAAGTCGGCATAGGGGATGGTGACGTAGCGCGCCTGGCCGCCGATCCAGCCGCCCATGTCGACATAGCCGTAGGCGCCGCCGGCGCGTGACGGATTGACCGTCAGGCAGACGCCGGTGTCCTGCGACTTGCAGCAGCGGCAGCGGCCGCAGGCGACGTTGAAGGGAACGGAGACGATATCGCCGATCTCGAGCATCTCGACATCGACGCCCTTTTCGATGACTTCGCCGGTGATTTCATGGCCGAGAACCAGGCCCGGCATGGCGGTCGTGCGGCCGCGGACCATGTGCTGATCGGAGCCGCAGATATTGGTCGAGATAACCTTCAGGATGACGCCATGCTCGATGCGGCGGCCATCAGGCGCTTCCAACTTGGGATCATCGATGTCGCGGACTTCGACCTTGCCGGGCCGCAGATAGACCACGCCTCTGTTCTTGCTCATTTTCGTCTCCTCCGTTGAAAATGTCGCCATCCCGCGCGGCTCCTCCCGCTGCGGGCTGTGCTCACAGATTAGAGGATATGGAAACAGGCACCGTTCCGAATGCGACGGTTTGGGTCCGGAATTGGCCGCTCAATGACGCTTCGGCTGGCCGCTTTCCTTCGCCAGGCTCTTCTTCAGCGCGTCCATGATGTTGACGACATTGCCGGTCGATTTCACCGGCGGCGCCTTCTTGACCGGTGTCATCTTCTTCATGGTCTTCAGCTTGGCGCGGATGATGCTCTGCAGCCGCTTCTGTACCGGGTCCTGCATCATCGCCGGGCTCCAGTCCTGCGTCTGGTCCTTCACCAGCTTCTTCATCATCGCCAGCACCTTGGCATCCGCCTTGGCGTCGATATCGACGGTGCCGGCAGGCTCGCGCAGCTCGTCGCCGTAATGCAGCGTCCAGAGCACGATGCCCTTGCCCTGCGGCTCCAGAAGCACAGCGCGTTCGCGGCGGTAAAGCACCAGCCGGGCGATGCCGACCACGTCGTTTGCGGCCATCGCCTCGCGGATGACGCAGAAGGCCTCGGTGCCGACCTTGTCTTCGGGCGCCAGGAAATGCGGCTTGTCGTACCAGATCCAGTCGATCGAGCCGCGCGGCACGAAGCTGTCGATATCGATCGTCCGCGTGCTCTCAAGGCCGACCTCGTCGAGTTCGGCATCCTCGAGCAGCACATAGTCGTCCTCGCCACGCGGATAGCCCTTCACCTGCTCCTTCGCCGCAACCGGCCGATGGGTGACGCTATCGACATAGCGGCTCTCGACGCGGTTCTTGGTGTTGCGGTTCAGGACGTTGAAGCGCACCTTGTTGCTGTCGGTGGTCGCAGGGGTCAGCGATACCTGCGCCGTCACCAGCGAGAGCTTCAGGTAGCCTTTCCAGAATGTCTGCCGGGGCATGGCTCGTCTCCTCACGCAGCCTGATCGAGTTCGGGATAATGGCGGAAGATGCCGTTTATGTTGAAGGCGAGGCGGCGATCCGATTTCAGGTAGGCCGCAATATTCGGCCGCTGTTCGACCATGTCATGCAGCGCTTGCAGCAACGGATATCGCTTCTCGGAGCCCTTCATCGCCTTCGGGAAAGCATAGCGCAGCCCTTCGAGCACCTGAAACAGCGACAGGTCCACATAGCTCAGCTTGTCGCCGGAGATATGCGCCGTTCCCTTCGGATTGTTGGCGATGACGCGTTCGAAATAGCCGAGGAACTTCGGGATGCGTTCCTTGATGAATTCGGCCGAGCGGGCCTTCGCTTCTTCCTTCTGGTCCTCATAGTAGAGCGAGGTCGCGATGGGGTGGTGCGTGTCGTGCACCTCAGCGACGAAATCGGTGATCGTCAGCTGCAGGCCGTTGAGCACATAGCGTGCTGTATCGTGCTTGGGCGCCAGGCCGAGCTTCGCTCCGAGATAGAAGAGGATATTGGCGACATGCGAGACGATCAGATCGCCATCCTTCAGAAAGGGCGGCGCGAAGGGGATGTCGGCGCTTGCGCTATCTTCCATGATCTTCATCATCGGACCGGTGCCGCGATCGCTGCCGGATTCGCGCGTCACGTCGATGTAGCTGGCGCCAGCTTCCTCAAGCGCCAGGCGCACGAACTCGCCGCGCCCCTGTATTCCGTCCCAGTAATAGAGCTCGTATGCCATGCAATTCCCCGGCTAGCGTCATCCTGTTCCACCCCTTGAAATGTGGCGGCTTGCCTATCCGTCAACGGGCGCGGCTCGTGCGTCAATGATGAGCGTGCTGCTCATTGCGCTTGCGGGTCGCTGCGGCCTTCTTGGCAGACGCCGAACGCTCTGCCGCCGGGCGTGATGCCGACGCCTTGCCGCCGATCCGGCCACCCTTCTCGGAGGAGACGTGGGTATCCTTCTTGCCGCGTCCGGAGCCGGATTTGTTACCACCACCTTCTTCCTTGTTGACGGTCGCCCAGGCGCGGCGTTCAGCTTCCTTGTGGGAGACGCCGCGGTCTTCGTAGCCTTCTTCGATGTGTTCTGCCTTGCGCTTCTGCCTGTCGGTATAGGCCGATTTATCGCCTCTGGGCATGGCTGCCTCCTCTTCGTGCAAAGAGATTCCAACCGTTCGGAACCTGAAAGGTTCCGCTCTTTTTGCGCCGCAGAACGATTCTTACGTAAACGGAACAAAAGCCGCGTTAACCCTGTTTTTGGGGGCAAGTCCTGCAAACCTGATGACCAAACAGGAAGGAGCAGAGAGATGGATAACCACATCAGCGAAGCCGATGGAAACGGCAAGATCGATCTGAATGGCCAGCTGTCGCCTGTTGCCTACAGCCTCAAGGTAAGGAAGGGCACAGGCCGGTCCTTTGAGATCAGCGTACGGCTGCTCGCGCCACGCGACTGGCTGCTGCAGCGCGGTTTCGGCAGCGATGCCGTCCTGATCAGCGCCAGCGGTGCGCGCATTCCCGTCTATCATCCGGGCGGAGAGTTGGGCAGCGGCGATGCGCTATCCGTGGAGCTCGTCGCCCGCGACGACAGCTGCACCAGCACGGACGATATCGTCCGCAAATATCCGGAGTTCAACAGCGGCAGCCATAAGCTCGATGGTTTCTGAAGTCTCAGGCAATCGGGCGCTGCAACGCGGCGGTCTTGACGGCCTTGTCGAGAGCGGTGCTGCTGAACGGCTTGGTCAAAAGCACCGAGCCGGTAAAGCGGGCCGCTTCCGGCAGGCTGCTGTTGCCGGTCGCAAAGACAATGCCGACCGAGGGGAAGGCAGCCCGCGCCTTGGCCGCGAAGGCCGGGCCGGACATGCCGGGCAAGCCGACATCGGCGACGATGACATCGATCGCCGCGGCGGCGAGGATCTCGACTCCGCGCTCGCCGCTTTCCGCCTCGATTACCTCGTAGCCCAGGTCCTGCAGGATCTCGGCGGTATCCATGCGGATGAAGGCGTCGTCTTCGACGAGGAGCAGCTTCAGCTTTTCCTGAATGATCTCGCGCGGCGGCGTACCGGGAGCGGCAGAGGCCGCTGCATGCCCCTGGCGGCGCTGCGCCTGATTGGCAAGCACATGGCGGATTTTCCGGGCGAGCGCTTCGCGCGTATAGGGCTTCGAGAGCAGTTCGAGGCCCGGATCCAGCCGTCCGCCGTGGACGATCGAGTTCTCGGTATATCCTGACGTATAGAGCACGCCGATATGCGGCAGCCGCTCGCGCGCCATGCGGGCAAGCTCCGGGCTCTTCAGCGTGCCGGGCATGACGACATCGGTGAACAGCAGATCGATGTGGACGCCGCTTTCGATGACGGTGAGCGCGCTCTGCGCATCGCGCGACTTCAGAACGTAATAGCCGAGATCGGTCAACATCTCGACGACGGTGGCGCGGACGCCCTCATCGTCCTCGGCGACCAGGATGGTTTCGGTGCCGCCGACGGCCGGAATCGTCTCGATGCTGGCGATCCGATCCTCGCTCTGGAAGGAGCGCGGCAGATAGAGCTTGATCGTCGTGCCCTCTCCGACCTCGCTATAGATCTTCACATGGCCGCCGGATTGCTTGACGAAACCGTAGACCATCGAGAGCCCGAGGCCGGTACCCTTGCCCTCCGGCTTGGTGGAGAAGAACGGCTCGAAAGCCTGCTCGATCACGTCGGCGGTCATGCCCGAACCGGTGTCGGTCACTGCGAGCACGACATATTGCCCGGGCACGACCTCGGGATGGGTGCGGCTATAGGAATCGTCGAGGAAGGCATTGCCAACTTCGATCGTCAGCTTGCCGGAACCGTCCATCGCATCTCGGGCGTTGATCGCAAGGTTCAGCAGCGCATTCTCGATCTGGATCGGATCGGCAAAGGTGTTCCAGAGACCGCCGGAGACGACGGTCTCGACCTCGATTTCTTCGCCGAGCGCGCGCCGCAGCATATCGTCCATGCCGGCGACGAAGCGGCCGACATTGATGACTTTCGGCTCCAGCGGCTGGCGGCGGCCGAAGGCGAGAAGCTGGCTTGCCAGCCGCGATCCGCGATCGACAGCGGTCAGCGCATTGGAGATGCGCTCCTTGGCGCGGGTATTGCTGGAGACATCCTTGCCGAGCAGCTGCAGATTTCCTGAGATGACCTGCAGCAGATTGTTGAAGTCGTGCGCCACGCCGCCGGTGAGCTTGCCGATCGATTCCATCTTCTGGGCCTGCTGCAAGGCGGCCTCGGCCTGCTGGCGTTCGGCGATCTCGGCAGCGACGCGCACTTCGAGCGTCTCGTTGAGGCGGCGCAACTGCTCCTCGACATTGCGGCGCTGGTTGATCTCCATCTCCTGGGCGCGAACCAGCCGCGCATTGTCGATGGCGACAGCTGCCTGACCGGCGAGGCTGACAAGACTTGCCTCGGCCGCATCGTTGAACCGCCCGGGCTGGGCGTGACCGAAAAACAGGCCGCCGATCACGCTCCCATCGCGCGATTTGACCGGCACGGCGAGATAGCTGCGCACCGGCAGATGCCCCTTCGGCATTCCCTGATGCGGCGCGTTCTTGCCATATCGCGGGTCTTGCAGGATATCGTCGGAGCGCACCACGCCCTCGCCGCTGAAAGTCGGCGCGAAGACCTTGGTGTTGCGCGGCATCGGAAAGCGCTCGAAATTCTTCCGGTCGACGCCCGACAGCGCGTAGAGCATGTAGCTGCCCCCTTCGCCGTCATCGACATTGTAGAAGAAGGCGCCGAATTCCGCGCCGGTCAGCGCCACGCCGGCATCGACGGCGGTCTGCGTCAGCCGCTCGACATTGAGTTCGGCGGTGATCGCCGCACCGGCGGCGTTGACGATCGACAATGCGTCGGACTTGATCCGCAACTCATCCAGCGCGCGCCGCTCGCGCTGCTTGGCCATCACCTGCGCCGAGACTTCCATGGTGGCGCAGAGAATACCGGCTATCGAGCCGGTTTCATCGCGCAGTGGCGTGTAGGAGAAGGTGAACCAGGTATCGGCGACCTTGCCGGCGCGCCGCATCGGGACCAAAAGTTCCTCGAAAAGCTGTGCCTGGCCGCTCAGCGTGGCCTTCACGATCGGTTCGAACTGCTGCCAGATATCGCTCCAGACCTCACGGAACGGACGGCCGAGCGCCTGCGGGTGGCGCTCCGCGAAAACGGGCACATAGGCATCGTTGTAGATGAAGGCGAGGTCGGGTCCCCAAGCCACGAACTTCGCATGGCGGGAATTCAGCATTGCGTCGGCGTAGTAGCGCAGCGAGGCAGGCCACTGATCGACAGGCCCTATGCCCGAGGCGTGGAATGCTGGATCCCGGAGCATCTTGCCGATTTCGCCGCCACCTTTCGGCCAATCGCCTTCAGTCTGCCCCGTCATTCATTTCACTTCCGTGCCAAGCCGCGAAGACGCGGCGCGATGCTGCCCAATTGCAGCTAAAATAGAGGGTCGCACGTATAGGGAAAGGGCTTGCGGAAAATAAGCTTAACACGCGTGTATTCGCTGAGGCGAATAACTGCCGGGTGGAAGAATTTTACTTGCGATTGAAGCGCTGCGCCGCAGCGATCGCCTTGGCGATATCGAAGAAGCGGCCCGATGTGGTGCGGCGTTCAGGAAAAACGAAACCGACCATGTTGTCGATCGCAAGCACTAGCCCGAGAGCCAGGATCAGATAGGCGAGGGCGGCAATCGTCAGGACCAGCATTTCCCCTCACACCGGAACGACGAACATGTAGCAGCTCGCTACAATCAGGGACACGAGGATGACGTCGAAATAGCCTTTGTTCATAGCGGTTCTCCCGTTCTCGCCATAAACATTCGAGGCGGTCTTTGGTTCCGCCATTCGTGGCCATTTCACGGCAATTTTTTGAAGTTGCCCCGCTGTTGACGCCATCTTCCTGGAATTATCCCCCGGGGCGCGAACCGCCCGTGAATCACACCATAAAACGCAAGTAATTCAGATATATGACATGAAACAGCGGACGCGGTTTTCATCGCGTCTGCACGTCGCCGACTGGCATGCTGCTTGGTCTGCCTTCAGGCAGACTTGCGGCTTGCCGTCTTCTTCGGAGCGGCTGCAGCTTTGACGGCGCCATTGGTCTTGGTGCCGGTCGTTGCGGTCCGCTTTGCCTTGGTCTTTACTTCGGTGCCGTCCTTGGAGGCCGCAGAGGTTTCGAGCGTCTCACGCTCTTTCCTTGCCTGCTCCCAATGAATTGAATCGCGCCCCGTCGGATGGCCCTCTTCTTCCCAGAGAGCATATGCACGCTTCTTGATCCACTCTTCGCGAGTTTCTGCCATCGCTGATCTCCCGTCACAACATGCCGCAGTCAAACGCTAGACTAGGTGGGATGGTTCCAGAGGAATCATGCAGTTTCAAGAAGAATTTTGACACACTGCAAAACATTGTTTGCGCTGCAACATAAATGGGCAGTGAAGCCTCTTTAATATTCAGTGGTTTGTACTTTTCTGCCCAATAAAACGGCGTTCGCGCATCCCGCGCAGAAACGCCAACGCCGCAGGGAACAAGCGGCCGCTCCCGGCAGTTCAAGACCCGTCGCATCGGATCAAGCGGAGTAGGCATGCAGAAGACGGAAAAGCGCAGGATGGCCTGGGGGCCGCAAGCAATCGACGGCGGCATGCGCTTTCGTCTGTGGGCGCCGGGAGAGGCCGAGGTTTCGCTGCGCCTCAATGGACGCGATACGCCGATGGTGCGTTTCGAGGATGGCTGGTTCGAGGCCGCGATCGCCGACGTGAAAGCGGGCGACGTCTATGCCTTCGTCACCGGGGATGGCCGCGCAGTACCCGACCCAGCCGCCCGCCGCCAAAAGGGCGACGTCCACGGATTGTCGCTTGTCGCTTCCTCCGACTACCGCTGGCGCTCCGACAGCTGGACGGGCCGCGACTGGGAAGAGGCCGTCATCAGCGAAATCCATATCGGCACCTTCACGCAAGCAGGCACTTTCGCCGGTGCTGCCGAACAGCTCGTCGATCTCGCGGCGGCAGGGACTACCGCAATCGAGATCATGCCGGTGGCGCAATTCGCGGGTCAACGTGGCTGGGGCTATGACGGCGTGCTGCATTATGCGCCTCATCCCGCCTATGGCACGCCGGATGAGTTCCGCGCCTTCATCGATGCCGCGCATGCTGAGGGCATCATGGTGCTGCTCGATGTCGTCTACAATCACTTCGGGCCGGAGGGAAATTATCTCCACGGCTACGCGCCGGAGTTCTTCCGCACCGACCGGGCGACGCCCTGGGGCGATGCCATCGATTTTAGCCAACCGGCGGTGCGCCGCTATTTCATCGACAATGCGCTCTACTGGATCGGCGATTTCCGGCTGGATGGCCTGAGGCTCGATGCCGTCGAGCAGATCCATGACATGTCGGCCCGCCATGTGTTGGACGAGCTGGCACAGGAGGTACGGGCCGCTTTTCCCGACCGCAAGGTGCATCTGGTCATCGAGGACCAGCGAAACCTGGTGAGCCTTCTCGAACGCGACGCCCGCGGCGGCATAAAGGCATTCACCGCGGAGTGGAACGATGACTTCCATCACGTTGCCCATATCATCGGGACCGGTGAGGCCGATGGCCACTACACCGCCTTTGCCGGAGATCTCTGGCAGAAGACCCGGCTCGCCCTGCAGCACGGCTTTGTCTATCCGGACCGTGCCAACCCGCCTGTGCTGCCGGATGGCGAGCGCGTCTACCTGCCGCCGGAAGCCTTCATCAACTTCCTGCAGAACCACGACCAGATCGGCAACCGCGCCTTCGGCGAGCGTCTCGCCAGCCTCGCCCCGCAAGAGACGGTCGAAGCGTTGACCGCCATCATGATGCTGTCGCCGCAGATCCCCTTCCTGTTCATGGGCGAGGACTATGGCGAGAGCCAGCCCTTCTATTTCTTCTGCGACTATACGGGCGAACTCGGCGAGATCGTCCGCAAGGGTCGCATGGCCGAGGCGGAAGGTTTTGGCGGGTTGAAGGACGGCCGCTCGAAGGATGAGCTGCCGGACCCGAATGCCCAATCGACCTTCGACGGCTCGAAGCTGCAATGGCAGCGCGCCGAAAGCCCGGAAGGCCGGCGCCGGAGAGATCTCGTGCGCGAGCTTGCCCGTCTTCGCCAGCTGCATATCGTTCCGCTGATCAAGGAGACTGGCCGGATGCATGCCAAGGCACTGGAGGCCGCTGACGGTGGGCTGGCGATCGATTGGCATATGGAGGGTGCGGTGCTGCAGCTGCGCGCCAACCTTTCGGCAGAGCCGTTGACGCTCCCCGCCGCAAGCGGCCGGCCGATTTATGGCGCGCCGCCGGAGAGCAGGCTCTATGCGCCGAACACGGTTGTTTTTGCCATCGCCTGATCTCTAATGAAAAATTCGCGCAGAACGCGAAGGGCGGCGAATTGAACGCCGCCACTTTACGTCTATATTTCGAGCCGATGTTCTATCTCATATCGACTTACTGGCCGCATATTCTCTTCGTCATATCGATCGCCATGGGAGCAGCGGCGGCGATTCATGCCGCCATGACCAAGGAAGAGGTGCGCGCCGCGATCGGCTGGGTCGGCGTCATCATCCTGTCGCCAATCGTCGGCGCCGTGCTTTATGCGATCGCGGGTGTGAACCGCATTCGCCGTAAGTCGCTCAGCCTGCGGCGCGACGCGCTGCTGCCTGAGGATGAACTCGATGAACTCGAGACTTTCGATGCCGACGCCGAGACCGTTATCGGCGGATTCGGCTACCGCTTTGCGGCGCTGCAGACGCTCGGCGATCGCGTCGCGCGCAATCCGCTGACCACGGGCAATACGATCGACATGCTGGAGAATGGCGACGATGCCTATCGCGCCATGAAGACCGCGATCGATGGCGCGGCGCGCAGCGTGCTTCTGGAAACCTACATCTTCGATCGCGACAAGATCGGCCTCAGGATCGCCGATGCGCTGATCGCGGCCGTCAAGCGCGGCGTCGAGGTTCGGGTCCTCATCGATGCTGTTGGCGCGCGCTATTCGGTGCCGAGCATTCTCGGCTATCTCTCGGAGGGCGGCGTCACCGTCTCGGTCTTCAACGGCAATGTCATCATGGGCCTCCGGCTGCCCTATGCCAATCTGCGCACCCACCGCAAGATCGTCATCGTCGACGGCCGGATGGCGCTGACTGGCGGCATGAACATCCGAGAGGGGTTCAGCGAGGAGATATCGGGCGAGGGCTATGCCCGCGACACGCATTTCTCGGTGACCGGCCCCGCCGTCGCCGATCTCTTCGACGTGGCCGCCGAAGACTGGCGCTTTGCGACGGGCGAACTCCTTAACGGGGAGCCCTGGCGGATCGAGACACCAGAGCGCGAACCCGGCGATCCCGTTTTCATGCGCGTCGTCGCCTCCGGTCCTGACCGCAGCGTCGAAACCAATCACAAGATGCTGATGGGTGCCTTCTCCGTGGCGCGCAAGTCGATCCGCATCATGTCGCCCTATTTTCTGCCGGATCGGGAGCTGATCAGCGCGCTGGTCACGGCGGCACGTCGCGGCGTCGAGGTCGATATCGTCGTTCCCGCCGTCAATAATCTGATGCTGGTCGATCGGGCGATGACGGCGCAGTTCGACCAGATCCTCAAGAACTACTGCCGTATCTGGCGGGCGACCGGTAGCTTCAGCCATTCGAAGCTGCTGACGGTCGATGGTGCCTGGGCCTATGTCGGTTCGTCGAATATCGATCCCAGATCGCTGCGGTTGAATTTCGAGATCGACCTCG
>Ga0102589_1005794_pt1 | contig 10564 bp, 8 predicted proteins | sample AraplaMF_Col_mLB_FD_76858 | JGI IMG/M metagenome (GOLD analysis project Ga0102589, IMG submission 76858) | Arabidopsis root microbial communities from the University of North Carolina, USA - plate scrape MF_Col_mLB | ecosystem: Host-associated > Plants > Roots > Endosphere | place: USA... | reverse complement strand
GCCGGCTCCGCAGGCGCGTTTGCCAAGGGTCTGTACGCCAGCGCCTCGCTGGGCCTGAAGGTGGCGTATCCATTCTGCGACCTCACCCTGCGCGAGTGGATCCACCGCGAAGTGCCTCGATACCAGAAGGTCGACCCGGTCACCAAGCTCAACAAGCTGCTGATCCGCGACCACATCGCCACGCGCTTCGACGAACTGCCTTACGTCACCGGCAAGGGCAGCTTCCGTTTCGACGTTCGCGGCCTGGCGAAGGCGCGCTTCGATCGCGTGCGCGAGTTCGCGCGCGACTGCGAACAGATGCCCGGTGCGGCCGCGTGGCTGGATCGCAACCGCCGTCGCCTCGACAACAAATACCACGCGTCGAAGTTCTACCTGCTGGCCGTCGTGCTGCCGTGGCTGGCGGCCCGGCGCGAAAGCCGCGTGCAGGCGCAGGACACCGACACACGCGAACGCGCCTATGCCTGACCTGTTGCGACGACGGATCGCCGCATCGCTCGCGATCGTGTCCGCCGCGCCGTTGGCGTTGCGGGCCGCGACATCCGTTGGAAGCGCCATTGTCGATGTACGCAGGCATGGCGCGGTCGGCAATGGCGTCGCCAACGACACGCGCGCATTCCAGGCGGCCATCGACTCGCTCCCGCAATCCGGCGGCACCGTGCAGGTGCCGCCCGGCGACTACCTCATCGACCCCGTCGTCGGCGTGAAGCTGCGCAGCCGCATGCACCTGGCGATGGCGCCCGGCACGCGCCTGCTGGCCAAGCCCAACGCCGCCGAACGCGCGTACGTGCTCAACGCTTACCGCGTGAGCGACACGACGATCTCCGGCGGCCGCATCATCGGCGAGCGTTCCAGCCACAAGGGCAAGACCGGCGAATGGGGCCACGGCCTGATGATCCGCGCGTCCGAACGCGTGAACGTGCGCGACATGCACATCTCGCACTGCTGGGGCGACGGCATCTCGATCGGTGGCGCGAAAGTAGGCGCGGCGTTCGTGCCGAGCCGCGAGGTGACGATCGAACGTGTTTCCTGCGCCGACAATCGCCGGCAGGGGCTCACCATCGGCCGGTCGCGCCGCGTGCGCGTGTTCGATTCGGAGTTCATCGACACCGGCGGCACACTGCCGGGCGCGGGAATCGACGTGGAGCCCGACGCGGGCGACACCGCCGATGACATCCTCATCGCCCGCTGCACCGTGCGCGGCAACCAAGGCGCGGGTATCCAGCTGTACAAGCGCGTGACCCATGCCACCGTGCGCGACTGCCTGATCGAGCACAACCGCGGGCACGGAATCCTCACGGTGGGCGCGGGCAATTGCCGCATCGAGGACAACCGCATCCGCGAGAACGCGCTGGGCGGCGTCGGCGTTCGCCCCGGCACGGATGGGCTGGTCATCTCGCGCAACGAGTTCGACGACAACGGCCCGACCGGCACGGCGTCCAACGGGAAGCGCCGCGGCGGCAAGCGGCACGTGGTCATCGGCGAGAAGACGCAGCGCATCAGCGTCGGGGCCGACAACCGCTATCTCGATTGAGCCAAGCGGGCTCATCCGCACGAAGCGCCACATCGCGCAAATCCAATCCGTCCTTGTAGCCCGGGTAAGCCCAGCGAACCGGAAGCCGCCGGACGTGGACACGGATTCCCTCAGTGCCGCGCTCGTCCTGGCTACGAAAAACGAACATGCGATGTGATGAAATCTTCACCGCACTGATTTCACGTGCTCGATTTCACATCGCACAACGGGCGTATTCGCAGCGAGCACAACCGCACGCGAAACAGCCGAGCCCGGTTCATCCTGCGCATACGCGCTCAAGGGCGCAGCATCGACAACGCAGTCATGAACTTGAATGCGCGAGAAGATGAACAACGCAGGCTGATTTCCATGCCCGCGTGCACAAATAGTGAAAGTTACGGTTTCGATTCACGTTTGTTCCGGTAGGGTGCACGGCAGTCACGAAGATGATCGTGGCGTGATGAGGTGAAGTTCGCGAGGGGGCGCGCTTCACACACCAAGCCCCATCGAGCCGAACCGCTCACCCGGGGGCGTTCCTTGAATTCCGGAACCCTACTGTGAACGATACCCAGCCCATGGCGCCCGCGACCGCCGAACGTCGCGAATTCCTCCGCAAGTCCATGCTCCTCGCCATTCCGCCCGTGCTCGGCTTCGCCGGCATCGGCAAAGTGATGGCCGCCGCCGGCGCCACCACCGCAGCAACCGCCAACGCGCCCACGCGCGCACGCGGCACCGCCTCGGTCAGCGTGCGCAACTACGGCGCTCTTGGCAACGGCGCAAACGACGACACCAAGGCTTTCCAGGCCGCGATCAACGCCCTTCCCTCCTCCGGCGGCACGGTCACCGTCCCGGCCGGCAACTATGTGATCGACCCCACCGTCAACGTCCGCCTGCGCAGCAAGATGCATCTGAAGCTGGCCGACGGTGCGCGACTTCTGGCCAAGCGCAACAACGCCGAGCGCGCCTATGTGCTGATGGTCTACAAGGTCAGCGACGTGGAAATCTCCGGCGGCGAGATCGTCGGCGACCGCGAGAACCACCTGGGCAGCACGGGCGAATGGGGGCACGGCATCATGGTGCGCGGCTCCTCGCGCGTCACGGTGCGCGACATCTACATCTCCAAGTGCTGGGGCGATGGCATCTCCATCGGCGGCGCCATGGTCACCGGCGCTCCGACGGTGCCGTGCAACGACGTGGTCATCAACAACGTGGTGTGCACCAACAACCGCCGCCAGGGCCTGACCATCGGCTGCTCGAGCAACGTGAAGGTCTACGACAGCGAGTTCAGCTATTCCAACGGCATCGCCCCGCAGTGCGGCATCGACATCGAGCCCGACTCGGGCGATTCGCGCACCACCGATACCGTGCTCATCCAGAACTGCCTGATCCGCCGCAACAAGGGCAACGGCATCCTGTCCTACAAGCGCGTGAAGAGCGTGACGGTCAAGAACTGCACCATTGAGTACAACGGCGGCTACGGCCTGCTGACGGTGGGCGCCAACACCGGCTACATCGCGCAGAACCGCTTCCAGCACAACTATCTGTATGGCGCGATGTTCTCGGCAGCCAGCAAGAGCTATCAGACCAGCGGCAACGTCTTCAAGAACAACCACACCCGCATGCACGGCGTGAATACGGCGTCCACGCCGTACAAGTCGATGACCGGGCTGGTGGGCGGCAACAACGGCAACGGTGCGCACATCGCCAAGAGCTCGGACAGCACCGACATCCGCGTTACGACGAACCAGTACGCGAAGTAAACGCGCGCGAACCCGGCTCCACGATTCGACACTCGTCATAGGCAAACGGCCGGCGCAAGCCGGCCGTCTTTTTGTGTCTCGCACGAAAGATGGCCCTCCGCGTCCGTGACCTGCCGCACAACTGTTTCGCTTTCGATACATGCAAGCGGTGTCGTTCATCTGACGATGCAAACGTGATCGCGCGGTAAAGGTTGCAGAAAAACGGTTCGCTACCATCGAACGTCCTCCACCACCGGACGTTCCGCCGCTCCAGTCGCACATGCTCCACGCGATGGGTGGCCCGCCATGCCGATGCGAATCGTCTTCTTCGCGAACACCGACTGGTATCTCTACAACTTCAGGCTTTCCACGGCCAGGCACCTCCAGGCGCAGGGCGCGGAAGTGGTGATGGTTTCGCCGCACGGCGAATTCGGCGCACGCTTCGCCGAACACGGCATCCGCTGGGAAGTGCTTCCGATGGACCGCGCGAGCCTCAATCCCCTGCGCGAGGCGGTGACGATCCACCACCTCACCCGCCTGCTGCGCCGCGAGCGCCCGCAGCTGATCCACAACTTCACCGTCAAATGCGCCGTCTATGGCGCACTCGCGGCGCGACTGTCCAACGTGCCGGCGGTGGTCAACGCGGTCGCGGGCATGGGCTATGTCTACGCGAGCAACACCTTGAAGGCGCGCGTGCTGCGTCCGGTGGTGAGCACGCTCATGCGATCCACCCTGGGCCATGGGCATTCGCGGGTGATCCTGCAGAACCCCGACGACGCCGCCGCCCTGACGGAATCGAAACTGGTGCCAGCCGAGCGCATCCGCATCATCCGCAGCTCCGGCGTGAACATCGACCGCTTCCAGCCTGTGTCCCACACTGGCGACGGCCCGCTGCGCGTGCTCCTTGCCGCGCGCCTGCTGCGCGAGAAGGGAGTCGGAGAATTCGTCGAAGCCTCACGCATGCTGCGCGAGCGCGGACGGAAGGTGGAGTTCCTGCTGGCCGGCACGCCGGACCCGGGCAATCCCTCCTCCTACGGCAAGCATGAGATCGACCAGTGGCACCAGCAGGGCCTGGTCGACTGGCTCGGCCACGTCGACGACATGCCCGCGTTGATGCGCACGGTGCACGTGATGGCGCTGCCCAGCTATTACCGCGAAGGCGTGCCGCGATGCCTGATCGAAGGCGCCGCGAGCGGCCTGTGCCTGATCACCACCGACCTGCCCGGCTGCCGCGAGGTCGTCACCGGTCACGGCATCGATGGGCTGCAGGTGCCGCCACGCGACGCGCCGTCGCTCGCCGCACTGCTCATGCAGCTGGACGACGACCGCGCGCTGGTGAAACAGCTCGGCACCCGGGCGCGCGAGCGCGCCGAGCGTCATTTCGACGAACGACTCGTCATCGACCGAACCCTGGAGGTGTACGCGGAGCTGCTGGCCGATCCGTTCCCCGCGCGCTCGGCCGTCGCTGGATGACCGCGCGCATGAGTGCGAGCGCCTGGCGACCGGCGGCAACGGCGATCGGCCTGCTCTGGCTGGCGACGTTGGCCGGCGCGGGCATGGTGTTTCTTGCGCAGGTGCTGCTTGCGCGACGTCTCGGACCCGATGCGTACGGCCTGTTCGCCTCATCATTGGCGACGGTGACGGTGGTGGCGCCGATGGCCGGCTTCGGGCTGTCGCAATTCCGCCTCAAGGCCTACGGTGCCGAAGGATGGGCGGCGGATCGCTGGCTGCGGCCGTCGTTGCGTTTCTCGACCTTCACCGGTGCACTCGCGTGCGCGGCGGTCATCGCATGGGCGCTGATGGGCAATGCCGTCGACGATGAAACACGGTTGACGTTGCTGCTTCTGGTGCCGGTGATCGCGGGCGTGTTCGCGGTGGATCTGGTGGGCAGCAAGCTGCGCCTGGAAGAGCGCCACAGCGCGCTGGCCGGTTGGCAATTGCTCATGCCGGCGGGTCGTCTCGCGGTGGCCGCGACGCTGCTGGCCTTGCCCATCGCAACCGCGCAGGGCGCCGCGTTGGGTTACGGCCTCGTCGCGCTGCTCATCGCCGGGCTCGCATTGCCCCAGCTCATCGCGATGCAGCGTGGACGCATGGATCTGAAGGGACACGGCGCACGCCCGGCAGTGGCCACCTTCGAAGCCTCGCCCGGGGCGATGCAGTTGTGGTCGAGCGCTTGGGCGTACGGCGTCGCCGCCGTGTTGTACCCGGTGTTCTTCCAGGTCAGCACGGTGCTGTTGAAGTACCTGGGCAGCAATGCGCAGGCCGGTCATTACGGCGTGGCGTTGGCGGTGATGACGGCCATCTACCTGTTTCCCGCGACGGTCTACCAGAAATTCCTGCTCTCGCGGCTGCATCGCTGGGCGGTGCACGACAAGCAGCGCTTCTGGCGCGTGTACCGGCTCGGCAACCTCGCGATGCTCGCGATGGGCGTGGTGGTTGGCGCGTTGCTGGCGGCATTGTCGCCCTGGCTGGTGCCGCTCGCGTTCGGGCCTGCGTTCGTCGACGTTGTCGAGTTGCTGACCATCCTCGCGCTGTGCGTGCCGATCCGCTTCCTTTCCACCGCCGTCGGTTCGGCGCTGCTGACCGAGCATCACATGCGCTATCGCGTCGTGGCGATGCTCGCGGCCACGCTCGTGGCGGTGGCGCTGAACTGGATGGCGATCCCGCGCTGGGGCCAGACCGGCGCAGCGTGGGCCACCGTAATCGCAGAAGCGGTGTTGCTGCTGGCCATGTGGCTCGGCACACGTCGCCTGCCCCGACCGGAGAACGCGGCATGACGCAGCGCCCGTGCGTTGGATTCACCGGCTACTACGGCATGCGCAACTTCGGCGACGACCTGTTCGGCGTGCTGTGCACCGCTGCCGCGCGGCAGTTCTGGAATGCGGACCCGCTTCTGGTCGGCCCCGGAATTGACGGCGCCCCAGCGCGCGCCATGTGGCCAGCGGCGCTGCCGGCGAACCTGTACGGCGCGCCCGGCGCGATCGGAAAGGCCGCGCGCGTCGTCGGGTTCGTGCGCGGCCTGCACGCGAGCGACGTGCTGGTGATGGGCGGCGGCTCGGTCATCACGGCACGCGAATCGTTCCGCAAGCCGATGATGCTGTCGGCGGTACGTCGCAAGCGCGTGCAGCTGGCAGCGGTGGGCGTTTCGGTCGGGCCGTTTCCGGACGCGGCGTCGGAAGCGGCGGCTGCGGCGTTCGTAAGCCAGTTCTCGTACCTGTCGGTACGCGATCGTCGCTCATACGAACTGGCGCGAAGAATGGGACTTGAGCACATCGTCCACGAGGGCCGCGACCTGGCCGGACTGCTCCCGAGCGTGGCGCCGCTGCCGGCGCCTGCCGCGGATGACGAGGACCGGGGCGTCGCGCGCATCGGCATCGCCCCCTGCCGCTATCAGGTCCGCGCGGACCATCCCGCGCCGACACCGTCGCAATGGCACGATGCCGTGGTGCACGCGGTGACGCGCATGGCCGCGCGCAACGCGTTGCAGGTGGAGATCTTCAGCCTGAACGGTCACCCGCAGCATGGCGACGAAGCCATGTCCGGACAATTGCAGCAGCGCCTGCGCGAGCGCGGCATCGCGACGGCCTTGCACGCCTATGCCGGCGGCGATCCGCTGCGCACGGTGGCGGCGATCCGTCGCTGCGAGGCCTTCATCAGCGCACGCCTGCACGGCGCGATCGTGGCGTACCTGTGCTCGGTGCCTTTCGCCATCGTCGACTACCACCCCAAGTGCCGCGACTTCGCGGACGACATCGGCTTGCCGCCCGCGCTGCGTATTACGGATGGCAATGTCGATACCGCCGCGTTCATGCACGTGATCGACGCGTTGCTGAACCCTGACGGGCCGCGAGCGCGCCTTTCACCCGGCGTATACGCCCATGAGGCGCAGGACATATTCCAATGCGCTCCATGGTCGACGATCCCATCCATCCCCCAGGTGCGCGTGTCGGGCGCGCCCGCGCGATGATTGATCCTGAGTCCACCGCTCCGGTCTGCGTCGTCGTGCCGTGCTATCGCTGCGGCGCGACCATCGCCGATTCCGTGGCCTCCATTGCGGCGCAGACGTTGCCGCCGCGCCAGGTGCTGCTCGTCGACGACGCGAGCCCCGACGACACCGTCGAGGCACTGCATGCAGTTGCCGCGAAGTACGCACCGGGGTGGATCGAAGTGATTTCCCTGGCGAAGAATGGCGGCCCGTCCGCGGCCCGCAACGCGGGCTGGGATCGAGCAACACAGCCCTACGTGGCGTTCCTCGACTCCGACGACACATGGGTTCCGACCAAGCTCGAGTTGCAGATGCGCGCCCTGCGCGCCGATCCGGAGATCGCGCTGCTCGCGCATCGCATGCAGGTGCGCGACCGCGACGTCCCGCCACCCGCCGTACCGCGGCAGGCGCGAACGCACATCGTGCCGCGGCGCCGGCTGCTGCTGAACAATCCGTTTCCGACCGCCTCGGTCGTCCTGCGTCGCGATCTTCCGTTCCGCTTCGACGAGAACTACCGCCGCGTGGAGGATTTCCTGTTGTGGGGCCAGATCGGCTTCTCCGGCTACCGCTGCGCCAAGCTCGACCAGGTGCTGGCGTACTGGCACAAGGCGAACTATGGCGCCGGCGGGCTGAGCGCGGACCTCAAAGCCATGCATCGCGCCGGCCGTGAAGTGCGTCGCGAACTCTTGCGCCAGGGACTGGTGAGTTATCCCGAACACTGCTTCGCACGCAGCATCGGCATGGTGCGCAAGGCGCGCCAGCGCATGCTGCTGGCGTTGCGGCGGGTCACCGAAGGAGGCGCGACCTCGTGAGCGCGAACGTTCCCGAATACGGCATGGTGCAGCGGCGCTCCACCTACATACCCGCCACCACGACCCTCAGCGTGCTGTTGTTGCTTGCGGTGGGGTTGTTCGGCTGCTGGCTGGTCGGCACGCGCCCACTCGACGTGGGCACCGATACGCAGACCTATGCAGGCTTCTTCGAAGGCCTGAGTTCCGGCGGCGGCGAAACGCGCCTGGAACCGGGCTTCGTGTACCTGACCTGGGGCCTGTGGAAACTTGGCGTCGGGGTCATCGGTTACCAGACGGCGCTGTTCGCCCTGATGCTCGGCACGATCATCGTCGCCACGCGGCGCTACCAGGATTTCCTCGTCGGCGATGACGTCGTGCAGCGCCGCGGCTACCTCACCTTCCTCGGTGCGGCGATCATGCTGCTGTACGTCTCGCCGATGTTCGTCAACGCGACGATCAACGCCGTACGGCAGGGCCTGGCCGCGCTGCTGGTGTTCGCCTCGCTGCTGTCGTTCCAGCGCAAACAGTGGTGGACCTTCGTGCTGCTGGGTGCCCTGGCGAGCAGCCTGCACCTGTCGTCGCTGCTGTACCTGGTTTTCGCGCCGGTGCTGCTGTTCGGCACGAGGATGCAGCGACTGATCGCGGTGATCGCGTTCGGCGCCTACGTTACCGGCCTGTCGACGCTGGTCGTTCGCGCGTTCATCCCGTCGCTGTACCAGCTGATGATGACCTACACGCCCTCGCAGCGTTCCCAGGTAGGTGTGCGCGTCGACTTCGCGGTGTTCTCCATCTTCTGGTACATGCTTCCCTACATACTGGCGCCGCTGGTACGCGTGGAATATCGCGAGAAGATCAAGCAGAGCGCGGCGGTCTACCTGGTGATGACGCTGCCGTTCTTCGCCGTGGGCTGGGGCTACTTCTCCAACCGCTACCTGCTGCCGGCATGGCTGAGCGTGTCGCTGATCCTGGCGGCGATGCTCGTCCACAGCCGCCTGGCGCTGCTGCGCAATCCGTTGCTGCTGCGCTTCGGGCTGATCCTGTCGTGCGCCGTGTTCTATTACTACGTCACCAACGAAATCCTGATCTGAGGACGCCCGCACGCAATGCAGTCCCTGCAATCCCTGCTTGTCGCCCTGACCTACCCTCCTGCGTTGACCATCGCGCTGCTCATCTTCGCGGCGTTGCTGGCGCTGGTGCGCTGGCATCGCTTCGCGATCGCCACCGCCGTGATCGCCATCGCATGGTCCAGCCTGCTTGCCGTTCCCAGCGTGTCCGACTGGGTGCGCGGGCGTATCGAACGCCAGTACCCGCCGGTCGATGAAGCCACGCTTCCGCAGGCCGATGCCATCGTCGTGCTGGGCGGCGCCACCCATTTCTATTGGCTAGAACGACAGAACGTCACCGCCTACGATCTTGAGAACAGCCGCCTGGCCGCCGGCGCTCGTGCATGGCTTGCCGGCAAGGCGCCGGTCATCGTGCTCTCGGGCGGTGGCGATAACGGCGGAAATGAAGCCCAAAGCGAAGCACGGCTCATGGAACGCGCGATCGAGCGACTTGGTGTTCCGCAGAAGGCGCTGCTGCTTGAAACCAAGAGCCGGAACACGCGTGACAACGCGCGAAATACCGCGAAGCTCGCCGACGAGCATGGCTTCCATCGCATCCTGCTGGTGACCTCCTCGCTGCACATGCCCCGTGCGGTGGTCGAGTTCCGGAACGCTGGCGTCGACATAACGCCCGTGCCCGTCCCCGAAAGCGGCACGCGTGAGCGCTGGACGCAGCGTTGGGTGCCATCACGTCGCGCGTTATGGCGAAGTGGACGCGCGATCAAGGAAATGGGAGCGCTCGTGATGGTTCGTCTACGGAACTGAACGACCCATGCGCTGGTTCACGTTTTCGTTCGCAACACTGAATGCAGTCGCACTGCGCATCCTTGCGATCACGCCATGTGCGCTGTGCGCGATCTAGGCTTTCCTTGCGAACGAATGGACATCGCAACATTCACCACATCGTTTCAACTCGGCTGCGTCCGGCACGGAAAATCGCGACGCCAGGCATAGAAGCATGTGCCGCGCCAAGAACCCGAGGGCCATGCATTGAAGACGCTCACTCTTGCCTGCTCGGTCGCGATCGCGACTGTCATCACCGGATGCACCGGCCAGCAGATGACGCGCGGAGACATACAGGATTCGCGCTTCATCGGTGGCGAGGTGAAGATGGTTCCGATCACCGCCGAAGTGGTGTCCGCACCGGCCCCGAAGGCGGTCGTTCCGCAGGAGCTGCTGGCTTTCCACGGTGAAAGCTACAAGATCCAGCCGGGCGATACGTTGATCGTCACCGTGTGGGACCACCCCGAACTGACCACTCCCGCCGGCAACCAGCAGCAGGCCGTGACCAACGGCCGACTGGTGCAGCCTGACGGCACGTTCTACTTCCCGTATGCCGGCAAGCTCAACGTGACCGGCATGACCATCGAGGATCTGCGCAGCACGTTGACCACGCGGCTGGCGAAGTACCTCACCAACCCGCAGCTGGACGTCAA
>Ga0102589_1005793_pt1 | contig 10565 bp, 5 predicted proteins | sample AraplaMF_Col_mLB_FD_76858 | JGI IMG/M metagenome (GOLD analysis project Ga0102589, IMG submission 76858) | Arabidopsis root microbial communities from the University of North Carolina, USA - plate scrape MF_Col_mLB | ecosystem: Host-associated > Plants > Roots > Endosphere | place: USA... | reverse complement strand
CGAACTGAAGCACACGTCTTGTCAAGTTAAAGAACCAGAACAACAAATATCCAATCAAGGAGATAATGACGGATATTAAGAAGCCCATACTCAGAATGCCAAATACGCCGCCCCGGGTAGGATGCTTACTCTGTGTTGCAAGCTCGCTTCGTACATCCGTCACGCTGAATATCTCTATCCCTTTCTTTTGCAGTTCTGTAATGACAGGGCCTAGCGGTGCTTTGTCCTTCATTTTTAACCATACTTCATACGGTGTGATTGGCACTTGATCATAGATATAATCTAAGTTCGCAATAAAGAACGGTTTCTCGTCCGGATACATACTCGGCCAATATGGTAGTACCCCAACAATTACGAATTCAACCAACTGCTCGCCAAATCCGATGGAGATGATGTCGCCTTCCTTCAATTGATACTGCTTCGCGACATTGCTCGGGATAATCACAGCGGATTCCGTATACTTCCCTAGTGCATCCAAATAGCGGAACGGATGGTTTGGAAACAAGTCCTGACGGAACCAGGCAACCTTCGAGAAGTCGACATTGTCGATTCCCATAATCTCGCCTTGACCGATTGAACGTCCGGAAATAATTACATTCCCCTTCGTCTTCAGCACTCGTGCGGCTCCTTCAACACCCGGCATCTTTTTGAAGAGCTCGAACGGCGGCTCCGTATAAATCGTCTTGCCCGCCTTCGGCGGTTGGTTGCCACCACCACCTTGCCCTGGATTGCCGCCTCCGCCGCCTCCGTTGTTTCCTTTGCCCTTATCCTTATCTCTAATAATCTCTTGTTCTGAGTCCCATACCGTTTGGATAACGACGTCTGTACCATATTTGTACAAGGTTCGTTCTGTCGAATTAATGTCAATTGTTCGAGCTGCCGACGCATTGTATACGCCTAGACCAAGCGTAAGAATGAGTAGAATCATAAGCGGATAATACGTCTTGGCCGAACGAGACAACTGCGTAAGCGTCAAATATAGCGGAACTGGCAGCAGCTTGCCGCCAATCCATTGCACGATTTTAAGAATAAGCGGGAACACGCGTAAAAAGAACAGTCCGCATGCAAAAATCGCGAGTGCCGGCACAAAAAATAGAAATGGCTGTACCTGCAGCTGATCAGAGCTCACTCCTGATTGGAATGTCAATAACTGTCTCTCATTAAGCAGGTAATAGCCATAACCCGCCAAGCCCAGCAGCAAGACATCAAGGAACCAGCGCTGCCATACAGGCCTGCGGTCTGATCGTGCCATCTTCTGCTTTAAGTTCACGATAGAAGAACGAGCGAAAACTACTGCTGGAATAATGCTAGCGAACAAGGCAATGACAACTGCAGCCACGCCGAATAAAACAGCATCTGACGTAAATCCTACCGGAATAGACTTCCGATTCACGAATTCTAGGAAGCCATTCGCTGAGCCGATTGACTTCGCCATAAACCAGCCGAATACAGGGGCCAATGCCAGAGCCAGTAAGCCAAGAATGATTCCTTCCAATAAATAAAGCCATATAATCTGCCGCGTACTTGCTCCACGGCTTCGCAGCACAGCAATATCACTTTGCTGCTTCTCTAGCGATTGACTTGCATTCATCGCAATGTAGTAGAACACCATTGCAATCATTGGGGCAGCAAGCGTGAATAGCATCATTTGCAACTGTACGCTCTGACTACGGAATTCATTCAATACCTTCGCGAAGGAGATCTCGACCTGCGTTCCCTTCAGCTTCTGGTACAAATCAATATTCAAGCGTTCCAGCATAGAGCTAAGTGAGGACAACTGACTTGTCTTCACTTCGCGAAGATCGAACGCATAATACCAACTGGATACAGAGATCGGCAGCTTCTTCTGTTCCATCAAATGATCGAACGTTGCCGGTGAGACATACAAGGAATTCATCATTCCTTCTAAACCCTGGAACCAATAAGCACTCGTGTCTTCCTTCGGCTTAAAAGTACCTACCAACTTTACCTTCAGAACGGCATCCGTGCCGGATACTGGGTATTCGAGTTCGTCACCAATATGGAGATCATTGCGGTACATGGCCTCTTCCATCATGACTACCTGCAACGTCCCATTCTGCTCGCCATCTGCATATTCCTTACCCAGTGTCCACTCTACCCGATCGTTCAAATCGGTCAACGAGCCTAACGTCATCGTTCGAACCCGGCTGGCGTCAACCTTGCTCGGATCAACAGGGTAAACTTCTGTTCCTCGGAGTGAACGCGCATTGACGAAGATTTGAGTCGGAAACCCAACCTGCGCCTTCACATCCTCACGTATGTATCGATCAACTTCCTTAAGTTCCTTCGGATCCGTCTTGGTTCCACCTGTCGCCTGGTACTTGATTGACAATGAGCCGGCTGGCATCGCCGCACTGTTGTCCTCCAATGTCTTCGAGACAACCCGCTTCAAGGCGCCATCAGCATACATCGGAATGCTGACTGTAAAGGAAACAGCCACAATGAGCCCTAGAAGTGTGCTGAGCGTCAGCCAGCGGGTATTCCACATTTTCCGGAATAGAAACCGCAACAAAGGAATGCCCATTAGCGACCCACTACTTTCTGTCCAGGCTCAAGTCCTTTTTTGATTTCCACTCTCGTTGAGTCCTGTTCACCAATTTCAACGTCAACCTCACGCTTGCCATTGTCATCAACGACTTGAACATAGGTTCTAGCACCAAGTGTGCGAAGTGCGGATGGCGGGATATAGACTACATTGCTACGTTTCTTCGTAATGATAGTTGCCCCAAGCATGGATCCACGCGTTACTGTAGAAGGCAGCTTCTCATTCAACGATACGGTTACATATTTATCAATTCGATCCTGTTCAGGTACGTTGCCCCCGCCCGGATTGTTGTTGTTACCCCCATTATCCTTGTCAGATGAAGGTGCCGGAAGTGCCTTTACTTTCCCTTTAATGATCTTGCCGGTCGCATTGATACTTAGCTCTACTTCCATGCCTGGAGCAATTTTCTTCAAATCTTCCTTCGCAACATCCACCGTAACGACCAATCGGGATGTATTGGCGATCGTCGCGACAGGGTCATACTTCTTCGTCATATTCCCCTTCTTCGTACTGACACTAACGACCGTTCCAGCGAATGGCGCTGTAACCGATCCTTTTGCGATATCGGTTTCTACTTCCGAAATCTTTTCTAGAGCCTCTTCGTATGCGATTTGCTCATCTTCGAACAGCAGTGGATCCATCTCATCCTTCTGACGAAGTGTCTCCTTCATCTTCATCTCCTGCTTGCGAAGATCGCGTCGCTTCGCACGAAGATCCCGCTGCATATCTTCCACATCAAGTACCGCCAATACCTGGCCCGACTTCACGTTGTCACCGTTCTTGACCTTAACATCCTTGACAGGCTTATTATCAAGCGTGAAGAAGAACGTCTCTTCCTGTTCCGACATTACTTTCCCTGTTGCCTTCACATCAGAGATCCAGTCGCCCTTCATAACATCATATTCGGGCTTTTTCGAGATTGCTGGGGGCGTAATTGTCGGCAGCGCCTCTTCTTGTTCCTCATCTGGAAGCAAAGAACATGCGGATGTTAGCATCATGACCCCGCACATCAATATCAGCGCGGAACGGCGCCATTTCTTTCTTTTATCTACTGCCTTATGAGATGAATTTTCCGTCGACCATTTCATAAACATGATCAGCTACCTCCAAAATTGTGGGATCGTGGGTTGTCATGCAGATTGCGATCTTCTCAGAACGTATAATTTGCCGGAATACTCCCATGACCTGTGCACCCATCTGTGAATCAAGTTCTGCTGTAGGTTCATCCGCAAGCAGCAACAGCGGCTTATGCGCGATTGACTTCGCGATTGCAACACGCTGCTGCTCACCGCCGGACATTTCGAACGGACGGTGCTTCATTCGCTTTCCGAGACCAACCAATTCCAAACAATGATGTACGCGTTCCTTCCATAAATGACGCGGAATGTTCGCCATCCGCAGCGATAGCTCGACATTCTCATATGCAGATAACAACGGCATCAAGGCAAACGCCTGAAATATGAATCCAATATCATCGCGTCTTGTATAGGTACGCTTGTTATCGCTCCAAGAAGAGAGCTCCTCTCCTCGGAAATAAATCTCGCCTTTCGTAGGCAGATCCAGGCCGCCAAGCATGTTAAGAAGAGTCGTTTTCCCTGAACCGGATCGACCTTTCAGCATTACCAACTGACCTGGGTTAACCTGCATATTGATGCCTTTCAGGACATGAAGCTTCTCACTGCCCACCTGGAAGGTTCGTTCCACACCGCGAACTTCGAGGATAGGTTCATCTGCAGCGACAGGAACCGCACGTGCAGGCCATTCTGAAGATGTTTTTTTGTCGTCTATGTATTTCGCCTCATTATTCGCAACTGTCTCGTCCTGATTATGCACTGCGAGATTTGGGGTTGCCTCGTTAGCCTCGACCTCGTCAGCCTGCTTCCGTTTGCGAAGCCATTTCATCCTTATATCTGCCCCTTTCTCGGACATGACGTCAAACTCTCCTCAAGTATAAACGAAAGTTTTGCATGAAAAGTTACAAAGATCTTAACCGTTTTTCTGTAAAAATGACAAATATTCTGATTAATTTTTGGTAGTCTTTTGTCAGTTCATGACTCTAGCAAAAAAAGAGACCCTTCCTCATGATGCAGGAAAGGTCTTCAAGAAATGTTATCTATAGAAAATCGAATACAAGTTCGTCTTCTTGCCTTCTTAGTTGCCCCATGTCGTTGGATCATGACGCCATGCTTGCAGCACATCCATATCTTCGGCTTGAATAACACCATGCTCCAGTGCCGTCTGCGTCAGTGCTGTATAGTTCGACAGCGTGCGAAGTGGAATCCCGGCTTCCTCGAATGCAGAAGTTGCTTTTTCCAATTGGTAGCTGAAGATTGCCAGTACTGCCAATGGCTCAGCTCCTGCTTCCTTCACTGCAAGTGCTGCTTTCAAAGAGCTTCCACCTGTAGAAATCAAGTCCTCTATGACAACAACCTTCTGTCCAGGACGAATGATTCCCTCAATTTGATTTTGCTTTCCATGGCCTTTTGCCTTGTCGCGAATATAAGCCATTGGCAAGCCAAGCTTGTCCGCTACCCAAGCAGCATGCGGAATTCCTGCTGTAGCTGTGCCTGCGATAACTTCTGCATCGGGAGCATATTGTTTCACCAAGGAAGCAAATCCTTCTGCAATTGCATCTCGAATCTCTGGGTAGGACATCGTCAAGCGATTGTCGCAGTAGATTGGAGATTTAATGCCTGACGTCCACGTAAATGGTTCATTCGGACGAAGCGCTACCGCTTGGATATTTAACAGATGCTGTGCAATTGTGCGTTCCAGGTTCGTTGTAGTCATTAGTTTAACAGCTCCTTCATAATAGATAGAATCGCATCGCGTGGATTCGGTGCAGCAGTTATCGGGCGGCCGACCACAATATAATCCGTTCCTTGCTCAAATGCTTGCGCTGGAGTCATGACGCGGGATTGGTCACCCTTTGCACTGCCTGCTGGACGAATTCCAGGCGTAATCGTCTGGAATTTTTTTCCACAAAGAGCCTTAATTGCGGTTACTTCCTGAGGCGATGCCACAACCCCGTCAAGCCCTGCTAGCTTCGTCAGCTTCGCATAACGTACGACAGTGTCAGCTACCTTGCCAGGAATTCCGATTTCCTCATTCATGACCGTTTCATTCGTGCTCGTTAATTGCGTGACTGCAATTACAACCGGTCGCTTCAACTCCCCATTTTCAGCCAGTGCCAACTCAACACCCTCCGCAGCAGCGGCCATCATCGCTGCACCGCCTCCGGCATGGACATTAAACATATCAACGCCTAACTTCGTGATACTGTTCGCTCCGCCCTTTACTGTGTTCGGGATATCATGCATCTTTACATCAAGAAAAACTTTGTAGCCTTTATCCTTCAGTTCGCGAACAAACGCTGGGCCCGCCGCATAGAACAACTGCATGCCTACCTTCATATAACAAGGGATTCCTTGCAGCTGCTGCAGCAGCTCTCTCGCTGCGTCTGCATTCGGATAATCCAGCGCGACCATAATTTTGCCTGCCGCTTCTGCCTCGCTCCATCGTTTGTTCATCGTGACACCTCTTCGTATTTAATTCTTACTCTGGCTCCAAGCTCCATCCATAGCCTATTCATACTCCGAGGAGGCCTTGCGGCCTCCTCGATTTTGCTTCTATTGTGAGACGATACTCGTCTATTTCTTCAGTGATTACTTCTGAACAACCGGCATTGCGCGAGATGAGAAGTTGATTTGCTCCAGCATGCCCAGCAACGCGCGTACAGTATCCAGCGATGTCATGCATACTACGCCGTTCTCTACTGCTTCGCGGCGAATGCGGAAGCCATCTCGTTCTGGCGTTTTGCCCTTCGTCAAGGTGTTGACAACAAAGTGCGCTTCTCCTCCACGGATGAGATCCAGGATGTTAGGCGAGCCTTCTGTCAGCTTCTTCACATGGGTAACGCTCAAGCCTGCATTTTCAAGCGCAACCGCTGTTCCGCCTGTCGCGATAATTTTGTAGCCAAGGCTCATGAAGCCACGCATCAATTCAACCGCTTCTTCCTTGTCCTTATCTGCTACCGTGCAAATGATGGCGCCAGTTGAAGGAATCTTCATGCCGGAACCGATAAGGCCTTTGTACAATGCCTTCGCATATTGCTTGTCGCGTCCCATAACTTCACCTGTTGATTTCATCTCAGGGCCGAGTGTCGGTTCAACTCGGCGCAGCTTCGCGAACGAGAACACCGGAACTTTAACCGATACATGGTCATCTTCTGGCCACAACCCCTCTTGATAGCCGAGATCATTCAGCTTCGCACCCAAGATAAGCTTCGTTGCCACATTCGCCATTGGAATGTTCGTCACTTTACTTAAGAATGGAACCGTACGCGAGGAGCGTGGATTCACTTCGATTACATACACTTGGTCATGGTAGATGACGAACTGGATGTTAATCAAGCCGATCGTCTTCAGTTCTTTCGCGATGCGAATCGTAACATCCACGATTTGCTGCTTCAGCTCTTCGGACAGATGCTGTGGCGGATATACCGCAATTGAGTCACCGGAGTGTACCCCTGCGCGCTCAACATGCTCCATGATACCAGGAATAAGCACCGTCTCGCCATCACAGATGGCATCGACTTCAACTTCTTTGCCGAGCATGTAGCGGTCGATGAGAACCGGATGCTCAGGGTTGATTTTTACTGCATGCTCCATGTAGGTCAGCAACTCTTGGTCAGAGTACACGATTTCCATTGCGCGTCCGCCCAGGACGTAGGATGGACGAACAAGTACCGGGTAGCCAAGCGATTGTGCCGTACCTACTGCCTCGTCAACAGATGTTACCGTGCTGCCTTGCGGCTGTGCAATATGAAGGCGCGACAGGAAGGCTTCGAATTTCTTCCGGTCTTCCGCTTCATCGATGCTCTCCAAGCTCGAACCGAGAATCCGCACACCAGCAGCCGCCAGTGGTGCTGCAAGGTTGATAGCCGTTTGTCCACCGAATTGGACGATAACTCCAACCGGCTTCTCCTGTTCGATAACATTCATTACGTCTTCAAAGAAGAGCGGCTCGAAGTACAAGCGATCTGATGTGTTGAAGTCCGTTGATACGGTCTCAGGGTTGTTGTTGATGATTACTGCTTCATACCCTGCATCTTGAATCGCCCATACCGCATGTACAGTCGAGTAGTCGAATTCGATACCCTGACCGATGCGAATTGGACCAGAGCCAAGCACTAAGATTTTTTCTTTATTGGATTCAATAACTTCATTTTCTACTTCATAGGTCGAGTAGTAGTACGGTGTTGTCGCTTCGAACTCTGCCGCACATGTATCTACCATTTTATAGACAGGCTTCAAGCCTTGTTGTACTCGATAGTCCCGAACCTCGGCTTCCTTCGTGCAAGTGCCGCCAGGCTGGCCTTCACTGCGCAGTTCAGCAATCGCGCGGTCTGTGAAGCCCATGCGCTTCGCTTCGTAGAGCGTTTGCTCAGACAGTGTTTCTTCTTCACGAATGCGGTCTTCAAACTTGACCATGCCTTCCAGCTTGTCGAGGAACCACCAGTCGATTTTCGTGAGATCCTGCAGCTGCTGCAGTGTATATCCGCGGCGGAATGCTTCTGCCAGCAAGAACATGCGCTCATCATCTGGTGTTTGCAGACGATATTCCAGCGTTTCCTTGTCCAGCTCTTCCGTACCTTTCAAATTCAAGCGATGTACGCCGATTTCTAGGGAGCGGATTGCCTTGTGCATGGACTCTTCGAATGTACGTCCGATAGCCATGACTTCGCCAGTTGCTTTCATTTGCGTACCGAGTTTGCGGTTCGCTTGTGTGAATTTATCGAACGGCCAGCGTGGAATCTTCGATACGATGTAATCGAGCGTAGGCTCGAAACATGCGTATGTTTGACCTGTAACTGGGTTCACAATTTCATCGAGTGTGTAGCCAACCGCGATTTTCGCTGCCATCTTCGCAATCGGATAGCCTGTTGCTTTTGAAGCGAGTGCAGAAGAGCGGCTGACACGAGGGTTAACCTCGATGACATAGTATTGATAGCTGTGTGGGTCCAGCGCGAACTGAACGTTACATCCACCCTCAATGTTGAGCGCGCGGATGATTTTAAGTGATGCGGAGCGCAGCATTTGATACTCGCGATCCGACAGCGTTTGGCTCGGTGCTACGACAATACTGTCGCCTGTATGGACACCTACCGGGTCGAAGTTCTCCATGTTGCAGACTACGATACAGTTGTCGTTTGCATCACGCATAACTTCGTACTCGACTTCCTTCATGCCTGCGATGCTCTTTTCAATCAAGCACTGTCCGATTGGACTGTAGCGGATACCTGATGCAACCGTGTCGCGCAACTCTTCTTCGTTCGCGCAAATACCGCCGCCAGTACCCCCAAGCGTATATGCAGGGCGGACGATGATTGGGTACCCAATCGTATTGGCGAAGTCAACTGCTTCCTGCACCGAGGTGACAATAACACTTTCCGGTACCGGCTGTTCCAATTCACGCATCAGGTCGCGGAACAAGTCACGGTCTTCTGCGCGCTCAATGGAATCCAGCTGCGTTCCGAGAAGCTTCACGTTCTCTTGTTCAAGCACACCTGCACGAGCAAGTTCCATAGCCATATTCAAGCCAGTCTGGCCACCCAGTGTCGGAAGCAATCCATCTGGGCGCTCTTGGCGGATAATCTGTGTTACAAATTCTAGCGTAATCGGCTCGATATACACCTTATCAGCCATATTTGTATCTGTCATAATCGTAGCCGGGTTGCTGTTGATGAGAACGACTTCCATGCCTTCTTCTTTCAGCGCTTCACATGCTTGTGTTCCTGCATAGTCGAACTCGGCTGCCTGACCGATTACGATCGGGCCTGATCCGATAACAAGGATTTTCTTGAGGTCGTAATTTTTCGGCATTTTATAGTTCCCCTTTCAGCTGTGCTACGAGCTCCGCTTGGCGCGGAATCTTAGGTTGATTGCGTTTATGCTCTCGAATCATATCAATGAATTGGTCGAACAAGTAGCTGCTGTCATGCGGACCAGGAGCCGCTTCTGGGTGATATTGCACCGAGAAGGCCGGGTACTTCGCATGTGCAAGCCCTTCAATTGTTTTATCGTTATTGTTGATATGAGTTACTGTTAATTCCGTACCTTGCACCGAATCCTCCAGAACTGTATATCCATGATTCTGAGAAGTAATGTAGCAGCGATTCGTTGAAAGCTCTTTAACCGGATGGTTCCCGCCGCGATGGCCGAACTTCAATTTCCCAGTGTCAGCTCCGCAAGCGAGTGCGAACAATTGGTGTCCCAAGCAGATACCGAAGATTGGGTACTCTCCAAGAAGCTCTTGCAGCATCTTCACGGCATGCGGCACATCTTTCGGATCCCCAGGGCCGTTGGACAATTGAATTCCATCAGGGCACAAGCGGCGAATTTCGTCTGCCGTTGTGTCATGAGGAACAACGACTACATCACAGCCGCGCTTTGTCAGCTCGCGTACGATACCGCTCTTCGCGCCGAAGTCGACAAGAACGATGCGCTCTTTGTCACCAGGGCTGGAGAACAGCTGCTTCGTTGAAGTGCGTGCTACTTGATCCCGCATCAATTCCGCAACACCTAGCATTTCCTTCAATTCTTCTATTGACTGGTTGCCCGTTGTCAGCAATCCCTTCATCGTACCGAAGTGACGAAGCTTGCGAGTCAGCATGCGCGTGTCGATGCCGCTGATGCCTACGATACCGTATTCTTTCAGGAGACGGTCTACCGAATACTCAGCGCGCCAGTTGCTAGGAACTTCTTCATGTCTGCGCACGACGAACCCATTTACGTAAGGACGAATGGATTCGAAATCATCGCGCGTAATGCCGTAGTTGCCAATCAGCGGGTACGTCATCGTTACAATTTGTCCACAGTAAGATGGGTCAGACAATACCTCTTGATATCCTGTAATCCCTGTATTAAATACAACCTCACCTACAGACTCACCGTCTGCACCGAACCCCGTTCCTGTAAAGAGGGTACCATCTTCCAAC
>Ga0102589_1005792_pt1 | contig 10565 bp, 16 predicted proteins | sample AraplaMF_Col_mLB_FD_76858 | JGI IMG/M metagenome (GOLD analysis project Ga0102589, IMG submission 76858) | Arabidopsis root microbial communities from the University of North Carolina, USA - plate scrape MF_Col_mLB | ecosystem: Host-associated > Plants > Roots > Endosphere | place: USA... | reverse complement strand
ACCACGGATCGCTTACGCCAAGGGCTGCTTCAAACAGTTTGCTATGCATCGCTCGTGTTGCTCTTTACCTGAAACCCGTCACGATACCACCCACTTGAAATTCAAAAGAGGCGGAAATGTTCGCGCGTGCGGTGCACGAGGCCAGCAGCCGCGCCAGCGGGCCGTTCGTCGTGGTGGACTGCTCCGGCCTTACCGAGTCCCTGTTCGAGAGCGAGCTCTTCGGTTACGAGAAGGGCGCATTCACGGGGGCGATCACGCGCAAGCCGGGCCTGGTCGAAACCGCCGATGGCGGCACGCTGTTCCTCGACGAGATGGGCGATGTGCCACTGTCGATGCAAGTCAAGCTGCTGCGGCTGATCGAATCCGGCACCTATCGCCGCGTGGGGAGCGTGGAAACGCGGCGGGCAGACTTCCGGCTGGTCGCGGCCACGCACAAGCCGCTGGAGCAGATGGTCAGCCAGGGGCTGTTCCGGCAGGACCTGTATTTCCGCATTGCCGCCTTCCCGATCCACCTGCCGGCGCTGCGCGAGCGGCCCGACGACATTCCGCTGCTGGCGGAGTCGATCCTGCAGCGCGGGGGCGGGGTCAGGGACCAGCTCCACCTGAGCGCGGAGGCGCTGGCTCGGATGCGCGCATATCACTGGCCGGGCAATATCCGCGAACTGCGCAATGTGCTCGATCGCGCCCGCCTGTACGCCGATGACGGCGTCATCCGTGCCAAGGATCTCCCGCCAGGACTGGGGGAAGCGGGCATGGCCCCGGTCGCACACCGCATGGCAGGCCCCCGGGAGACTGACGACGAGGCGCTGCGCGCGCAGGTCCGCCAGTTCCGGGGCACACGTCGCGAACTTGCCCGCGCCCTTGGCATGAGCGAGCGCACGCTCTACCGCCGGCTACGGGACCTGGGCATCGGCTGATCCGCCCGAGGCGGTCGCACGGCCGTTTTCCTGCCAGATCACTGCCATTCAGTGCCACCGATGGCAGCGGTGACACCTGCCTGACAGTCGAGGCAGTCGAACGCCTGCGTCCGCTGGACGGGGCAAGCCATTGTTTTGTCAGCCTTTTTTATCAACGCATCGGGTTGGCACGGAACTTGTTCATGTGTCGTCATGAACGCTTCCGATCAAAACCTGCTGCGTCACCTGGGCTGGGTCCTGGCAATCAAGCTGTTACTGCTGTTGGGGCTCTGGCTGGCCTTCATCGCCGGACAGCGCGTACCGGTCGACGCCGCCTCTGCCTCCGCGCACCTGCGCGCCGCACCCACGGTGTCCGGCAACCCTCGCCTGCAAGGAGCCCGTCCGTGATCCCGGAACAACTGGTGGACCTTTCCCGGCTGCAGTTCGCCGCCACCGCTCTCTATCACTTCTTATTTGTCCCGCTTACCCTGGGCATGGTCTGGCTGCTGGTCATCATGGAGACGGTCTATGTCATGACTGGCAATGTGGTCTGGAAGGACATGACCCGCTTCTGGGGCAAGCTGTTCGGCATCAACTTCGCGCTGGGCGTGACTACCGGCATCACGCTCGAATTCCAGTTCGGCACGAACTGGGCGTACTACTCGCACTACGTGGGCGACATCTTCGGCGCGCCGCTGGCCATCGAAGGGCTGATGGCATTCTTTCTCGAGTCCACGTTCATCGGCCTGTTCTTCTTCGGCTGGGACCGCCTTTCGCGCGTGCAGCACCTGGTCGTGACCGCCCTGATGGCGCTTGGCACCAACTTGTCGGCGCTGTGGATCCTGATCGCCAATGGGTGGATGCAGAACCCGGTCGGCGCCGAGTTCAACTGGCAGACAATGCGCATGGAGATGACCGACTTCTGGGCCATCGTCTTTAATCCCGATGCGCAGGCCAAGTTCGTGCATACGGTCTCGGCCGGCTATGTCACCGGGGCGATGTTCGTTCTGTCGGTGTCGGCCTGGTACCTGCTGCGCGGGCGCGACGTGGAGTTCGCCAAGCGCAGCTTCCGCGTGGCGGCGGCCTTCGGGCTCGCCAGTGTCTGCTCGGTCATCGTGCTCGGCGACGAAAGCGGCTACACGGTCGGCGAGGCGCAGCAGACCAAGATGGCGGCGATCGAGGCAATGTGGGAGACGGAGCCCGCGCCGGCAGCGTTCAACCTCGTGGCCGGCATCAACGAGAGCGCGCAGCGCAACGACTGGGCGGTGCGGATTCCCTGGGTCATGGGCCTGATCGGCACCCGGTCGGTCTCCCGGGAGATTCCAGGCATCCACGAGATCCAGGCGCGCAACCGCGAGCGGATCCTCAATGGCGTCCAGGCGGTCACCGCGCTCGAGACGCTGCGCAGCCATCGTGACGATGCGCACGCGCTGGCGACACTGAAGCAGCACCAGGCCGACCTTGGCTTCGGTCTCCTGCTCAAGCGCTATACGACGGACGTGCGCCAGGCCACGCCGGCCATGATCGATCGCGCGGTGCGCGACACCATTCCGCGCGTCACACCGATGTTCTGGGCGTTCCGTGCCATGGTGGGCCTGGGTTTCGCGATGCTGGCACTGTTCGCCCTGGCGTTCTGGACCACGCTGAAGGGACGATTCCGCTCGCGCCCGTGGCTGCTGCGCTGGGCAATCTGGATGCTGCCCGCGCCATGGCTGGCCTGCGAGCTGGGCTGGTTCGTCGCCGAGTACGGCCGCCAGCCGTGGACTATCTACGGCGTCCTGCCCACGCATCTCAGCGTTTCCACGTTGAGCGTCACCAGTCTGTATGGGTCGCTGGCCGGCTTCGTCGGCTTCTACACCGTCCTGCTGATTGTCGAGATCTACCTGATGGTCAAGTTCGCGCGGCAGGGGCCCGGCAGCCTCGGTACCGGGCGCTACCAGAACGAGCCGGTGCACGCCCACGCCCACGCATAAGGAGATTCGCATGTTTGACTACACGACCCTGAAGCTGGTCTGGTGGCTTCTGGTGGGGGTGCTGCTTGTCGGCTTTGCCATCATGGACGGGCACGACATGGGCGTCGGCACGCTGTTGCCCTTCATCGGCCACAGCGACGAAGAGCGACGCGTCGTCATCAACACGGTCGGCCCGCACTGGGATGGCAACCAGGTATGGTTCATCACCGGTGGCGGAGCCATCTTCGCGGCCTGGCCGCTGGTCTATGCTACTGCGTTCAGCGGCTTCTACTGGGCCATGCTCGCCGTGCTCTGGGCCTTGTTCTTCCGCCCGGTCGGCTTCGACTACCGGAGCAAGATCCACGACCCGCGCTGGCGCCGCACCTGGGACTGGGGTCTGTTCATCGGAGGAGCCGTGCCGCCGCTGATCTTCGGCGTGGCGTTCGGGAACCTGCTGCAGGGCGTGCCATACCATTTCGACGCCTACATGGTGTCGACCTACACGGGTAGTTTCTGGGCGCTGCTCAATCCCTTTGCCCTGCTGGCCGGCGTGGTCAGCAGCGCCATGGTCACCATGCATGGCGCCGCGTATCTTGCGCACCGCACGCAGGGGCCGCTGCAGCAGCGCGCGGTCCGCGCCACCGGTTGGGCAGCGCTGGCCATGAGCGTGGCCTTCGTTGCCGCGGGACTGTGGGTCGGCAAGCTGGACGGATACCGGATCGCCTCGGCGATCGAATCTGCCGCCGTCGCGGACCCGACTGCCAAGGCGGTGGTGCGCGAGGCCGGCGCCTGGCTGGCCAACTACGCACGCGTGCCCGCGCTGTGGATGCTGCCCGTGCTCGCCGTGGCGGGCGCGCTGGCCGGAGTCTGGCTTCAGCGGCTGGGGCGCACGCTTGCCGCATTCGTTGCGACGAGCCTGAGCATGACAGGCGTGATCGGCACGGCGGGCGCGAGCATGTTCCCGTTCGTCATGCCATCGAGCAGCATGCCGGCCCACAGCCTGACGGTCTGGGACAGCGTTTCCAGCCAGCTGACGCTGACGATCATGCTGTGCGCGACCGTCGTTTTCATGCCCCTCGTGATCGGCTACACATCATGGGCTTACCGCGTCATGCGCGGCAAGGTGACGGTCGAATACGTCAAGGCCAACGAGCACAGCGCCTACTGATATCAAAGGAGTTTGCGAATGTGGTACTTCAGCTGGGTTCTTGGCGTGGGATTTGCCGTGCTGCTTGCCGTGATGAACGCCATGTGGGGCGAGAACGAGGAGGCGCGCCGCGCCAGCCGGGAGGAAGACATATGAGTCGGCCGGCGAAGCTGCAACAGCCCGGCATGCACCGGCCGGCCTTGATGACGGGCGTCGTCGTCATGCTTGTCGTTAGTGTTGACCCCCGCTTTCTGATCGCGGCCAATCCTGGCCGCACGCATCTTGCCACGGCCTTGCTGTGCTGGGCGATGAGCGCGGCACTGGTTCGCGGTGTCGGCTTTGTTCCGGTGCATGCCGTGGCACGTCGGCTGCTCTCAGGCTGGGCGAGCGCGATGGCGCTGGCCGCTTGCCTCGCGGTGCGATTCGCGTAGCCGCCGGATCTTGAGTGAATGACCAGATGGAAAACATTGTTGCCACCAGCGCGGCACTGGGTGCCGTTGTCGGCCTCATTCTCGCGCTCACGGGCGCGGGCGGCGCCATTCTTGCCGTACCGCTGTTGCTTTTTGTCCTGCACCTGAGCGTGGCGGAGGCGGCACCGGTCGCCTTGCTCGCGGTAGGCCTGTCGGCGGCCGTCGGCGCAATGCTTGGCCTGCGTGCCGGCGTCGTACGCTACCGCGCCGCGCTGCTGATGGCGGTGTCGGGCACGTTGTTCTCGCCCGTTGGCCTGTGGTTTGCTCATCGCTTGCCCAACGGCCCGCTGACGCTGCTCTTTGCCGCTGTGCTGGCGTTCGTGGCATGGCGGATGTTCAGGCAGGCAGCCGGGAGCAGGGCGCTACAGGCAGCCGAAGCCGCCCAATCCGCGCAGCCTTGCCGGCTCGACAACCAGACGGGACGCTTTGTCTGGACTGCCTTGTGCACGCGTGCCCTCGCGCTGTCGGGCGCAGGCGCCGGCTTTCTTTCGGGGCTGCTCGGCGTTGGTGGCGGCTTTGTCATCGTTCCCGCCTTGAAGAAGGCCACCAATGCGCCGCTGCATACCATTGTCGCGACATCTCTGGCGGTCATCACGCTGGTGTCGGCTTCGGGCGTCATCACGACTGCCATTGCCGGACGCATGGACTGGCAGGTCGGCGTGCCGTTCGCCGCCGGTGCCATGCTGGCGATGCTGGGTGGCCGACTGCTCGCGAGCCGGCTGAGCGGCGCAAGGCTGCAGCAAGGTTTTGCCGTGGTCGCAGGCCTGATCGCTATCGGCATGGTGGCGAAGGTGCTGATGGCAGGCTGATGCGAACAAACAAGCTGCGTGGGCAGGGTGGGACGCTATTGGGCGGGGGACGTGGTCAATCGCTGCGCCTATTTCACGCCGCAGCCGAGGCCGGCTTCGGGGCGCGCGTGAAAGACGGGCCGAAGGGAGGCAAGCCCGAATGATGCGCGCTGCGCTTGCGTTCCGCCGTGTATTCGAAGGGCAATCAGGGCTGATCCGCGAGGGCGCAGAACAGCACAATTTAGATTGTAGGTGCTCAGGTACGGCGACGACCGGCAAGGGCACTAACGGCATTCTCCTTAGGGTTTCTTTGATGGTCATCAAGGTGGCCTCCTCCTTCTCACCTAGATTCCACTCACGGATGTTCAGCCTATCGGCTCCTGCATTGGCATTCGTGTAGGGGCCCTCAGCTGAAAGCGCCTTACCCAACTAAGCATGGTCGTGTTTGCAAACGAATGTGCGAGGCAACTGTACGAGGGGCTTGTCATGTACTCGAGAGTTCTCATTACACCTGAGGAATTGGCGGCCATCATGAAGGCCGAGCCCGTGGTCCTGGTCGATACGAGGGATGCGGCAAGCTACACGGAAGCCCACTTGCCCGGGGCGGTCAATATCCACGAGATATTTACTTACCTGGCAAGCACCACGCCGCAGGGCTTGGCCGCCTTGCGCGAAACATTCACTGAGGCGTTTGCAAAGGCTGGCCTGTCCGGGAAGGAAACTGCCGTCATTTATGAGCAGTCCATGACAACAGGGTTCGGGCAGTCCTGTCGGGGTTACGTCCTGCTTCGCTATCTTGGCTATCCTCGGGACAGAATCAAGGTGCTCCACGGTGGCTACAGCGCATGGCGAGCGGCGGCGTTACCAAGCGCAACGGAAGTGCCTACGCCGGTACCTGTCACATTCCCTTCCGGAACGGCTGGAAGCAGCATCCTCGTCGACGTGACCGAGATGAAGAAAGCGGTCGCAGACCCGCACACAGTAAAACTCGACGTACGAGATGTCGATGAGTGGATTGGGGAGAGTTCATCTCCTTATGGCAAGGACTTCTGTCCACGAAAGGGCCGCATTCCCGGATCAGTCTGGCTCGAGTGGTATCGCATGATGAAGCCGACGCAGGCTGGGCAAATGTTCAAATCACCAGCGGAAATTCTTGCTGAGTGCGCCACTGTCGGAATTCGCCGTGACACACCCGTTGTGGTCTTCTGCTTCAAAGGAGCGCGTGCTTCCAATACCTTTGTCGCGCTGGAGGAGGCTGGCATCGAAGACGTGCGGCTTTATCTTGGCTCCTGGAACGAGTGGTCCAGGGACCCATCCTTGCCCATTGAAGAGGGCCTGCCCTACTAGGGCGGTCACCCAGAATCCCAGCGCTAAGCTCCGCAGCTCGCTGTGCATGTCTTCTTTCAGTAATTCATAGGAGGAGAGTAACGATGAAAAAGGAAATTCTCATTACCGTTCTGTCGGCGTTCGCACTTTCTACCGTTCCAGCGGTAGCGCAGCAAGCAAAGCCTGCGAGCAAGGGCAGTCAAACCACACAAGAGAAAGTTAACATTTCCGAGTTCGACAAGCAGGCGGCACAGGTCCAGGAGAACATCAAGAAGCTGCAAGAAGAAATGGACAAGATTCGGCAGACCCAGGATCCAAAGGAACGGCAGAAGCTGCTTGAAGCCCACGGGGTGACTATGCAGAGCACGATGGGCATGATGCGTGGGCTATGGGGACCGGGAATGATGGGGGGGCCGGGTAGGCGGGGTGCAGGCATGATGGGTGGCCCGGGAATGCACGGTGGGGGCATGATGGGCGGGCCTATGATGGGGTGGCAAAACATGGGGGGCTACTACTCAAAGCTCACGCCTGAGCAACTGAGAGAGCGGCAGTACATGTCAGACCAATATATGGACCTCCACCACATGATGATGGAACAGATGATGCTGAACCATCAAATGTGGAGGCAGATGCCACGGTAGCCTCCTCAGGATTGGCAACCAAGGACAAAGCAGCGTCCTGGCAGGTACGGTCGTTCTGGCCCTCCCTTCTTGGCGGTGTTGCGCTAGGGATGGTGTTGCTCTTGGCTTTCCTGCTGACTGGCCACGGACTCGGTGCATCCGGGTTCATGGTCCGTCTGGCAGCGTGGCTGGGAGGGAAGTTCGCGCCCGGTGTCACGCGAGGCAACGAATACCTTGGTCCTCTTCTTGAATCCGGTCACTCGCTCTCGAACTGGATTACCTAACTGGATACGTGGAAAGTGCTTGGTGCAGGACTAGGGGCACGCTGCGCGAGCTGGAGCGCTGGTCGGTTTCGCATTCGTCTTGATGGAAGTCGGCCGTATGGAGGGGGCATCGGGGAGTTTCAGCCGTCTTTGGCGGCGCGCTTTCGGGATCTGGTGCCCGCGTCGCCTCTGTTCACTGTTCACTGCCATCGTCGTCGATGCCATTGGGTTACAAGTGCTCACGCTCGATGGGATCCTTGAGCAGAGCAGGGTATGTTCGCTGATTTCATATACGTGCCCCAGTTGAATGAACAACAGGAACGCGATCGCAATCAGCACTGCCAGGACCAGCCACGTGGCCCCCCCAGCGCATCAAGCTCGGAAAGCGCCCCAGCTGCGTTAGGAAGAGAATTCGTCAAAGGCCGCGAGCGCGTGTGTGGCATACATCATTGAAGGCCCGCCGCCCATATACACGGCGGTTCCGAGCACCTCCTCCAATTCAGCCCTAGTGGTGCCCAGCTTGACGAGCGCCTGGATATGAAACCCGATGCAGTCATCGCAGCGGCAGGCAACCGCGATACCCAGCGCAATCAGCTCGCGTGTCTTCTTGCTCAACGCTCCCTCTTTGGTGCCAGCCGCTGCCAGTTGGCTGAATGCTGTCATTAACTCGGGCTGGGTCTCGCGCAGGCGGCGCATTTGCGCCGACACATCTTTGATCACGGTCTTGAATTCTGGCATACCACTCATGAAAACCCCTTCTTCTGGGAATTGCGCAGGGCGCGTGACAGGTGTTCGAGGTGGCTGTGCAGCCCCGAGGCTGCCAGGCCGGTTGAATTGAAGTTACTTCACGTCAGACCTCGATGTGGCGCATGTCTTCACGCCCAGAATGCTGTAGGCAGGGCAGACACGCACGATACCTGTCAGCAGCGGGAGAATGCCAATCCAGCCCCAGGCACCAACGCGGCCTGTCGCGGCCAGACTAATCAAGACCAGTCCAATCACAATGCGGAGGACTCGGTCAATGGTTCCAACATTTGCTTGCATGGCGGGCTCCTTGGTAAGGAAGAAACTGTGCGAACCGAGGGCAGATGGGGTTGGCCATCCAACACTCCCCTCGGCGTACTCTTACACTCTGACGTCTATCTGGACGTTCGGTCATGATTCAGCGCAATTCCTCGCGATGATGGCGACGGTTGCCGGGGCTAGCGTGCATCCTTCGGCCTGTCACCCTTTGGCCAGTCTCTAACCCTGGCTGGATAATCGGGCCTCGGCTGTTGTGTAAAGTAGGCGGCAACGTCGACGGCGTCCTGCGCTGACAGCGTTCCACCCTGGCCAAGCGGCATGTTGTGCTTCACGAACGCAGCAGCGGTGTACATGCGACCCATCCCGGCACCGACGTTGAAGGAGTTCTTGCCCCACACCGGCGGGAAAATATTGCCGCCTTGCGGGTTCTTCGTGCCCTGGCCTTCGGTACCATGGCAGGACGCGCATTGGGCGGTATAAATGGTCTTGCGGTGAACCGGGTCCGGCGACCGGGGCGGCCTCGGCCACGCTCAGATGGAGAACGAAAAGCAGCAGAGGGAATGCGAGAATGGCACCGCCTGCCCCGGTCAATGCCAGGATGAGGCCAACTACAGCGCCGAGCAGCGCGCTGCTGGCAATGATATTTTCCATCGGTTCAACGTTTCCCAGCGGTAGTGCAATCGCTGCTGCTTAGGCGCGCTGCAGGCTCGATTTCGCCCGCTCGAGGACTTCGAAGGCGAGCATGCCTGCCATCATGGCGGCGACAAAGCCAACTGCCTTGGGATAGCCAGCACCCAGGGCCACCAGCGCGGGACCCGGGCAGAAGCCGGCCAGCCCCCAGCCGATGCCGAACGCGGCGCTACCCAGTACCAGCCGAAGCGTCACGGTCGTGCTGGCCGGTAGTTGCACAGGCAGCCCCAGGAATGAGCGCTTGCGCCGTCTCGCAACAATGAACGCAAGGGTGCCGACAGCGATGGCGCCGACCATCACAAACGCCAGCGACGGGTCCCAAGTTCCAGCCAGGTCGAGAAATCCCAGTACCTTGGCCGGATTGGCCATGCCGGAGACCATCAGGCCAACGCCGAAGAGCAGGCCTGCAAGCAGTGCAGTAATGGCGGTCATATCAGCCTCCAATCACGTGCCGTTGCACGAAGACGGTCAGGAATCCCGCCGCCATGAAGGTCAGGGTGGCGACCAGCGAGCGGACGGAGCCGCGCGAGATGCCACACACACCGTGGCCGCTAGTGCAGCCGCTGGCGTAGCGGGTGCCAAGGCCGACCAGAAAGCCCGCGACCAGGATTTGGCCCCAGCTCGCCTGGATATCTGCCACGGCGGGCTGGCCGAGCAGGCTCGCAATGACAGGAGCGCCGACCAGACCGATGAGGAAGGTCACTCGCCAGGCCATGTCGGCGCGTGGCAGGCTGAGCAAGCCGCCGAGGATGCCGCTGATGCCGGCAATCCGCCCGTTGAACAGCACCAGGACGGCTGCCGCCGCGCCGATGATGAGTCCGCCAGCTAGTGACAGGCCAGGCGTAAAGTTAGCGAGGTCAATCAGCATGTTGCGTCCCCTGACGTGTCAGCACAGAACTGTTGATAAAGCACGGTCATGACCGCGAGCGCCTGTGCGCTTGCCACCGAATAGAAGATGCTCTTGCCGTCGCGGCGCGTCGCCACCAGGTCGTTTTCGCGGAGCACGGCGAGTTGCTGGGACAGCGTCGGCTGCCGGATGCCGAGTTGCGCCTCCAGTTCGCCGACAGACAGTTCGCCCTGTGACAGCTGGCACATCAGCAGCAGGCGGTCCGGATTGGCGAGCACCTTCAGCAGGGCGCAGGCGTTTGTTGCGGCAGCTTGCATGGTGGCGAGGTCGATAGTTGGGTGCGGCTGGTTCATAGGTCGTCTACACTTCGTACATCAATAGTATATTGAAAAATAGAATGTGTGTGAATAGAATGTTTGCATCCAAGGGGCCAAGCATGCAACCGACCATTCAACCGTTCTTCGACCCGGCCACCTGGACCGTGACCTACGCGATCTATCAAGAGGGGCGCTCCGAGTGCACCATAATCGACTCGGTGCTGGA
>Ga0102589_1005790_pt1 | contig 10572 bp, 10 predicted proteins | sample AraplaMF_Col_mLB_FD_76858 | JGI IMG/M metagenome (GOLD analysis project Ga0102589, IMG submission 76858) | Arabidopsis root microbial communities from the University of North Carolina, USA - plate scrape MF_Col_mLB | ecosystem: Host-associated > Plants > Roots > Endosphere | place: USA... | reverse complement strand
TGGTTCAGCGCTTGATTCTAAACGGCTTTATATGTGGCACGCAGGTTGCTTTCCTCAATGAGCGAAACCTGAGGTTGGTGGGCTCGGCAGGCGCCCCTTCAACCACCGGTCCGAGCGAAATGAGGAGTTGCGCATGACGATCGGAGCGATTCCTGGGCGGATCATCACCGAAGGTGTCACGGTAGGAAGTGCGCGAGATTTTTTCACGCGCCCCGAGCAAGTCGAACGCAACTTGCGCAACGTCGCCACCATGGAACTGGCTGACGCCAAGCGGAAGCAGGGCGCCGAATCGGCTCTTGCGCACTATACAGCTATGCGAGAGCGGGTTTCGGCAACCATCACCAATTTGCCGGAGGGTGTGTCGGCCACAGAGCTGAAAGCTTGGCAACAGGAGCTTTCGGATGCGAATGCCGCGATCGCCAGCTTCCAAAGCCGACTGCTAGCCTACCAGGATAACAGCGCTACGGCACGCTTTCGTGATCAGACGTACACGCAGCTTTCGAAATGGCTCGGCTTATCCGTCGACGAAATAGCTCAAATGAAGAAAAATCTTACGGATAAGATAGCATAGTGGCCGAGCCATGTGCTCGGCCACTATGCCGTGTCGCTAGATTACCAAATCACCGATGTAAGGGGGATTGCACGCCGGTCGAGGCTGCGATCGAGGCCAGCCGCCTGCGCCTGCGGCCGATCCTGATGACCTCGCTCGCTTTCGTCATGGGCGTGGTGCCGCTGGTGCTCTCGACCGGGGCGGGCGCCGAGATGCGCCAGGCCATGGGCATCGCGGTCTTCGCCGGCATGATCGGCGTCACCGCCTTCGGCATCTTCCTGACGCCGGTGTTCTACGTGCTGATGCGGAGGCTCTCGGGGAACCGCCCGCTGCGGCAGCATGGGGTGGAGGGGAGGGAGCGGGTAGCCCAAGCTGCTTGAGCTTTTGTGACTTCGGGCGAGTGCCTCTCGCCCGACGTGCAGGCGCCGCGCCGCTATCCAATTCGTCATGCTCGCCCTTGTGGCGAGCATCCACGTCTTGAACACTGCGCCACCCGAAGGAAGGCGTGGATGGTCGGGACAAGCCGGAACATGACGGAAAGGGTAGTGCTTGCGACGGAGCGGTTGGTGTCATCCCCTCACTCTCCGAAGAATTTGAGCGGCTCGCCGACCCTTCCTACCCGCCCTTCACCCAAGGCCTCCGCACACCCTGTTCCGCGAAAGTGCTCCTTCCGCTCTCCTTGCGCTTCTTGATTTCGGCGCGGGCGATGGTGCGCAGGTGGACCTCGTCCGGCCCGTCGATGAAGCGGAGCGCCCGGCCCCAGCTGTAGATGAAGGCGAGCGGGGTGTCGTTGGAGAGCCCGCCGGCGCCGAACACCTGCATCGCCCGGTCGGCGATCTTGGTCTGCAGCCGGGTCGCTGCGACCTTGATCGCCGAGACCTCGGTGCGGGCGGCCTTGTTGCCATGTTTGTCCATCATCCAGGCGGCGCGCAGGCAGAGCAGGCGGGCCTGGTCGATCTCCATCCGCCCCTCGGCGATCCAGTCCTGGACATTGGCGTAGTCGGCAAGCTTCCGGCCGAAGGCCTTGCGCTCCAGCGCGCGCTCGACCATCAGCTCGAGCGCGACCTCGCATTGGCCGATGGTGCGCATGCAATGATGGATGCGCCCCGGCCCGAGCCGTGCCTGCGCCAGCGCGAAGCCTGCGCCTTCCTCGCCGAGCAGGTTCGCCGTCGGCACCCTGACATTCGTGAAGTCGGTCTCGGTGTGGCCCTCGATCGAATAATGGTTCAGCAGCGGCAGGTTGCGCATCACCGTCAGGCCGGGCGAATCCATCGGCACGATGATCATGCTGTGGCGCTTGTGCGGATCGGCGTCGGGCCGTGGATCGGACAGGCCCATGACGATGCAGAACTTGACTTTCGGGTGCAGCGCCCCGGTCGTCCACCATTTGCGGCCGTTGACGACGTAATGGTCGCCGTCGCGGATGATTGTGGTCTGCAGATTGGTCGGGTCGGAGGAGGCGACGCCGGGCTCGGTGATGCCGACGCAGGAGCGGATCTCGCCGTTGAGCAGCGGGTTCAGCCAGCGTTCGCGCTGCTCCGGCGTCGCGAACATGTGCAGGATTTCCATGTTGCCGGTGTCGGGGGCGTTGCAGTTGAACACCTCCGAGGACCAGTAGATCCGGCCCATGATCTCGGCGAGCGGGGCGTATTCGAGATTGCTGAGCCGCGTGCCGGGCTCATCGGCCTTGAGCGCCGGCAGGAAGAGGTTCCACAAGCCCTGCGCCTTCGCCTTGGCCTTGAGATCGTCGATCAGCGCGCTGGGGTAGCGCCCGGCCTCGACCTCGTGCTTCCAGGCGGCGTCCGCCGGCTGGATATGGGCGTCCATGAAGGCCTGCAAGCTGGCGCGCAGCTCCTCGACCCTGGCCGAATAGGCGAAATCCATGGCGTCCCTCGTCAGTTCGTCTGGTCGATCAGCGCCTGCGCGCGCTCGGCAAAGCTCTCCGCCATCGCGCCGACCGCGACGGCGTTCTCGGCCGCGGCGCTGCCGGTCTTCGCCCGCGCCGCAATACCGTCGAGGATGACGGCGAAGCGGAATAGCGAGAAGGCGAGGTGGAAGCGCCCCGGCCCCTCAGCCCGCCCGGCGGCGGCGCAATAGCGGGCGATGTATTCGTCCTGCGTCGGAATGCCGAGCGCCTCGCGATCGAGCCCGACGATGCCGGCATACATCGATGGCGTCGAATGCCAGGGCAGGCAGGAGAAGGCGACGTCGGAGAGCGGATGGCCGAGCGTCGAGAGCTCCCAGTCGAGCACGGCGACGATCCTTGGCTCGTTCGGCGCGAACATCAGGTTGCCGAGCCGGAAGTCGCCATGGACGATGGTCGTGTCCGGCGTCTCGTCGAGATGGCTGCCGAGCCAGTCGATCAATCGGTCGATCGTAGGGATGTCGCGCGTGCGGGTCTCGCGCCATTGCCGGCCCCAACGGGCGAGCTGGCGGGCATAGTAATTGCCGGGCTTGCCGAAATCCCCCAGCCCTGCGCCCTGCCAGTCGAAGCTGTGCAGCGCCGCCAGCGCCTCGGCCATGGCGAAATACATCGCGCGCCGCTCGTCTGGTGCGATGCCGGGCAGGGCAGTGTCGTGGAAGACGCGGCCCTCCAGCCGCTCCATCAGGTAGAACGGCGTGCCGACGACGTCGTCGACCTCATGCAGCAGCAGGACCGGCGGTACCGGCACGGCCGAGCCGGCGAGCGCCTTGAGGATGCGGTATTCGCGCTCGACGGCGTGGGCCGAGGGTAGTAGCGGCCCCGGCGGCTTCTTGCGCAGGACGAGCCGGGTGCCGGCGTCGGGGTAACTGACGAAGAAGGTCGGGTTCGACTGGCCGCCGCTGATCCGCTCGATCGCTATTGGCCCGGAGGCGCGTCTCGGCAAGGCGGAGCGCAGGAAGGCGTCCAGCCGGGCGGGATCGAATTCAGGCGGGGCGGAGGAGGCAGCCGGCATACTCGGCATATTCGAAGGCGAGGGCAGGGAGGTCAACGCGGCATCGCTCACGCCTCCGCCCCAGCCTTTACCCGCACCACCGAGACCGAGCACAGCGCCTCGGCGACCACCTTGGTCGAGACACTGCCGAGATGGCGGCGCACTGCCGAGGAAGAGCGGGCGCCCAGCACGATATGGTCGATGTCGTTATGCTCGGCATAGCGCAAGATCGCGTCGGCGGCGCTGACCGCCTCGATGACGTGGTAGCTGACCCGGTCTTCCGGCAGATGCAGCGGCCGCGCCCAGTCCTTCAGCGCCACCAGCCGGCCGATATAGAGCGAGCGTCCCTCGGCATCGACGGTCTTGGTCTCGCCGAGGATCTCGGTCTTGAGCACCGTCAGGCAGGCGAGGGAGGAGTCTGGCCGGGCGGCCAAGAGCCGGCTCGTCTCGGCGAGGATCGCAGCGGCGAGCGCGTCCGGCCCCTCGGCGAGATCGACCGCTGTCAGCACAATCGACGGCCCGGCCTTGCGCCGAGCCACGGTCGGCGCGCCGGTGACGTCGGCTTCGTCGCGCTTCTGGAACAGGTCGACCAGCCGCTTGCCGAGGCTGCGTTCCTCGGCGGTGCGGTGTTTGCGCGAGACGGTGACCTGCTCGGGATGGCGCAGGTCGAAGGCGAGCCTGGTCGCATCGGCATAGCGCCGGCCGCGATCGACCTCGAGGCAGCGCGCTATGATCGCCTCGAGCCAGGCGGGAGCTTGTGCGTTGATGGCGCGCAAGGGCTTAGGTGCGTGATAGAGCCGCCGCTTCATGCCGGGCACGGTCTTCGGCCGGCCGAAGGGCTCTTCGCCCGAGGCCATCTGATAGAGCAGGCAGCCGAGCGCGAAGAGATCGCTCGCCGGGTCGGAGCGCTCGCCCAGCACCTGCTCGGGCGCGATATAGGCGGCTGTCCCCATCGGCTCGGAACTCTCCTCGCCGAGCAGGTCCGGCAGTTCCGCATGGCGGGCGAGGCCGAAATCGAGCAGCACCGCGCCCTTGTCAGCGAGCATCACGTTCTCGGGCTTGAGATCGAGATGCACCACGTTCTGCCGGTGCAGATCGGCCAGCGCCGTCGCGATTGCGATGCCGATATGCTGGATCTCGGCGAAGGGCAGGGGCGCCTGCTTGATGCGCTCCGCCAGGCTTGTCCCGGCGACAAGGTTCATGGCGATGAACGGAATGCGGCAGAGCTCGCCCGACGCGATGAAGCGCGGCACATGCGGCCCCGACAGGCGCTTGTGGATCAGCACCTCGGTCTCGTAGCCGACGATGGCCGAGACGTCGGCGCCGGGATCGAGCACCGGAATCTTCACGACGAGCGGGCCAGGGTGATCGGGATGCGTGGCATGCCAGAGGCTCGCCATGCCGCCGGCTTTCAGCCGCACTCCGAGCGTGAAGCCGTCGATGATCGAGCCGGTGTGAGGCCGTTCCATCCCGTCCCCCTATCTGCCGATCTGCAGGCGCAGGCCGAGCCAGTCCGGCAGGCCGGCCGCCTTGATCTTCCGCGCGGTCTCCTGCGTGTCATAGGGCACGCGGACCATGGTGACTTCGCGTGCCTGCGTATCGAGCAGGGCAAAGCAGGCGGCCGGGTCGCCGTCGCGCGGCTGGCCGACGGCGCCGACCACGATGACATGCCGGTGCACGGTCGAAAGCGGCGCCGGCACATTGCGCAGCGGGATGAAGGCCACCGGCTCGCGCCCAGCCCTGGCGTAGAAGGTCGTCGGCAGATGAGTGTGGCCGCAGACCACTGTCGCTGCCTCCGTCGCCGAAAGGCAGGCCTCGGCGCTGCGCAGATCGCGGACATAGTGCCAGGCGGCGGGATCGCGGGCGCTGGCGTGGACGAAGAGCACACGGTCGAGCTCCGCCGTCAGCGGCAGACCGGCGAGGAAGGCGCTCTGCTCGGCGCCGAGCTGCGCCCTGGTCCACAGCGCCGCCTCATGCGCGTTCGGCGTCATGCCGGAAGGGCCGTGCACGGCCGCTTCGTCATGATTGCCGCGGATGCAGAGCGCGCCGGCAGCGACGAGCTCGCGCGCCATATCGACGCAGAAGCCGGGCTCGGGGCCGTAGCCGACGATGTCGCCGAGCAGCACCAGCCGGTCCGGCCCGAGCCGTCGCACGGCCGCCAGCACCGCCTCGAACGCCTCGCGGTTGGCATGGATGTCGGAGAGGATGGCGATCCGCATGGAAATCCGGGCACGAATCCGGGAGTGCCGCATGGTGGCAGCCAGCTTGCCGGCTTGGCCATAGACATTTCGGCGCAGGCAAAAGCGGGCGAGGTGACAGTCAGCGCCCGGCGAGGCTACTGTGCTGGCTCCGTCACGCGCGCCCTGCGGAGACAAGCTTTGGACGCTGTGCCGAACCACGAACCTGCCGCGCCCGCGCAGGATCAATCTCCGGCACCGGCCACGAGCGGCCCGCCGCGCGAGATCGAGTTGAAGCTGGCCGTTTCGCCGGAGGCGATGGAGACGCTGCGCGGCGCCGATGTGATCGCGCGCCATGCCCGCAACCAGGGCGTCACCCGCCGGCTCGACGCGGTCTATTACGACACGCCCGACCGTCTGCTTGACCGCAACGGCCTGTCATTGCGCGTGCGCCGCAGCGGCAAGCGCCATGTCCAGACATTGAAGCGCTCCGGCGCAGGCGATCCACTGGCGCGCGACGAGTGGGAGAGCGCGCTGCCGGATGGGGCGCTCGACCTGTCGCTTCTGCCGCTCGCCGAGATCGGCGAGCCGCTGGCGAGCCTCTCGGTCGGTCAGCTCGCGCCGGTCTTCGCCACCCGCATCAGGCGGCGCCTCCGCCGGCTCGATTATGCCGGCGCACTGATCGAGATCGCCTTCGACGACGGCATGATCGAGGCCGGCGAGAAGAGCCTGCCGGTCAGCGAGGTCGAGCTCGAGCTGAAGGAAGGCGAGGCAGCGGCGCTCTACGAGCTCGGGCTCGCCATGCTAGACGTCGCCTCGATGCAGGTCGAGACGCTGAGCAAGTCGGCCCGCGGCTATGGCCTCGCCTTCTCGCGCCTGCCGCAGGCGGTGAAGGCCAAGCCGGTCGAGATCGGTGAGCATGACAATGCCGACGCGGCGATCGCCGCGATCCTCGCCAACACCTACAAGCAGCTTCTCGGCAATCTCGCGCCTGTTGCCACGCGCTCGGGGCCGGAGGCCGTGCATCAGATGCGGGTGTCGCTGCGCCGCCTGCGCTCGGCGCTATCGGTGCTGAAGCGCGAGGTCGCCTCGCCCGCGCTGGTGCCGATCGGGCGCGAGGCGAAGCGTCTCGGCACCGTGCTCGGGCCGGCCCGCAACTGGGATGTCTTCATCACCCAGACGGTACCAGGCATCGAGGAAGAGGGGCTCGACGATGCCGAGCTGACGGTCCTGCGCAGGGCGGCGGAGCCGCACCAGGCGAAAAGCTATGCCGATATCGAAAAGCGCCTGGCCAATCCGCAGACGAGCCGCTTCCTGCTCTCCTTCGGTGCCCTGATCGAGCGCCGCGGCTGGCGCAGCGGCCTTCCCAGCGAGGCGATGGCGGTGCTGGCCGAGCCGGCCGCCGATTTCGCCGCTCGGGTGCTGGCGCGCACCCATCGCAAGGCACTGAAGCGTGGCCGCGGTTTCGGCCATCTTCATCCCGAGGCGCGCCACCAATTGCGGCTGGCGCTCAAGAAATTGCGCTACACCGCCGAGTTCTTCTTGCCGCTGCACGACGGCGGCGCGGCGCGCAAATACCTTGCCCGGCTGTCGCGGCTGCAGGATGCCCTCGGCCTCGCCAACGACGCGGCGACGACGCAACAACTCATCGCCGATCTGCGCAGCGGCAAGGCCGGGCCTGAGCTGCACTTCGCCGCCGGCGCGGTACATGGCTGGCAGTGCCGTCACACCATCGACGCCGGCCACAAGCTCAAGAAGCGCTGGCGCCGATTCGAGGCGGCGAGCCCGTTCTGGACCTAGGCGCTGATTGCGCCGCCGCCGGCTGCGATCAGCCGGCCTTCCTCGTCACGATCGTCAGTTCGCCCTCGTTGCTGACTTGGGCCAGCACGACGTCGCGCGATGAAAAGCCCTTCGCTTCGACGGCGGACTTCACGGCCGGGGCTTTCTCGATCGCCTGACGCAGCTTTTCGAGCTCGTCTGCGGTGCGGGTCGCGACCAGCTGGTTGACCTGCGCCTTGGTGGTCTCCGGCAATTCGTCGAGCTCGACGACCTTGACCGAGGTGATCGTTGGTGCGTTCGCCGGCGCTTCCTGCGACGAGGCGGGTGGTTTGGCCGCGGGGCGCTCCGGCGTCGGCGCCTGGGCAATGGCCGCGCCGGCCAGGATGGCAGCGGCGCTCGCGACGGCGATCGTGATCATACGCATATGCGTGTCCTTCCATCGGTTGCGGGAAGGACGATCTGACACCAGCAATGGGATCAGAGGCTGGAAGCGATCAGGTCATTTCATGACCATATGGCGGCGCTGGCGAGGCGATGCGCGCGCGCCGCCATGAATTCAGGCCGCGTCGAGCCCGTAGAGCGAGTGCAGGGTGCGCACCGCGAGCTCGGTATAGGCCGCGTCGATCAGCACCGAGAACTTGATCTCGGAGGTGGTGATGGCGCGGATGTTGATGCCCTTCTCGGCCAGTGCCCGGAAGGCGCGCGCCGCGACACCGGCATGGCTGCGCATGCCGACGCCGATCGCCGAGATCTTCACCACGTCCGTCGCGCCCTGCAACGCCTGGTAGGCGATGTCGTTGTGCCGGTCTTCGAGCAGCTTGCGGGCGCGCTCGTAATCGGCGGTCGGCACAGTGAAGGTGATGTCGGTGGTCGCCTGGTCGTCGGAAACGACCTGGATGATCATGTCGACATTGATGTTGGCATCGGCCAGCGGCCCGAAGATTGCCGCGGCGACGCCGGGCTTGTCCGCCACGCGCCGGAGCGTGATCTGGGCTTCGTCGCGCGAGAACGCGATGCCGGTGACGATCTGCTGTTCCACGATGTCGTCCTCGTCGCAGATGAGGGTGCCTGGATTGGGGTTTTCGGGGTCGTCGAAGGAGGAGCGCACATAGGTCGGCACGCGCTGGACCATGGCGATCTCGACCGAGCGCACCTGCAGCACCTTCGAGCCGAGAGAGGCCATCTCCAGCATCTCTTCGAACGAGACCTTGTCCATCCGCCTCGCCTTCGGGACGATGCGCGGATCGGTGGTATAGACGCCGTCGACATCGGTGTAGATGTCGCAGCGATCGGCCTTCAGGCCGGCGGCGAGCGCGACCGCGCTGGTGTCCGAGCCGCCGCGGCCGAGCGTGACGATGCGGTGACTGCGCGGGTTGATGCCCTGGAAGCCGGAGCAGACCGCGATCTCGCGATTGCGGTCGAAGCCGGCGAGGATGCCGGCGCCGTCGACGCCCTCGATCCGGGCCGAGCCATGCGCGTCCGAGCCGTAGAGCGGGATCTGCCAGCCCTGCCAGGAACGGGCCGGCAGGCCCATCTCCTGCAGCACGATCGCCATCAGGCCCGATGTCACCTGCTCGCCCGAGGCGACGACGGTGTCGTATTCGGCCTGGTCGTAGACGGACGAGGCTTCCTTGCACCAGGCGACCAGCTCGTTGGTCTTGCCGGACATGGCGGAGACCACGACAGCGACCTGGTTGCCGGCGTCGAATTCACGTTTGACGTGGCGGGCCGCGTTCTTGATGCGCTCGACAGTGGCGACCGATGTGCCGCCGAACTTCATCACCAGACGGGCCATGACGTCTAAAGGCTCTCTAATCTGCGCCCGGCCGGGCCGGGACGAAACGTCCCCTCGCACCTAGCGAAGGGCGGGTGTAGATGACGGGCAGCGCGGAAAGTGTCAATGCAGCCACGGCCCGCGCAGGCATAAACGGGATATCAAAGGCGATGACCGCAGCGGCACGCGAAGGCTCCACCATCGACCCGGCCGAGGTCGCGCGCTTCGATGCGCTGGCCAAAAGCTGGTGGGACCCGAAAGGGCCGATGGCGGTCCTGCACAAGTTCAATCCCGTCAGGCTCGCCTTCATCCGCGACCTCGTCTGCGAACGCTTTGCTCGCGATCCCAAGTCGCTGCGCGCGCTGGAGGGGCTGAGCCTCGTCGACATCGGTTGCGGCGGCGGCGTGCTCTGCGAGCCGCTGGCGCGTCTGGGCGCCGCGGTGACCGGGCTCGATCCGGCGACGACCAACATCGCCGTGGCGCGGGCACATGCGCAGAAGGCCGGCATCGCCGTCGACTATCGCGAGGAGACGATCGAGGCGGTCGTGGCGTCCGGAGCGCGCTTCGACATCGTTCTCGCCATGGAGGTGGTCGAGCACGTCGCCGACGTCGACGCCTTCGTCGCCTCCTGCTGTGCTGCGGTGAAGCCCGGCGGCCTGCTCGTCATGGCGACGCTCAACCGCACGCTTAAATCCTATGCGCTCGCCATCGTCGGCGCCGAATACATCCTGCGCTGGCTGCCACGCGGCACCCATGACTGGGAGAAGTTCGTGACGCCGGACGAGCTGGAGGCGGCGATCGAGACCGGCGGGCTCTCGGTCTTCGCCCGCGAGGGCGTCGCCTACAACCCGCTGGCCGACCGCTGGTCGCGCTCGCGCGATCTCGACGTCAATTACATGCTGGCGGCGGGGAGGGCCGGCTGAGGTTCTGCTGGAACCTTCCGCATTTCCACTTGTTTTTTGCGGTGCGGCATAATTCGATAGGCGTATGGCGCAGCGCAGCATTGGCCTGCATGATGCCGGTAACGCCACCGGATCAGAGGCGTGGCGACAAGGGAGAATGAGCCGATGGCACAGCTGCAACCTGTTGCGAAGCCCGCGTTGAAGGATCTCTACGAGCTGGGCGAATTGCCGCCGCTCGGCCATGTCCCGGCCAACATGTACGCCTGGACGATCCGCCGCGAGCGCCACGGCCCGCCGCAGGACAGCTTCAAGGTCGAGGTGGTGCCGACCTGGTCGATCGGCGAGGAAGAGGTTCTGCTTCTCGTGATGGCCGGCGGCGTCAACTACAACGGCATCTGGGCTGGCCTCGGCCAGCCGATCTCGCCGTTCGACGTGCACAAGGGTTCGCTGCACATCGCTAGCTCCGACGCCTCGG
>Ga0102589_1005789_pt1 | contig 10573 bp, 6 predicted proteins | sample AraplaMF_Col_mLB_FD_76858 | JGI IMG/M metagenome (GOLD analysis project Ga0102589, IMG submission 76858) | Arabidopsis root microbial communities from the University of North Carolina, USA - plate scrape MF_Col_mLB | ecosystem: Host-associated > Plants > Roots > Endosphere | place: USA... | reverse complement strand
ACCTACACCGCTGTGGATGATCTTAACACGAACGCCTTCAACTTCGATCTTCGCCAAGGAACCTTTCAATGCTTCAACCGAACCTTGAACGTCCCCTTTGATAATCACGTTGAGGTCTTTGATCTCGCCGTCTTTGATGTGCTTGAACAGATCATCCAACGTAACACGTGTATTCGCATTAAGTTCGGATTGACGATGTGTAATTGCACGACGGTCAGCAATAGCACGTGCTTTGCGCTCATCTTCAAAGCCCATGAACGGATCGCCCGCAAGTGGAACTTCTGTAAGACCCGTAATCTCAACTGGAGTTGATGGACCTGCTTCTTTCAGGCGACGACCTTTGTCATTCACCATTGCACGGACACGACCGAAGCAGTTCCCTGCAACGAATGCATCCCCAACGCGTAGTGTACCATGTTGAACAAGGATACGAGCTACTGGACCGCGACCTTTATCGAGCTCAGCCTCGATAACTGTACCACGAGCACGCTTATCTGGGTTCGCTTTGTATTCATTCACTTCCGCAACGAGAAGAATCATCTCGAGCAGACCTTCTAAGTTCGTACGTTGTTTCGCAGATAGGTTAACGAAGATCGTATCGCCGCCCCACTCTTCTGGAACCAATTCATATTCTGTAAGTTCTTGCTTCACTTTATCCGGGTTCGCACCTGGTTTGTCGATTTTGTTCACCGCAACGATAATCGGTACATTTGCTGCCTTCGCATGGTTGATAGCCTCAACCGTCTGTGGCATAACACCGTCATCCGCTGCAACAACGATAATCGTGATATCTGTTACTTCAGCACCACGTGCACGCATCGTTGTAAACGCTTCATGACCTGGTGTATCAAGGAACGTAATCTTCTTACCGTTAATTTCAACTTGGTACGCACCGATGTGTTGCGTGATTCCGCCTGCTTCACCACTTGTTACATTCGTCGAACGAATTGCATCAAGCAATGTTGTTTTACCATGGTCAACGTGTCCCATGATCGTAACGACAGGAGGACGCGTTTTCAAATCGGCTTCATCATCTACTTCTTCTACATCTTCAAAACGGTCTTCCTCAACAGGGATCTTGATCTCAACTTCGACCTTGAACTCTGTAGCAAGCAATTGAATCGTATCCAGATCTAGCTCTTGGTTAATGGTAGCCATAACACCCAAGAAAATTAATTTTTTGATGACTTCAGAAGCATCCTTGTGAAGCAATTTAGCGGTTTCCCCAACCGTCATATTGCCGCGCACAATAATTTTCTTCGGTGTATTATCGATCTTCTCACGTTTTTCTTGAACAGGTTGTTGGCCTCTGCCGCGTTGGTTTCTTCCTCCACGGTTGTTATAGCCACCTTGATTTCCTTTGAAGCTGCTGACTTTGTTATCATCGAAGCGCTTTTGATTAGGCTTCGTTTTCTTTGGTGCTGTTGCTGGTTTAGTTACTGACACGAATTCCTCTCCCTCATCCACTTGTTTGCCAGAGTTTCCATTGAATTTATTGGGAGCTTGTGCCTGATTCCCATGATTTTGTGGTCTCGTAGCTTGTGAATTATTACTATTTCCTTGGAATGCTGGTCTACCTTGGCCTGGTCGTTGCCCGGAATTCGCTTTTCCATTGCTTGTTCCGTTAGGGTTCCCCATTGTTCTGCGCTGATCCTGATTTTTTGAATTGTTATTCGTTTGAAAATTCCCCTGCTTCTCAGGTTGGCGAGGTTTATTTTGATCACGTCCATCACGCGATGGGTTAGTTGACTGCCCATCACGTTGACGGTTCGGCTGTTGCTGTTGGCCAACTGGTTTGGATTGTGTAACTGTTCCTCCATCCCGCTGTCCTTGTGGCTTCATTTGGCTCGGTTTCGCCGAGATCGTCGCCACTTCGTTTGCCTTAGACGCTGGTGTACTCGCAGTATTCACTTGCGATCCTGAAGCAGGCGGATTCGATGGCGCACTTACTTGACCTTTGTCAGTGCTCGAACGTTTCGCTGCTGCATTCGCCTTAATATCCCGGAAGAATTGTTCCACACGGCCCACGGTATCATTCTCCATCACGCTCATATGGTTGTTCACAGGAATATCGAGCCGCTTCATGATCGTAATAATTTCTTTACTGCTCATATTTAAAGACTTCGCGTACTCATATACTCTTAGTTTATCTTTATTATCTTTGTTGTCTTGTTTACTCAATATACTCCACCTCCGACAATATCAACATTTCCTTACTGATCATTCGATAAAAACCTGGGTCTGTCACTGCTAGAACGACGCGTTCGGCTTTACCGATACATTCTCCCAAAGTTCCCCGATCGAAACCGATCGCAAGCGGCACGTTGTACGTATGACATTTGTCGCGAAATTTCTTCTTGGTGTTCTCTGAAGCGTCGCCTGCGACAATAACGAGATGAGCTTGACCCGCACGGACAGCCTTGAGCACGATTTCATCACCCGTGATCAACTTCCCTGCACGCATTGCAAGTCCCAAGTGGGACTTTACTTTACTCATCTTCATCCTCCGCCCGCTCTTTATTCGCAATGAATTCATCTTCAACGCGTATAAAGTCCTGCTCCAGTTGGTTGTATATTTCAGGCTGTACCTGATGCTTCAATGCACGATCTAGCGCCTTGCTCTTATGAGCCAGCTTGAAACAGGACAGCTTACCACATAAATAAGCGCCGCGTCCTGCTTTTTTGCCAGTCAAATCAATTAACACTTCATCTTGCGGCGTTTTCACCACACGAATCAGTTCTTTTTTGGGCATCATTTGCTGACAAGCAACACATTTTCGCAGCGGTACTTTTCTAGGTCTCATACGATCCCCTCCCCCGTCGCGTAATCAATTAGTCGATCGATACGGAATCCTGATGCATCGTCTCGCCTGTTCTCTCGCGTCCGTATTCTTCTTCCGCTTGTGTCTCGCTCTTAATATCGATCTTCCAGCCCGTAAGCTTCGCTGCAAGACGAGCGTTCTGACCTTTAATACCAATCGCAAGGGACAATTGATAATCCGGTACGATGACACGCGCCATTTTCTCTTGTTCGAATACTTGAACCTCTAAGACTTTGGATGGACTAAGTGAGTTCGCTACATATTCGTCCACGCGGTCGGACCAGCAGACGATATCGATCTTCTCGCCTTTCAGCTCGTTCACGATCGTCTGAACACGAACCCCTTTCGGCCCTACGCAGGATCCTACTGGATCAACTTCCTCATTGCGCGAATATACTGCGATCTTGGAACGGAAGCCAGCTTCACGAGCCACGGAACGAATCTCAACAACACCGTCAAAAATCTCAGGCACTTCGAGCTCGAACAAACGCTTGAGCAGACCCGGATGTGTACGGGAGAGCAAAATTTGCGGTCCCTTTGTTGTATTCTCAACCTTCGTGATGTACGCTTTGACGCGATCCCCTTGCTTGAACTTTTCATTAGGCATCAACTCATTTAACGGCAAAGCCGCTTCAATTTTGCCTAAGTCAATATAGACATTACGTAAATCTTGACGTTGAACGATACCTGTAACGATATCTTCTTCCTTCTCAATATACGCATTATAGATCAAGCCGCGTTCTGCTTCACGAATGCGTTGTGTCACAACCTGTTTGGCAGTCTGTGCAGCGATACGTCCGAAATCACGTGGTGTCACTTCAATCTCTGCGATATCCCCCATTTGGAAGTTCGGGTTAATCTCACGTGCCGCATAGAGGGTTATCTCCATCCGAGGATCAAGAATCTCTTCCACAACGGTCTTTCTCGCATATACTTTGATCACGCCATTATGGCGGTTCATGTCAACGCGAACATTTTGTGCCGTGTTAAAGTTGCGTTTATAACTTGAAATTAAAGCGGCCTCGATTGCCTCTAACAAAATATCCTTGCTTATCCCTTTTTCGCGCTCAATTTCATGAAGCGCTTCAATAAAATCCATACTCATTGCGGAATAGCTCCCCCTTTCAATCCTTCACCCTTATTCATCATCAATTGGTTAGAACAGAATACTTAATCTTGCACTAGCAACCTTCGCGTAAGGAATCGTCTTCTTCGACTTTCTCCCTTTCGTGATCGCTTCAATGACCATTTCTTCTCCATCAAAGGAAAGTAATATACCTTCAAATTCCTTCGTGCCGTCAATCTGCTCATATGTAGTCACATACACGTTTTTGTTTATTGCTTTGTGAACATCCTCTGGCTTTTTGAGCGGTCGTTCAGCGCCTGGCGATGAAACCTCTAAGAAGTATGCTTCTGGAATTGGATCATTCGCATCTAGCTGATTGCTTAAAAATTCGCTAATGAGGCCGCAATCTTCAATATCGATCCCGCCTTCCTTATCCACGAACACGCGCAAAAAGTAGCTGCTACCTTCCTTCACATATTCGACATCAACGAGTTCGAACCCATTTTCATCCAAATATGGCTGAATCATTTCTTCCACAACCGATTTAATCTTCGGTGTACTCAAGATGTTACCCCCTTGTTTCTTCCCTGTAACCTTACGATTTAAGACTCACTATCTGAAAAGCTATATACCAAAAGGTAAAGAGTGGGTTTCCCCACTCTTCTTCGCGACAGTTATATCATCATCATTACCAAAAAATTATAACATACGCATAACGCAATGACAAGTAGCGCCAGCAGTCGAGAACCGAAGCAATCTCTAGAATAACGACAATTGGTTGCTCTCTGGCAGCCCTCGGAAGCAGCCCATTTGTCCCAGAACCTCAACAATGGTCTTACTTGCCTTAGAACGCATTTGGAAGTCTTCAATCGATAGGTATTCGCCTTGATCTTTTGCCGCAGCAATACTGCGAGCCGCATTCTCCCCAATCCCTTGGATCGCTGCAAACGGAGGAATCAAGCTATTTCCATCCACGATAAATTTCGTTGCATCCGAACGATAAAGATCAATTGGTTTGAACGTAAATCCACGCGCAGTCATTTCCAGCGACATCTCTAGAATGGATAAGCTGTTCTTCTCCTTCGGTGTCGCTTGGAAACCTTTCGCTTCAATCTCCACGATCATCTTCTGGATTGCATCATACCCTTGACATAATACATCCAGATCAAAATCTGCACCACGTACAGAGAAATACGTTGCGTAGAATGAAATCGGGTGGTAAATCTTGTAATAAGCACAGCGAACGGCCGATATAACATATGCTGCCGCATGGGCTTTCGGGAACATGTATTGGATTTTGAGGCAAGAATCAATGTACCACTGCGGCACTTTGCAATTTTTCATCTCTTGAATCCATTCATCGGAAAGTCCTTTCCCTTTACGAACGTTCTCCGTAATTTTGAAAGCAAGCCCCGCATCCATACCCGCTTTATAAATTAAGAACAACATAATCTCGTCACGACAACCGATAACCGTCTTAATCGTACAAATTCCACTCTTAATCAGATCTTGTGCATTCCCAAGCCATACGCCCGTTCCGTGAGATAGTCCCGAAATTTGCAGCAAATCGGCAAAGGTAGATGGTTTCGCTTCAATTAACATCTGGCGAACGAATTTCGTCCCCATCTCAGGAATACCATACGTCGCAACCGGGGTACGAATCTCATCCGGTCTTACACCGATTGCATCCGTAGAATTGAATAAGCTCATAACCTTCGGATCATTCATGGGGATGGATGTTGGATCAACACCCGTTAAGTCTTGGAGCATCCGCATCATCGTCGGATCATCGTGCCCCAGAATATCAAGCTTCAGCAAGTTCGCTTCGAACGCATGGTAATCGAAATGGGTGGTTTTCCAATCTGCATTAACGTCATCTGCCGGGAACTGAACCGGCGTTACATCTTCAACATCGATATAATCCGGTACAACCACGATTCCGCCGGGATGCTGCCCGGTACTTCTCTTCACGCCAGTACATCCCGAAGCTAATCGATTCAACTCAGCACCGCGCCACTTCTTATGTTGATCTTCTTCATACTTCTTCGCAAATCCGAACGCCGTCTTTTCCGCAACCGTACCGATCGTCCCCGCCCGGAATACGCATTTCTCACCGAACATTTCTTTCGTGAAATTATGGGCAACTGGCTGATAATCCCCAGAGAAGTTCAAATCAATATCGGGAACTTTATCGCCTTTAAAGCCGAGGAAGGTCTCGAACGGGATATCTTGTCCCTCACCTTTCATCGGCTGACCGCAATTTGGACAGTTTTTGTCCGGCAGATCAAATCCGCTCGGTACACTACCGTCTGTGAACCATTCACTATGCTTACAACTTGAGTTTCGGCATAGATAATGCGGCGGTAATGGATTAACCTCTGATATTCCTAGAAACGTCGCAACGATGGAAGATCCAACGGAACCCCGTGAACCGACCAGATAACCGTCTTGGTTCGATTTCTTCACAAGCCGCGCAGAGATCAAGTAGTTCGCAGAGAATCCAAATTTGATAATCGGAATAAGTTCTTTTTCAAGCCGCTGTATAATAATATCATTCAATTCATCGCCATACAGGTCTCTAGCAGTCTGATAACAAGTGCTGCGAATCTCTTCATCCGCACCGTCGATATTCGGCGTGAACAATTTGTCCGGGAACAATTTAATCTCTTCGAACCGATCTGCTAACGCATTGGTATTCGTCACGACCACTTCGAAAGCTTTTTCTTTCCCTAAAAATGCGAATTCCTCCAGCATCTCGTCCGTTGTTCGCAAATGTGCATCCGGCTTACGAATATCTTTGAGCGGGCTGAATCCGGTAATCCCATGAATGGCGATATCCCGATAAATTTTGTCCCGAGGATTCAAATAATGCACATTCCCTGTCGCAATAACCGGCTTGTCCAGCTTCATGCCTATCCTACAGATCGTCTGAATGGCCTGTTCAATATGAGCCGGACTGCCGACCAATCCTTTTTCAACGAGATGCATGTACATCGTGAGCGGTTGAATCTCAAGAATATCATAGAATTCAGCAATCTCTTCCGCCTCTTCAATTGTCTTGTTGAGTACCGTCTCGAATAATTCGCCCTTCTCGCATCCCGAGATGACGATTAGCCCTTCACGGTGTGCTGTAAGTTTACTACGCGGAATGCATGCGACGCGTTTGAAATTTTCCGTATGAGATAAGGAGACCAATTTGTATAAATTCTTCTTGCCAACGTCATTTACCGCATAGATTCCACAATGGAATGGACGAACGTTGGATAGATCTTTCCCGACGTAATCGTTCAGTCGATCCAGCATCGTAATGTTCTTCTGCTCGGCAGCATCTTGTAAGAGTCCAAATAGAATACCGCCCAATGCAATGGAGTCATCAATCGCTCGGTGATGATTTTCTAGAGAAACTTTATATTTAGCCGCTAATGTGTTTAGTCGGTGATTTTTCAACGTTGGGTGAATCAATCTTGCTAACTCAAGTGTATCAATAACCGGATTCGTTATTGGAGGGATTTCGAGCTGTCTTAGCGCGCGCTGCAAGAAACCCATATCAAACCGTGCATTATGGGCAACCAGAATCGAGTCACCTACGAATTCTACAAATTCTCGAACGACGGGATCGAGTTCCGGTGCATCCTTCACCATCTCATCGGTAATGTTCGTGAGCTGTGTAATATTGTATGGGATCTTCTCATGCGGATTGATAAACTTGGCGAACCGGCCAACCTCTCGTCCTTCACACATCTTAACCCCGGCAAGCTCAATAATCTTATTATTCGTTACCGACAGTCCCGTGGTCTCGACGTCAAACACAATATATGTCGCATTCTTCAGTTCAATCGGCTGTGGCTCCAGAACAATATCAACGCCATCGTTGACGACATTCGCTTCTAAGCCATAAATCATCTTAATGCCGTTTTTCTTCGCTGCTTTATCCGCCTCTGGATAACACTGCACATTCGCATGGTCTGTAACTGCGATAGCTTTATGTCCCCATTTGGCAGCCGTCTTGATATATTGATCGATTGAAGTGACCGCATCCATCGTACTCATCGTGGAATGTAAATGGAACTCAACGCGTTTTTCCTTCGCATTGTCCATTCGATCCGGCGGAGCTTTAACCTCCATAAGATCAGAAGGGATCATAACCAGCTCAGGTATCTGCATAAAGCGGTCATATTCCACTTTGCCTCGTGCACGCACCCATTTGCCATTCGCGAGTAAGTTCATGATCTTGACATCTTCTTTGTTCTTCGCAAACATCTTCATTTGCAAGGAATCCGTGAAATCTGTCAAGTAATACGTGAACAGCGTACTACCATTACGAAGTTCCTTCACTTCAAGCCCGAATATTGCACCTTGAATCGTAACCTTCTTCTCTTCATCTTGAATTTGTTCCAACGGAACAGGTTGTTCTTTGATCTCATAACCCACTTGCAACTTCAAATCTTCAGCACTGCCGCTATCGCTCTCGACCTCTTGTTCAATGCTTGTCATCATCTGCTGAATAACTTCACGTTCCTGGACAACCAGCTTCTGTTGGAATTCTTCATATACTTCCGCATTGAACTCCCCAGCCTGGAGCTTTACACGCACTGTGCGATTGAAATATTGCTCATAGAATCGTGTAATTGCATCGTCAATACTGCGTTTACGCGCTAATTCCAGTGAGGTTGTATCATTTAAAGTAACGAGCACATTCGATTGTTCAGCTTGTATATTTGCTTTGCTCATAAACCCTTGAACTGAAGCGACTTCTCGTTGAACCCACTCCAGGAATAGTCCCCAATATTCTTCGACGATCTCGCCTGTCGTCACCGCATCCGAATATTCGAGAATAAGTTTGATCTTGGCAATGTGAGACATTCGTTCACGCACTTGCACACCAAAGGTACGATAAGCGGGTGAAGGTAAGATCGACTCACGACGAATATATATGGTCCATTCTCGATTCGTACGGCTCGTCTCCACACGATCGATGTAACCCTCTGTAAAATAAGCATCGATCATGCTGCCAGGAATTTCAGCTTGATTGAGAAGTACCTCGAACCGTTTTCTTTTCTCCCCCAAATTTCCCATGATGTTCCCCCTACAAAATCGAAAAGCTTCTGCAAAAGAGGTATCGACGAATCATCGAGATCTTCGTAAGAAGCTTTTCAACTTAATTAAATAATATTAGTAAGCGCGAGCGAATACGACAGTATGTTCCGCTTTCTCTCCACAGCATAGGCATGTAGCTTTCTGCTCTTGCGGTTCAAACGGAATATTGCGGCTTGTCGCACCTGTCTCTTCTTTGACCTGCGACTCACATGCAGCCGATCCACACCAACCTGCAAGATAGAATCCACGCTGCTCTTCCATCGAAGCTTTCAACTCATCAAGTGTATCCACCGATTTGAAGTGATCTTCACGGAACTGCTTCGCACGATTGAACATTTCTTGGTGAATATCTTCAAGCATGCCTTTCACTTCAGCAACAAGGTTATCTTGCTGCACGACACGTTTCTCCCCTGTAATACGTGATACAAGAACAGCTACACCGTTCTCCATGTCACGAGGCCCAAGTTCAAGACGAAGCGGCACACCGCGCATCTCATATTCATTGAATTTCCAGCCAGGACTCACATCCGAACGATCATCGACACGAACGCGTACGCCTGCTTTCTTCAGTTCTTGGAATAGCTCGTCGGTACGTCCAATCACTTGCTCACGCGTCTTCGGTGGGCCGATAGGAACCATGATCACTTGCGTTGGTGCAACCTTCGGTGGCAATGCAAGACCGCGATCGTCACCGTGAACCATGATCATCGATCCGATGAGACGAGTACTCACACCCCAAGAAGTAGTATGGACATACTCCAGGTTGTTCTCTCTGCTGAGGTATTTAATATCAAATGCAACAGCAAATTTCGTGCCAAGATAATGGGATGTTCCTGCTTGTACAGCACGTCCGTCTTTCATCATTGCCTCGATCGAATACGTATCCACAGCACCGGCGAAACGCTCAGAAGGCGTCTTCGCTCCCATAATAACCGGGATTGCTAAGTAGTTCTCAACGAAATCACGATAGATTTCAAGCATTTGCATTGTCTCTTGACGAGCTTCTTCCTCTGTCTCATGCGCCGTATGGCCTTCTTGCCATAAGAACTCACTCGTACGAAGGAATGGCAACGTACGTTTCTCCCAACGAACAACGTTCGCCCATTGGTTAATTAATACCGGCAAATCACGGTAGGATTGAATCCATTTCGAATACATATGTCCGATCATGGTCTCTGAAGTAGGACGTATCGCAAGACGCTCTTCTAGTTTCTCACCACCTGCTTCGGTTACCCAAGGAAGCTCCGGATTGAAGCCCTCAACGTGCTCCTTCTCCTTCTGGAAGAAGCTCTCCGGAATGAACATTGGGAAGTATGCATTACGATGACCTGTTTCCTTGAAACGGCGGTTCAACTCTTCCTGCATGTGTTCCCAAATTTCGAAGCCATCTGGTTTGAATACAATACATCCACGAACTGGAGAGTAATCCATTAAATCAGCTTTCTTGATGACATCAATATACCAGCGCGAGAAATCCTCTTGCTGTGGTGTAATTTCTGTTACGAACTGCTTCTCTTTCGACATACGAATCTAAATGCCTCCCATGAAATGCTATAGCTCATTATGATTATTATTGTTCAATTCGACA
>Ga0102589_1005782_pt1 | contig 10577 bp, 11 predicted proteins | sample AraplaMF_Col_mLB_FD_76858 | JGI IMG/M metagenome (GOLD analysis project Ga0102589, IMG submission 76858) | Arabidopsis root microbial communities from the University of North Carolina, USA - plate scrape MF_Col_mLB | ecosystem: Host-associated > Plants > Roots > Endosphere | place: USA... | reverse complement strand
ATAAGAATATTTTCGGACTTGGAGATTGTACCAATTTACCAACCTCTAAAACTGGAGCGGCAATTCGAAAACAAATACCTGTCTTAAAACAAAATATTATGGACGTACTTAACGGAAGAGACTTGCACGCTAAATATGATGGATATACATCCTGTCCGATTGTTACAGGTTATAAAAGTCTTATACTCGCTGAATTTAACTATGATCATGAACCTCAAGAAACGTTTCCGTTTAATCAAGCGAAAGAACGGTATAGTATGTTTTTACTTAAAAGATATATGCTGCCGTATATGTATTGGAATTTTATGTTGAAAGGGCTGCTATAAGGGAAGATAGAAAGCGGTTATAAAAATTGAAAAGTAATTTGAAATAACTATTTGGAGGGAATAGCTTTGCTTTTAAAATATTTTTATGATGAAAAATTAGCACATGCTTCTTATTTAGTTGGTTGTCAGAAGGAAGGCGTAGCAATTGTAATCGATCCGAGTCGCTATATAGAACAATATATAGAATTTGCTAAGAAAGAGGGGATGGAAGTAATAGCTGCGGCTGAAACACACATTCATGCAGATTTTCTTTCTGGGTCTAGAGAACTTTCTACTCTTTATCATGCCAATTTATATGTATCTGATGAAGGAGATTGTGATTGGAAATATCAATATCTTAACGAAGGCCAATTCAAATTAGTTAGAGAGGACTCAGAGTTTAAAGTAGGTCATATAAAATTTAATGTAATGCACACGCCAGGGCATACGCCTGAAAGTATTTCTTTTTTAGTAACTGATACAAGTCAAAATAATTATACGAATGATAAGCCGATAGGAGTATTCACAGGTGATTTTATTTTTGTAGGAGATATAGGAAGGCCGGACTTATTAGAAACCGCTGTAGGTATGAAAGATACTGCAAAAATAGGAGCGAAACAATTATTTAATTCTATACAAAAAATAAAAATACTCCCTGACTATTTGCAGATATGGCCATCACATGGTGCAGGAAGCGCATGTGGAAAAGCATTAGGAGCAATTCCCACTTCTACATTAGGTTATGAAAAGATGTTTAATTGGGCATTTCAGTGTAATGAAGAAAGTGATTTTGTATCGACTTTATTGACGGGACAGCCAGAGCCTCCAAAGTATTTTTCATTAATGAAGAATTTAAATAAGTACGGTCCTCCAATTCGTAATAAGAGAGAAGTTTTTACTATTAATACAGTAGAAGAACTTCAAGAAGTTATAAGGAGCGTTCAGCAAATAGTTGATATAAGGGATGTAGAAAGTTTTGCTTCTGGTCACATGGAGAAATCAATTAACATACCGTATAACAATTCATTCACAACTTGGTGTGGATGGTTACTAGATTATAAAACAGAAACTTTAATCATTCTAGATGAGAAAAAGTTTAAAGTGGAGGAGGTTATTAGAGACTTTGAATCTATTGGGCTAGATAATATTCTTGCTTTTGCACCCTTACAAGTAATACAAAGACTTGATAGATTTGAAAGTTATAAAGAAAAAACATCGATTGAATTACATCCTCATATAAAGGATGGTAGTGTTAAGGTTATCGATGTACGTAGTAAAAAAGAGTGGGAGGAAGGACATCTTCATGATGCAATACATATCCCCCTAGGAAATCTATTTAAGCAGCTAGATTGCATACCAAAAGATTGCCCATTAGTTTTACAATGTCGAACCGGATTGCGTTCCGCTATAGCAGCTAGTATTTTACAAAGAGCTGGTATAAAAGAAGTAGTGAATTTAAAGGGAGGATTTCTTGCTTGGAAAAAAGAAAAGCTTCCTTACGCAACTTCTAATCTCAATGTGTAGGGAATAGACTCATATTAATTTAAAAGGGTTATAATACACTTTATGCCCAAGGCGAAGAAAATCTTGTCCATTTTATTACACAAAAGCTGAAGATACTACATCAGAAGCAAAGTGGGTTAGTGTGAACTAAGAAGAGACGGTAAAACGATTGATAGTATGCTATATAATGGAGCGCCAGACATTAATACTATTAAAGCTATGATAAAAGCTACCGGATTAACATGGCCAGATAAACTAGGCAAGATGGTTGAGGGAAAAGAATCAAATAAAATAAATTCTAATAAAATATAGAATTTGTTCACTTTTATGATACATTTATGAAACATTCATATGTTACGTTATAAAAGTCCTTTTTTGTATCATTTTCATTCTGTCAAAAAGTCCTAGTCCCCCTAGGGCTTTTTGCGTTTAAATAAAGAGATGTACCGTATTTCTCAATGCACAACATTACTTAACGTGGTAAAATAATATTTGGATGGGAGTCCAATACATATTGTTAAAATTAAAGTGGTTCAAGTCGGAGGAAGGCACCTTAGGGTGACTTTTCTTTTTTCTCAATATAAGAAGTTTAAGAATATGCTATTATGTTAATACAAAGTCCCTTTTGTGCAATGAGATAGTAGTACCCTAATGACCCACCTATTCCCGTTGGTGGGTCTCTTCAAATTCTTCAGCGTCATGAAAACCTAAATCAAACGAATACAACGTTTCTGATGCTACAGGATATTTTAAGTGTTCCAATGTGTCTGTAGATCCATGAATACGTAAACAAGGTCTAATATAAATCTTATTTTTAAGCCGTTTCTCTCTCGTAATTCCTACATCGTGTCTCATTAAGGCATAAGTTTTAACGAATACACAATAGGCCACCCATCATCATATGGACGGATTATTTACATAAAATTCGTTATAGGAAGCTAATTTTTAATAGTAGAGCAAACTCCTCTCCCTTCGGAGAGAAGTTTGTTTTTTTCAACAATGCAAAAACAATCAAAATGCTTGTTTCTTATACTCACTAATGTATCTGAACAATAAGGTTGTCCCTGCTATATTAGATACAATGCTGACTCCTAACATTACAGCCCATGCAGTATTCTGAACTTTCATTGTCAAAGTTAACATGAGAAAGCATATGCCAGCCGCAACAAACAAGAAACCTAAAAGTTTATTCATGATTTTACACCTCCTCTTTTTATATTTTAACATCAAAATGAAACGATATGTTATGTGATTTTTGGGTAGCACCACATTGAGCTCAAGCTAAGAAATACAAATACCCCCAAAACGAGGGAATTGTACATTTTCACATGAAGATGTCAATTTCCTCGTTTTAGGGTGTTATAAAATTCTTAAGTTGATGGATGTGTAACGGTACCCCAAGTATAAAAAAACCTTATAGCAAATAAGGTTTTTTTTATACCTCTTAAAATGACTTAAGATGCGTTTACTTGAGTTCACTAGGTAGTTAGAGGTTTAAAGACTATCTTTAACGAAAAATGTTAAGCAGTTCTATTTAATTTTACATCAATATATCTAAATAAAAAATGCAATCTTGCATCATCAATCCTTTTCTGATTCAATACATCCAAAAAATTTTTTCTCTCGTTTCTTTCTTCATCCTGTGGTATGCCTCTAGTGATAATGGTCATACTAAGGCATGGACGGATGAATCAAAACAAAAACCAACTAGGTTCATAGGTTAGAAGTGTATCTGAATAGATCATATAATTGCAGAAACATAAGATAGAATATTCCCACTAATATTTCTATAGTTTCAAACTATATACTTATAGAAGTAATAGAATTATATTGGCAATGAAAGAGAAAACAATAGATGGAAGGGGATGTTTTTATGTTTAAAAAAGCAGCACTTGGTATTTCATCGTTAGCTGTAACTGCGTTTGTCGGATTTGGAATGGCAACAGAAGCTTCTGCTGGACCTGCAGCACCACTTACTTCACTAAATGTCGTACAAGTAGAGTCTGAGCAGGGCGGAGTAGAAACGATTAATCCAAACAGTTTTAGCACAACACGTGATCACGGGGGAAAATATTTATATATTACTACGAAGGAAATGGGATATGGCCAAAACCCATTTGCGAAAATGAATGGTTCTAATGTGAAAAGTATTGGCTCTACTATAATTGGTGGAAAACCAATTGTTGGCTGGTATTATAAGTGGGATGCTTCTGGGCATCAGCAAGGAACATTTGAATATCAAAAAACATCTATTAACGCTCCATTTAATACGATGCGAACTTCAATCTATATCAAATAAGTACTTTGAATAGTAATAGGGATTTAACATACAAAATTCAGTTCATAAAATTGAATTCAGTTATAAAAAATATAGGAGTCGTCCTGAATTAGGAGGACTCCTAAATTCGCCATAAATGCTTACTTGTGCAATATATTTGTCTAAATCGTATTCTGATTTTCTTGTATTAATAGTTTTACAAGTTAGAAGAATAATAACTTGAGTAAATGAACTTGTATTTACATACTTAACATACTTCATTTGCAATAGAATGGGAAGATCTAGAATTATAACGAATTATTTTTTTTATTATTAAACCATATGTCATAGAAAATAATATGAGTAGAAGTAACTGCCCCAAAAATTGCAGCCTATTATAATCTATAGACGTTGCAGTAATAATAGCAGGTTTTATAGCTATGAAATAAGTTGTTAAATATATAAAAAGACTTAGAATACAATATAATGAAAAATTCAACAAGTTTCTGTACAAATAAATTCCACCTCTTTCCTTTTCACTCTATAATTTAGTATCTATATTCCCATCTCTTATAGAAGTATCCTGATCCTATTTAATTATATATGTATATAAATTATCCATCAGTCATCTCTTCATTTTATGGTGTTTTTTGAGGATTTACAAATCAGTTTCTAGGTAAACTTTCTTTAATTTATCAAGTTCAGGTAGAATGTTTTAAACGAAAGGGGGGAGTTCAATTAGCTGTGATTTATTGATTCTAATCAATATGTATATTATTTATTCTTATGTAGAAAATAATTTAGTCAAATAAATACAAAACGTAGACATACAAAAAATCCATTCTTTCTATGATTTTTAAGAAAGAACGGCTTTTTATTTATTTTATAGGATATTACATTGGATAAACTGATAGTAACTGAACAAAAATTACGTATATTCAGAAACCTATCCTATTGAGTTTTTCCTTCTTCGTAAATATAAATGGCATTTCCGCCTAGTACTAAAACTACAACTCTATCATCCTTTTTATATGTAATCATCGCGCCGTCTGCTTTCTGTGTTTTCCATCCGGCAAACCATATTCCTAACTGATAATCAAAAGGTAAACCGTTTGAAAAGCATGCTCCATTGTATTCATAATCCTTATGCTCTTCTTGATACACATATTCTGCACGAGCAGGTACAGGAAATCCCTGTATTTTTGATTCAACAGTCCGATTATAATAAATGATAATTCCAATAATAACTACGACTAGTATTGTCAATGGTACCTTCCATTTCACTAAGTTTCATCTCCTTTTATTTCCTGTTTTATAAAATTTTAGGAAAATAACTCTTTACTTCCACCTGGAATCATTATATCATAAATGGGAGTTATATAAATATTCAGAAAGTAGGGAAATTTTATGAAATTAAGAAAGACTTTAGTTGGTGCTACATTATCAATTGGTTTGTTATGCAGCCAAATGTCTGTTGCAAGCGCAGAAGAGAAAAAAGTAGAAGATTATACGTTAGGTGAAATTGAAAGCGTTTTATTCGAATATTTAAAAGTACACAATCTTACGTTTAAAGTGAACAGTGAAGAGTTTTATGCTTATCTATTTAATCAATTAATGTATCAAGAGGATAAAGAATTGGAGAAACATCCTCAATATAAGCAAATTTTAGGATATGCAGCAGAATATATACATGAAAAATCCTTAAATGCGCCGACTACTACAGATGCGTCAAAAACGAATTCTTTACAGGCTAAGTCTAGTCCGAAAGAATTTAGCATGAAACCTGTGGCGCAGAAAACAATTGGACAAATTAAAGAAGAAGTACAAGCAAAAGAAGCATCTGCAAAAATCGAACAAATGCAACGAGCACCAAAAATGGCTGCAGCAAGTTCAGGATATAGTGGAAGTGCAGCTGCTAGTTATGCAGTAAAATGGGCAAAGGGACGGAATCCTAGCTTTGGCGATTATAGCCTTGGAATTACGGGTGGCGGTGGAGATTGTACGAATTTCGTTTCACAAGCTGTTAATGCGGGTGGTAAAGGTATGAATAAGACAAGTAACATTTCATTCACATCTCCTGATTTATTACCAGGTAATACATATTGGTACAGTGTATTTATGCCGAATGCGAATGGAAATCGTGTAGTACATAAAGCTTCACATACTTGGACAGTAGTTGAAAACTTCTATACTTACTGGTCTTCTAGAGTACCAACCTATGAGACTTATAGCCCAAAAGCATTAGAAGGGAATGCGAATGTTGGGGACGTTATTCAATATCGAAGTGATGTGACTGGCCGTAAATGGCATAGTTTAATGGTTACAAAAAAATCACCAGGCAGTTTCCAAATTAGTCAGCATACTTCCGACCGAAAAAATGATGAAATTGGATATATTTTAGACTCTGATCCTAAAGTGAAAGAGTCTAAGCTGTTAATTCTTCAATTTACTCGTTCATAATGTGTGAACAATAGTTATTACAATCAATAATTTAATCTCATATAAAAAAAAGATGCTATTTCTCTCAAAAGAGGTGGCATCTTATTTGCTCTTTTGAAACAATAAAGAGAGTAATAGATATGTCAGTATCACGTGTATGGAATCATTTATATTAAAAAAGCCATCACGCAATGATGATTGCATGATGGCTTTTGTTGTTTTCTTATTTCTTTGTCTCATTGACCCATGTAGCGATGTCCTTGATGATATACGCAGCAACATTGGAAGGGACTTCGTGTTCACTAGGGTGACTTAATTCCCCGTCGCCCTCCGTGAAGAAGTGATTCAATTTCGGATATTCTTTGAAATGAACATTACTGCGGCTTGAAAGCCCTTCTTGCCATTTCGTAAACTCGTCTTTTACTGTTACTTGATAATCACGTGCGCCTTGCAGAATCAGTAATGGCTCTTTTCGTGATTTCGCTTCCTCAACTGGACGCCAACGAGTTACATCATACATGAAATGTGGAGAAAGATAATTATAACCAGCTGGTGGGTGATCTGGATCAAAAGTAGGGTCCTCAATGTAAGCGAATTGTTTTTTTATTTCATCAATATATTCCTTAGGTGCTCTGAGGTACTGATACTGATCAAGGAGCATGTCAGTAAACGGACGTGCAGGTGGTGCCATTAAAATACTTCCTCTTACAAGTGATGAAGGTGCTTTGCTTAGTATGCGAGGCATGGTGCCGGCACCTTGGCTATGTCCGAGAATCTGGGTCAATGCCTTCTTGCTGCGCTGCTGATTTTGCTGCATATATGGCATCATCTGTAGTATCTAGGTCTAACGTTACAGGTTCTGTACTCATTTTAAAACCGTGTTCTAAGGAACGTTTCTCGTAACGTAACACTGCGATACCGATGGATGAAAGACCAGCTGCAAGGTCTCTAAAGATTTTAGCTCCCATAAATGTACTGTCACGATCTTGCGGACCAGAACCGTGAACAAGAACAACAACAGGTACTTTTTCGCCAGGTTTATGTTTTGGAACCGTTAATGTGGCTGGTAACGGGTATGTAGCATTTCCAATGACGATTTCTCGTTCTTGGTAGGAATCAGGTTGGTCATAGCTAGGATGCTGGATGGTATAAGATTTCTCTGGCGCCAACCTCATCAACTTTGCCGGCAGGCGTGAATTTAAGGAGTAGTGGAATAGCAGTTCCTTCGATAGCTCCTGGAATTTCAACCGTTTGATGGACCAAGTTTCGTTCTTTTATAACAGGTGTTCCCATGCTTGTAATTCTGCTCCCGCCACTTTGTGTCCACCAGCTTTGTAATATCTTTGCCGTAAACTTGGATTGAAAAGCTGCAGACGTCAACTGGAGTGCCTCTGCATATTTACCTTGTTGGAGATATGCAAAAAATAAAGACGTACGCTCCGTTAATGAGACTTGTTTCTTTTCTGCAGTTTGTGCCCCTTGTGTATCCCCATGAATAGCTGTTGTAAGCGGAAAAGAAGAAACACCTAAAGAAAAGAGTAGGGTAAAAGAAAGTGCTGATTTTTGTAACTTCTTTTTTTTCATCCTCTTTAACCCCAAAAACATAATGGTATGAAATGGGTATGGTAATTAGTGGAATGTTTCCCTATTGGGATTTCGTTACATGTAAGGGGGAATCCTGCATACATATCATAAAAAGCCCGTTTGAAAGAGTGGAGGAGTTAAGCAATGGATTTATACATAAATCGTTGCTAAATCATAGAAATCGATTGTTTTTCCAACAATGATTCCAATCCCGTTATGATGTAGGGGAAGAAAAACAAGAAGAGAGGGGGCATACGATGAAGAAATTTTTATGGTTCATTTCTACATTGTGTATGTTTGATTGGTAACAGTGTGTAGTAGCAAAGATGACACTAGAATTTCCATTACCCATACCGAGAAAAAAGGGTATAGGTATACTTTCCTGTTTAAAATATTGTTCGTATAGGAAGCGAATAAGCTTCCTATACGAACAATATTACATATTAATAATTTAGAGGGTTTTAAAAATTAAGAGGTGGTTTTTAAATGTATAATGATTCAATATTTTTTCCTTATATAAATTATGATCAATGCTTCGACCGTCAATTCTCTGGTCCTCAGATTCCAGGTACACCTGGAATGCCAGGTACACCTGGAATGCCAGGTTTTCCAGGTGTACCAAGTTTTCCAGGACAGCAAAGTTCACAAGCTCCAACATCTCCTCCCCCATCATTTATTCCTCAACAATCAACTGCTTCACCATTTGCTGTTGATCCCGGAGCAATTTCATTATGTTTATTTCGAAATACTTATATATGGCTTAGTAATGGTGAACAATTTTGGTATTTCCCAATTTTTGTAGGACCAAGGTCTGTTGCTGGTTTTAGATGGAACGGTAGGTTTTGGGTTATTTTTGGAATTGATACGAGAAGGATTATTTCATTTACATGTTTTTAAAAATTATAGAGTAACGATAGGGGTTTAATTATATAAACAAAAGAGGTATTTGAATGAAAAAATTTCAATTATTTGATGGTACAATAACTATGATTAACGATTTTGTAACAGGGTCAAACGAAGATATAGGATGTAATAAATTAATGTCCGTAGATAATGGTTATGGGAATCTAATAAATTTTGTAGTGAAACCAAATACGTATTTTATCGACTATGCAACGGTAGTAGTAGGAGATAAAGTAACTGGTTTTTACGATGCCAACGCTCCTGCTCCTCTTATTTTCCCACCACAATTTCAAGCGATTGTTATGGCAAAATATACACCGCATCAAAATGTAAAAGTAGACTATTTTAATGAACAGTTGGAGAGTAGCGATGGAAAATTAAAATTAAATATTTCTCCTTCTACTCAAATTTTATTAACAAATGGTCAATTCTTTACAGGTAATCTTGTAAATCGAAATTTAATAGCTATTTATAGTTTTACAACAATGAGTATACCAGCTCAAACTACACCATATAAAATCATTGTTTTGTGTCAAAAGTGATTTCTATTCTAAAGGGTCTCTCGGTTTATCAAACTACAATCCATTGTAGAAGCAAAAATTTTAGCCATCTTATTGACCAGGATCATAGGCATGTCAAGAGACGTTTTGCTAGATCTGCAGGATTTCAAAATCTTCGTCATGCTTCACGTACGATAAAAGGTATCGAGACCATTCATGCCCTATATAAACAACGGCGAAGTCTTCAAAGAGACTCCGCCTTTTCAACGTACAATAGTATTCCTTTCTAAATATGAAGATAAAAGTATCAAAAATACATTAATATCATGAAGATACAGGAACCTAATATGTAATATTGCATATTAATGAATTTATATGAGTATATATAACGTGGAAATCACTATAACGAACATGCAGGTTTCCTTTTTTATTTGTTATTTTTATCAGTAAAGTAGACCACATATCAGTTTCAGATACTTGTTTTATGATACAAGTAATCAAACAAAAGGAGGGCCATACAACATAATTACACCATTATTAACAGGGCACTCTTTTAAGTACAGGAGATTATTAGCGGGTGGAGAAAATGTTGAAGATATACAGACAGATAAACATATTCCATATGAAAAAATGAATTGTAGCAAACTCTAGAAAAGTACGATTCAAAGGAGTTTGAGGTATAAAAAGAAAATAGATAAATTGACAAGAGAAAAGCACTTTGTGTATATCACAGGTGGTTTTTATTTTCATTTTGATATAGGGCTTGAATTAAATTCCCATGTTTTTTTGCGGCCATCCAATACTACATATGTACATATGTAGTATTGGAATTAGTAATAATAAAATGGGTTCTGGTGCAAAAACTTCAAGGTAACTACAAGTAATCTCTAAAACTTGGACATACTGATACTATTACTCTAAAAAGGTGTGTAATCGGTATGGAAAAGAAAAATTGGTTCAAATGGAAGCACTATCAGCCTGATATTATTTTATTAACGGTAAGATGGTACCTACGGTACAACCTAAGTTTTCGTGATTTGGTGGAAATGATGGAGGAACGGGGTTTATCCATTTCTCATACAACGA
>Ga0102589_1005781_pt1 | contig 10578 bp, 11 predicted proteins | sample AraplaMF_Col_mLB_FD_76858 | JGI IMG/M metagenome (GOLD analysis project Ga0102589, IMG submission 76858) | Arabidopsis root microbial communities from the University of North Carolina, USA - plate scrape MF_Col_mLB | ecosystem: Host-associated > Plants > Roots > Endosphere | place: USA... | reverse complement strand
TGGACGTTGAAAAATCAAGGCATTACAGTTACAGGAAAAGAAGCAGAAGATCTTCCGCTGCAAATACAATGGAATGATGTAGTAAATACGATGAAATACAACGTAGAACAGTACTGGAGTGAAAAGGTGAAGAAGCCATATTTATTTTTTATAGAAGAGTGGATAGAATCAGCTGTCGTTACGATGGGACGCATTTTATATACACTAGATTATAAAACAATCGTTTCAAAAGATAGAGGATTGCAATACTTGTCAGAACGTTCAGCGGAAGAATGGGAGCTTTTATTAAAAGAAGTAGCTAGAATACGGCAGAACCCAAAAGAAAAGCGAATGCTCTCAAGGTGGAGAAGAGCAGATATGACGAAGAGGTACTTACTGCATTTAATTGAGATGTGTAGAGAGAAATGGTAGGGAAGAAAATGGACAATACAGTGGGGTGTATTGTCTTTTTTTATGTTAAATTTGGTATATAATGGTTTAAAAAGTTTAATTATACTGGAGGGGATAGGATGAATATAGAATTAGCTACATATGAAGAAAAGAATGAACAAATGAGTATGCGCCAAGTAATTAGCATTCTATTAATTATTTTTGGGGTCATGCATGGAATTGGTTTTTTGAACCTTTTATATGATTCTTCCTTATACCCATGGTATGTAGATCATCTTATTCCACCTTTCACGTTTTGTATGATTATCGTAATGTATGCACCGGCAAGAAATTGCTGCTTACATTTAATAAAATCATTACAATTCAATAATCTTAAACATTATGTAACGATAGTAATAACAACGATTGTAATGCTTATGTATCTTGCGGTATTAAATGTAGTTTTACCACATGGGCTTGGTGTGGATGAATCTAATATAGTAATAGAACCTACTACAAGTGAAATCATTCTATACGTAGTTGTGCTCACAACTTTTGCGCCTATTTGGGAGGAAATTGTATTTCGAGGTATGTTTTTTATGAAATTATCTCAGCGCTTCTCTACACTTAGTAGTGCTGCTATAAGTGCTTTCATATTTACTTTAGGGCACCCCCTTACAGTAGGGAGTATTTTATATATTTTTGGTATGGGCATATGTTTGGCATACACATATAAGAAAACGAAGAATTTACTCGTTCCAATTGGGATTCATTTATTAAATAATTCGTTTTATTTATTAGTAAATTTTCAACTATAAAAAGACGCCTTTTAAAAAGGCGTCTTTTTTATTTTGTAGTAGATAGAAAAGTATTTACAAGTATTGTGTAGAGGAAAGATAATAGAAAAAAATATGTGCATGGGGGAAGATGATGAGTAAATATAAATTACATATAGATAGAGAACAATTATGGAAAGGCTGCGTTTTAAATTCGATTGCCCATGCAATTAATGTAGCGCATTGTCCAGATTTCTCATATGAAAGTTCATGGGATGGATTTAACTATAGTATGCAAGATAGCCAAGGCGGACAAGGGGCAATTACGTTTCATCCGAATTACACGATTGTATGTCTTCAATATGTGAATAGTGAGAGAATGGATGAGTGGATTGATGCGAAAAGTTATTTTGAAGGGACACCTTCGGAAGTAATAGATATTGCGAAAGAAGAAGCACTTCAATACGTATTAGAAGAAGTAGAAGGCGAAACAGTTCCTTTTATTACAACTGCATTTTGGATTGAGGATAGTGGTGCGTATTCAATTGATTCATTTGAAGAGATGGAAGAGCACGGTGGATTCTTATTAGAAATTCCATTACTTGATACAGAATCAGCAATGGAAAGACTGGAAGAAGAGTATGAACTGACAGAGGAACAAATAGAGCTTTTACAACTCGTGTATGAGAAAAAAATCCAAAGGCCAAATGAGGAAATTAAGTTGTCTAAAGAAGAAGTAGAAATGATTGGAACGGAAGATAGCGAAGGATTGGAAGCTAGCAAGGAGTCATTTGCAGAAATGAATATTACTTGGGAGTTGTAGGATAGGATATAACATTGTGCTTTCTACTAGTTTTTTCATATACATATCAACTTCGTGAAAGAATAGGGGCTCTTTTTCCTTGGTATTCAGATGCACGGTGCAATGTAAATATTGCTGTAAGTAGCGATTAGCTTGTTCGTACTGTTTTAATTTGTAGAAAGAAAAACAAGTAAGAAGTAGAAACGCTTTTTCTTCTAATATTGGAACGACAGCTAGTACCGGAGTAATGGAATGTATATTTATTTCCACTAAATTTTCATAAGATGTCCACGTTTGAAACCAGTCGAAAATAGTAGAAAGGTAATTCGGAATGTTGATAGTTTCATGTGAAACATTATGCAATAGCTGGTTCTGTTTGATATGTATAGGCTCTATTCTCGTTTGTAGAATGCAATCGAATATTGAAATGTTTTCTTTTATTTGTAATTGGTTCGTAATAAGCTGCGGGAGACCGATAGGGTGGACTCCTATATTTATATAAAAGTCATCTCCAAACTGGCTTTTTTGTATGTTAATGAGCTTATAAAATCCGTTTTCAGCTTTGAAAAATGTATGTCTTTTTTTCTTAAAGCCGAGTGGTTTTAAAGTGGCGTGTAAATTTGTAATAAAATCTTGCTCCTTTTTAGAGCCAGGCTTATTCTTCGTCATATTCATAAGTAGTTAAGTTTTGTAAGAAACTTTCAAAGTTAGGTGCTAATTCAATAATTTCCTCAAACTCATTATCGATAAATATAACTGGAGGATTTTCAGCTACATTTCGATAGTCTAATGCAATCCATGTATGTCCATCACCAGATAAAAGTACGATATTCTCAGGCATTTCCCATTCTCGAATTAAATAGCGGCTCTCTAAAATACTAGATTCATTTTCATTAAAAGAAATACCATATAAACCAGATACATTAACGTGATCGTCTGCCCAAGAATTTGGCTTTGAAGTAGGGTGAACATCGAGACGAAGAGTTCCCCCATTTTGTTCTTTTAGAAGGGTTATATATGATTCTGGAAGCTTTACGTTCAGTACTTCTTCTGCTTTTTTGATTAGTTCATCGTTAATGGGTGCTAGTTTTAAATAGTCATCGTCTGCCCAAATTGTACTCTTCATATTCGGTCACCTCAAATAATAGTTTTAAGAATCTTATGTCATATATTATAGTTAGTTTAGATAACACGCAATAGAGGGAGGGACGGAGTATGGATGTGTATGAATACCTCGATCACGTAAATTCTAAAGAAGATTTATTAAAATTTCTTGTATACCTCCAAAAGGATTTTAAAGTGAATAAAGATGAATGGGAGAATGTAGAGGTAGAGACTTATTTAGAGGCATTAAATAGTTGGTTAGGTTCTTGTGAATCGGTTTATATAAATCAAGGAGAGAAGTTTCCAGAAAATATTTCATGGAAGTTTATTGCTCAAATGTTACTTGCGGCAGCTCATTATGAATAAAATTAGATTTTTAAAAGATAGAATGGAGAAGATATCTTGATTAACCATAATAAAATTAAACAACTTTTAGCACATGTAGATCGTGCTGATGATAATGAAATTGAGCTAGAGTATGAATCTGAACCTATGACGATAGAATTGTTTAATAGTGAAGAAATAGAAGAAGGGCAACTTGGTTATAGTTTTGATGAAGAAGGACAAAGCTTAGTCGGGAATGAAGAAGGAGATTGGAAAGAAGGATGGATTGTAATAGGGATAGATTCATATCTTGGAGACCCGATTTTTGTAGATAGTAATGATGAGAACTGTCCAGTTTATACAGCTATGCACGGTGAGGGAGAATGGGAGCTGGAATGTATAGCGGAACGTATAGAAGATATTATTGAGAAAGTGAAGGGGAATGTGGGGGAAATAAAATAGTATTTCAATGTGATTAAGAGGGAGGAAATAATGAAAAAGTTTCAAATCGAACTAAATAAACTGCCGACAGAAAATGCTGGAGAAATAGTACTTAGTATAGATGAGAGAATTGTGTTTGAAGAAAAAACAGACATAATAGGACCGATTTGTCAGTTGTTTGATGCTTGTATCGAGGTTTTTAAATATAATGACGCTACAATTTTCTTAAATGAATATGAAAAAAAGATGGAATTTAAGAAGAAAGATGGGGAGTTTCTCATTATTAATCAGAGAGGCAAGAAGTTAGCTAGTGTTGATAGCGAGCAATTTTTACGAGTACTCTTTTCGTTTCTTAAAAAGGAGATAGGGCAGATTTACATGAGTGGAGTTGATTCTTTTCGAATCAAAGATGCTTACCATAGAATGTTAGAAATTGATCCATTTGTTCCTAAACTTATAAATGGAAATGACGAAATTATGTATCGAACTTATCATTCTACAAGTGACAAGTATGAATTAAAATGGAAGTATTTAAAAGGGAGAGAGGTTGAACCGATATTTACTCCGGTACTATCTCATGATAAGAAGAGTATCTTTTATGTAGAGGAAAATAACCACAGAATTCGTAAACTCGATAGTGAAACGAAAGAAGAGATTTGGCAGTGCCGTATTCCAATAGTAGAAGATTGTAATTGCGTTACTGTGAATGGTGTCGTAATTATTTGGCATGCAAATAGATTTGGAGAAAGTATTGCGAAATTGTATGCTATTTCATCAAGTTGTGGACAGCTTCTATGGGATTTAGAAATAGAAGGGCATATTATACAAGATGTAAAAACTACGGGAGAAGAGTTACCACGTTTACTAGTTATTACACAAGAAGGCTACAATGTTTTATTAGAGCTTGAAAGTGGAGTAAAAGTATGGGAAAAGAATGTTCGAGTCGGAGGAGAAAAATTGCAGTGCCATCTTGGCCCAGATTACTATGTATTAGCAGGGAATCCTTTTGATGAAGATGGGGAAGTTGATGCATATAGTAATGTTGCAATTTCCATTCAATTATTAGATGCTTCTACACGATGGAAACAAATGATGGAAGATTGTAATCCAAATGAACCAGTTACTTTAACTAATGAACATTTTATATGTGTAGCAATAGATTCATTACAAAAGTGGGAATATGGAAAAGAAGGCTGTAACTTAATTTTTGAAAAAGCTTTTGATGAGGTATGGTACTCTTGCATTGAATCAAAGGAAGCGAAAATACTATTAACAAGAACTGAGTATGGATATGAAGGGGTAAGTAGACAAATACAATGTTATGACCATAAGAGCGGTCAAAAGTTATATGAAGTAAATATGTCTTTTGAAATTGAATTGCCTCCATTTCTTATCGGAGAGATGATGGTATTGTCCTTAGGAGAAGGCAGAATTTGTGGTATTAATATTCAAACAGGTAAAGTGCTTTGGAATAATACTACTCTACATGATATTACAGAGGTTCTGTTATATAAAGAGGGAGAAATTTACATTGCAACTTCAAATTTAGAATTGATAATACTTGATGCTGAATGTGGCGAAGTAAAAAATATAATTAAACTTCCTAAAAATGTTGTTGTAATAGATTTTATTGTATCAATTGAGGAAGTTAATAATGGACTATTCATTAGTTGTGTAAGTGGAAATATGTTTGAAATAGTAGAAGGCTAATTTGTGAGTTTTCTTAAGTCGAGATGTTTGTTTTAAAGTAGTAGTATATATTCACTAAAAAAGATGTATAAAAATGATTTTGATGCATCCTTTTTAGTGAATATATAAAATAATTAACTTAGTGTATTAAAGATATGATACATGATTATTTTAATATAATTAAAAGTAAAATGAAATAAGAAACGGATAATTGTCGGAATATATTCGATTTCCGTTCATTTTTATGAAATATGTGTACTTTTTGTTAGATTCCTTCATTTTGTCCATATACAATAAATGTATATAGAAATAAGAAAAGGATGATGTACGTGAAGGACACTGTTTTACAAGAAACGATTTCTCCACAAGAATTACATAAAGTTGTTCAAAAGAATACAGCTTATTATGATTTTAAGTGGGGTAAAGTAGAAAACCCTGCGCAAGGGAATACATGGAATTGGGTAGCCTTTTTCTTCCCAACCTTTTGGTTAGCTTATCGCAAAATGTATAAGTTATTTATTATATTTGCGTTATTGGCTATACCTAGTATAGTTATAACCCCTTTTATAGATATTCCAGAGGGGATTTATGTAACATTTAGTTTAGCTCTTCAATTAGGAATGATGATATTTACTGGATGGCAAGGAAACCGTTTATATTATAAGCAGGCTGTTCGTGTTTTTCGTAAGGGAGAAGATGCGTCTGATCATGAGAAGGCGTATTTCTTACAATCTAAGGGTGGCGCTAGTGTAGCTGGTATGATTGGTTTACAAGTTATAGTCGGGATTGTGTTTGGCGGAGCTATGCTCGGACTTTCTCTTTTACCAACTGAGCCGAATATTAAAAACGTTGTTCGTTCAACTGGTGAAGGGGTTACTTTAGAGATTATGACTGATAATCCAACCTGGAAGTTTGTGAAGAAAGAAAAAGATTATGATGTAGTAGAGTTTACTGGCTATGATTATACAGAGAAGAAAAACGTGAAAATTAAATTTGCTGTTTATTTCGATGAAGATTATTTCGAGTGGCAAGAGGTATATGAAAATAATAAGAAGTTAAGTGAAGAAGAAGTAGAAGAATATCAAATTTATATTGAAGAAAATAATTGGGGTTTCTAGAGGGAACTCGTTCATTTTGAAAAGAAGAATCTTGTGAAGGTTCTTCTTTTGTTTATTAGGGGGGAGAGAAATAATTTCAGCATTAATAGAAGCTCTAATAGGATCGATTAGTTTAAGTACGGGTTTACACACGAAAAAGATTGATGCTAACATACGTTACTTGCAGCAGTATGAATGGTTTCGAATGATATATGAAGACGAAAAGTATCGAAAGTTATTTATTACGAACTACAAAGTTCGCTCATATTTACAAAGTAAGCTAAGAGTTCGATTGCTTGTAAAAAATAAAAATGCACAACGAAGATTTTTAAAATTAGTAGAAGAGCAAATAGAAAAACGGCATACAAATTGAAATTTTGTAAAATACAATAAAAAATGAGAATTTGAGGTAGGCTTGTCAATAACGTGAGACTATGGCACTATAAAGAAATGCTATACAAATTTTATTTATCGAGATGTAAACATCAATTTTGATTTTTACGTATAAATAATGAACGGAGGAAATGAATTTATGGCTACTTTACCAAATTGTCCAAAATGTAATTCAGAATATACGTATGAGGATGGCGTTCTTTTCGTATGTCCAGAATGTGCTCATGAGTGGGGCCAAGAAGCAGAAGCTGAAAATAATGATGGTGCGAAAGTTGTAAAAGATGCGAACGGAAACGTTCTTCAAGACGGCGATGCAGTTACTGTTATTAAAGATTTAAAAGTAAAAGGAACTTCTTCAGTTGTGAAGATCGGTACGAAAGTAAAGAGTATCCGTCTAGTTGATGGCGATCACGATATCGATTGCAAAATCGACGGCTTCGGAGCTATGAAGTTAAAATCACAGTTCGTTAAGAAGGCGTAAGTAAATAGAAGAGGAGGCGAATAGCCTCCTCTTTTTATTATGTCACTTTTTGTCGGTAAATCGATATTTCGTACAAAATCGTTGATATATTCTGAGTTATGATAGATATATTTGAAAAATCGTTGATATATTGCAAGTTATGATAGATATATTGAAAAAATCGTTAATATAATTTCATTCATCGTGAACTACGCACGATTCACCGTGCACCATAGTCAATTTCTTTCAATTGACATCGCTTATTAAAGAACGTTTTATATCCAAGCTGTAAAAAGATAATGACAGCAAAGGCAGTACTTCCAGAAATACCGAGTATGATGGCGATTTGATATTGAATGGCTGTGAATGGTGATACACCGGATAATATTTGACCAGTCATCATGCCTGGTAAGCTTATAATTCCCATTCCGACCATAGAATTAATTGTTGGTAAAATAGCAGAGTCAAAAGCGTCTCGAATGAGCGAAGCAGCTGCTTCTTTCGGTGTTGCGCCGAGCATAAGTGCACCTTCAATTTGACCTCTTTGCGATTTCATATTGTTTAAGAACGTATTTGCGCCGAGAGAAACACCAGTCATGGCATTCCCAACTAACATTCCTGTAATAGGGACGATATATTGCGGAGCATACCACGGATCATGTCCGATAATAACGAAGATAAATAGTAGAAGTGGCCCAATTGATCCGGCGACCATGGAAAGGGCGGCTACTCGTTTTAATTCTTTAGACATTGGGATGTTAACTCGTTTATAAATATTAAAAATTGCAAAGGTAGTAATAGAAGTAATGAGAGCAATTGTATAAAATGGATTACTGTTTTCAAATACGTATGTAAGGACATATGCAACAAGTACGAGCTGAATCGTCATACGGAATGTTGCGAGCGCGATTTGTTTTTCGCGAGGTATTCCTTTTAATTTTACAAGTCCAATTAAAATAAGAATGAAAATATAGGCAGCTGCAAGTTGCCAAATTTGGAGTTCAATAACGCCCTTCAACAGAGAGCACTTCCTTTCTAGTTGCACCGTTTGCTTTACTAATCTCAATAATGTCGTCTGCAATTTCTTCTGGAAGTTGTTGTGAGTGTGTGATGAAGATAATTGTTTTTTTCTTTTTTCGTGCTAGTTCAGTAAATTGTTTCATAACGCGGCGTTCTGTATCACTGTCTAATGCTGAAGTAGGTTCATCTAATAAATAGACAGGCGGATCCATAAGTACGATACGTGCAAAGGCAAGTCTTTGTTTTTCACCGCCAGATAGTGAGGAGGCGCTATTTTCTAATTGCTTGTCTAAGCTAACGGTTTGTAATGCACTCCGCAGGGCATCATCATTTGGAAATGGTTTTTCAGAAAGACGAAGTCCCATTAATAGGTTGTCTTTAACGGTTCCATCAAAAATAGGTGGAGTTTGCCCAAGCATAACTACGTCACGACGTAATTGAATAGGGTGATAATCAGAAATTAATTTTCCGTTATATTCAATTGTGCCGGATGTTGGAGATTGTAAATCGTTTAACATGCGAAGCAACGTGCTTTTTCCGCTTCCGCTTTCACCGATAATGCAAGTAATCTTTTCTTTTTGAATCTGTAAATAAGGAATGTATAGTATATCTTTATATATAACGTTTTTTAATATAAACATAAATCGCTCCTTTCTGATTCTAGTTATATCGTATCAAAAAAGAGAAGATAACGGTTATAAAGAGCAACGTTTTTTCTTCGTCTTGAGTTTTATTAATAAGTTAAGTAAACGATCTAATTCTTGGCTGAAAGAAATCACTTTATCATGAGTCAATCCGTATCGTTCAACGAGATAGAGTAACTCTTTCTTTTTCGCTTCTATTCGATTGTTTAGTTTCGATAAGTTCATAAGTGGAATGTAATGCCTCCTACAAAAGTATTTATCACATAAAAAATAAGACCGAATGAATTCGGTCTTCAAGGAAATAATAAAACAACTTACAAATAGCATACAATGTTTATCAATATTTTTTAATATGAAAATGAAAAATAAATCATTATAAATATTGAGAAAGATGTGTCTGATAATTTTTAAAAACTGATGCAAAGAGGCTGCCTATATAGTAGACAGCCTGTAAAGTATTAACCCTTATGATATTTGTACATCCAAAGAAGACCCGATTTTAATAACCTAGGTACACGTCCCATTAACGGTTGATTTGCGAGTAAACCAAATCCATGCTTCTTACCAAGAGAGCCGAGAACACCTTTTAATTTAATAACAGGTAGTTCATCCGGGAGTGATTCATTATTCCAACGTTTTAATAATATTTGGACAATTTGTTCTCCTTGACCTTCAGCAAGTTGGGCAGATGGTGCATGTGGAAGTGCTGCGCAATCTCCTACAACGTAAACATGATCGTTATTTGGAATATTGTGATATTTCGTTAAGACAACCCGTCCGCTACCATCTTGTTCAACTGGAAGGTTTCGAACAACTTCATTTGCTTGAATACCAGCTGTCCAGACGATTGCATCACATTCAAGTGGTTCATCGTGGTTATACACAATATTTGGTTCCACTTTTGTAATGTTAGAGTTTCGTATAATGTTAACTTTATGCTTTACAAACCATTCTTCTACATATCTACTTAATTTCTCTGGATATGGGAATAAAATTCTATCTTTTCGATCAAATAAATAGATTTTTAAATCAGAACGGCTTTCACGAAGTTCACTTGCTACTTCAACGCCACTTAAGCCAGCACCAACAACAGCTACTGTTGCATTTGGTTCTAGACTATTTAATTGTTCATAGGTTTTACGTGTTTGTTCAATTGATTGTAGACTATGTGTATATTCCCTAGCCCCAGGAACGTTATGATATTTATCTTCACAGCCAAGTCCGATAATTAAGTCATCATATTGGATTGCTTCGCCGCCATCGAGATGAACAGCTTTTTCTTCGAGGTCAATATTTGTTATTGTGCCGTATTGAATATTGAGGCGTGGGTGTTCAGGAAACGGTATACGAATATGCGTTTCTGAAATAGTACCCGCAACTAATGCATAATATTCAGTTTTGAAGCAATGATATGGTACTTTGTCGATTAATGTCACTTGTACATCATCTGGAAGTTGGT
>Ga0102589_1005780_pt1 | contig 10578 bp, 10 predicted proteins | sample AraplaMF_Col_mLB_FD_76858 | JGI IMG/M metagenome (GOLD analysis project Ga0102589, IMG submission 76858) | Arabidopsis root microbial communities from the University of North Carolina, USA - plate scrape MF_Col_mLB | ecosystem: Host-associated > Plants > Roots > Endosphere | place: USA... | reverse complement strand
AATTAAATAAGCATCCTTTTTCATATCGATTCACTCGCTTCATTTGGCCAAAGAATCGTATATCCTTCAGTTTTTAGTTTTGTAATCATCGATAAGGGATTCATTGTCTGAATCCTAAAAACGAGCACTTTATGCAAAGGATCTTTTGCAGGATAAACTAGAACGCTAACGATATTAATATTTTCATTTGCAAAAACAGTTACGACTTCACTTAAAATACCAGGTTGATCGCGAACTAAAAGTTCAATTTGTGAACTTGGCTGATATGCACCAGTTAATGTAACCAATGTATGAAGAACATCAATTTCAGTGACAAGACCAACTAATTTGCCACTAGAAACGACTGGTAAACAACCAATTTTATATTGATAAAAATTGGTTGCAACTTCCTCAACGAAGTCCATTTGACTACAAGTAATCACATTTGTTGTCATTATTTTTTCTACGGAAACTTGAAAAACAATTGATATTTCTTGGGGAAACAATGTAGATGGTAGTGCATCGCGAACGTCTCGATCAGAAATGATTCCGATTACTTCTGAATCATCATTAATAATTGGAATATGACGGACTTCACCTTTGCGAAAAATCGTAATCGCTTCACCAATTGTATTTTCTTTCTTTAAAGTAACGTTTGAACTGCGCATAATATCTTGAATAAGCATGTTATAGAATCCTACCTTTCGAGATTAGAAGTCAGTTAGTACATATATCTTTGTAAGAAACGTAGAGCGTCAAAAGCTTGGATGTCTTCGGTTGTAACTCGCTTTCCAATTCTAACCATTAAACAGTTTGCAGGATGCGAGCAAATCTCGGGGTCATCAGTTGCAAATTGAATAAGGCCTCCTGCATTCATCATCTTTTCCATCATTTTACGATAATCCCATACACTAAGGCCGGTTCCTTTTAAGTCCCAATGCCAGTAATATTCTGTTGTAATAATGATATAATCTTCCATTGCATCATCCATCATTGAAATCATTAACATATTTTTGGCTACAGAAAACCCTCTAAATTCGGGGATTACTTCGATTGCGCCAAGTTCTATCAAATTTTCTAAAGTTGTTTGTGACCATCTTTCAAGTGGATCAGGATATAAATATGTTACATATCCTACGATTGTTTGATCATACCTTGCGATGATAATTCTTGCTTCTGGTAAACTTGCAATTTCAACAACCGCTTTATGTTGTTGCTTTGGTGGCCTAAAAGAAGTTAAATTCTCATGAAACTCATATGTTTCAAGTAGTGCAGATTCAACTGGGCCTTCTATGATTAACTCACCTTTATCTGTAAGAATTTTCTTTGAAAAATACTTTTTTGGGTGATCCAATTAAACTCACTCCCTAGGAAAACACCTTTTTTCTTATCATACTAAAAATTATGCAGTAATAGATACAGGAAAAACATCATAATGTGTCTAATTATTTAAAAGTAGATAATATAGTAAATATACTGAAAATTAAGTTTACTAAAGGTATAATACTTATATACATAATCGAGGAGGGATTTTAATGAAAGTGGAAGCGCTTCCTGTGAAAAATGGTCAGTTTAATTTAACGAATTATGAAGAGAGTTATCAAAACTTTGATTGGAAAGACGTAGAAAAAGAGTTATCTTTTCATACTACACAAAAGTTTAATGTAGCATATGAGGCGATTGATCGTCATGCAAATTCCCACCGTAAAGATAAGATTGCTTTGTATTATAAAGACGACGAGCGTAATGAAAAATATACATTTGGAGAAATGAAAACCAATTCTGATAAAGCTGCAAATGTGTTGAAACAATACGGTGATATTGAGAAGGGCGACCGCGTATTTATTTTCATGCCACGTCAGCCCGAATTATATTTTGCATTACTTGGTGCTTTGAAATTAGGTGCAATTGTAGGGCCTTTATTTGAAGCATTTATGGAAGGTGCTGTAAAGGATCGTTTAGAAGACAGTGAAGCAAAAGTTATTATTACAACGCCAGCTTTATTATCTCGTGTACCAATCAATGATTTACCTGCATTGAAAACGATATTCCTTGTAGGAAATGATGTTAACGAAGGCGGTAAATTTGTTGATTTCACGACTCGTTTTAAGGAAGCAAATGCAGACTTTGACATTACATGGTTAAACCGTGATGACGGATTGATTTTACACTATACATCAGGGTCAACTGGAAAACCAAAGGGCGTACTTCACGTGCAGCAAGCGATGATTCAGCATTATCAAACTGGTAAATGGGTATTAGATATTAAAGAAGATGATATTTATTGGTGTACAGCTGATCCAGGTTGGGTAACAGGTACATCTTATGGGATTTTCGGCCCATGGTTAAATGGTGCATCAAATGTAGTATTGGGTGGTAGATTTAGCCCTGATACTTGGTATGAAACGATTCAAAACTTTGGTGTCACAATTTGGTATAGTGCTCCGACTGCGTTCCGTATGTTAATGGGTGCAGGTGAGGATGTTCTTAAAAAATATAATTTAAGTTCATTACGTCATATTTTAAGTGTAGGAGAGCCATTAAACCCTGAGGTAGTACGTTGGGGGGCAAAGGTGTTCGACTTACGTATTCATGATACATGGTGGATGACAGAAACAGGTGCGCAGTTGATTTGTAATTACCCGTGTATGCCGATTCGACCAGGCTCAATGGGAAAACCATTACCAGGAGTTGTGGCAGCAATCGTGGATAATAACGGTAAAGAGGTTGCGCCATATACGATGGGGAATCTAGCGATTAAAAAAGGTTGGCCATCAATGATGCATACGATTTGGAATAATGAGGCAAAATTCCAATCTTACTTTTTAAACGATGACTGGTATGTATCGGGTGATTCAGCTTACATGGATGAGGATGGATATTTCTGGTTCCAAGGACGTGTTGATGATGTGATCATGACGTCGGGTGAGCGTGTAGGACCATTTGAAGTTGAAAGTAAACTTGTTGAACACCCAGCTATTGCAGAAGCTGGCGTTATTGGTATACCAGATCCAGTTCGTGGAGAAATTATAAAAGCCTTTGTTGCGCTTCGTGATGGTTATGTGGCTACAGATGAGCTAAAAGAAGAAATTCGAAACTTTGTCAAAGTTGGCTTAGCGGCTCATGCTGCACCAAGACAAATTGAATTCCGAGATAAACTACCAAAAACACGTAGTGGTAAAATCATGCGTAGGGTGTTAAAAGCATGGGAATTAAACCTACCTACAGGTGATTTATCAACGATGGAAGACTAAACAAAATGATTTAGAAGGAAACTCTTTTTTAGGATGTTTCCTTCTTTTTTTTTAATAAAAACCCCATTTAAAGAACAATTTTCTACAATATTGAATAATTTAATATAGAAAAATTGTAAAAACCTATTTGACTTACTAGAATTATATGTGTTATAAATGTTTCATAACATTTTAATAGTGAGCGTTGAAAGGTTTAGTAGTGTGAATGGAATTGTCTCAGAGAGCTAATGGTTGGTGAGAATTAGCACAAACATTGACATGAATTACACCCTGGAGCATTCTTTTTCGACATTTGTTATACATAACAAACTAGGATTAGAACGGTTAACGGCCGTTAATTGTATGAGAGGTAGTCTAATGTATTTAGCTGCAACTAGGGTGGTACCGCGATTTTAATTATTCGTCCCTACTGTTTAACAGTAGGGACTTTTTATTTTGTTTTGAAAAATGATGATTTTATGGATAGAGAGGATTGATTAAAAGTGACAACGATTTTACAAGATTTAGAATTTCGTGGATTAATTAATCAAATGACTGACGAAGAAGGATTACAAAAATTACTTAATGAAGAATCGGTTTCTTTATATTGTGGTTTTGACCCGACAGGCGATAGCTTACACATCGGTCATTTATTACCTGTTTTAATGCTTAAGAGATTCCAAGTTGCTGGACATAAACCGATTGGTGTTGTTGGTGGAGCAACTGGTATGATTGGTGACCCAAGTGGTAAAAAAGCAGAACGTACATTAAATACAACAGAAACAGTTCAAATGTACAGTGAACGAATTCGTACACAACTTTTACCTTTCTTAAGCTTCGAAGGCGAAAATGCAGCTAAAGTTGTAAACAACTTTGATTGGACAGGCGATTTAGATGTTATTACATTCCTACGAGATATCGGGAAAAACTTTGGTTTAAATTACATGCTTGCTAAAGATTCAGTAGCATCACGTTTAGATGCAGGTATTTCATTTACTGAGTTTAGCTACATGATTTTACAATCTTATGATTTCTTAAAATTATACCAAGACCATAATTGTAAACTTCAAATTGGTGGAAGTGATCAATGGGGTAATATTACTGCAGGTATGGAATTGATTCGAAAAACTGAAGAAGATTCAAAAGCATTTGGCTTAACTGTACCTTTAGTAACAAAAGCTGATGGTTCAAAATTCGGTAAAACAGAAGGTGGAGCTGTATGGTTAGATCCAGAAAAAACGACTCCATATGAATTTTACCAATTCTGGATTAACACTGACGATCGAGATGTTGTTAAATACTTAAAATACTTTACTTTCTTATCGAAAGAAGAAATTTTAGAGTTAGAAAAACAATTTAATGAAGCACCAGAGCAACGTGTAGCTCAAAAAGCATTAGCTGCTGAAGTGACTAAATTAGTTCATGGTGAAAAAGCACTTGATCAGGCAATTAAAATTACAGAAGCATTATTTAGTGGATCTGTAAAAGAATTAACAGCTGATGAAATCAAACAAGGTTTCAAAGATGTTCCGTCATTTGCATTAAATGAAACAGAAATGGGATTAGTTGATTTATTAGTAGCTGCTAAAATTTCACCATCTAAACGACAAGCACGAGAAGATGTGCAAAACGGTGCAGTGTACGTAAATGGCGATCGTACACAAGATGTTGCAAAAGTTTTATCTAAGCTTGATGCAATTGAAGAGCAATTTATTATAATCCGTCGTGGTAAAAAGAAATACCACTTAATTACATTATCATAATGAATAAACAGTGAACGAAAAAGCAGTAGTATGATTGTCACTAGTTACAGAGAGCGAGTGGTCGGTGTGAACTCGTCTAAACAATCAACGAATTACATTTCGGGAGTTTTCTTTTCGTAGTTAGAGATTCTAATGAAGGGAAGAACGTAAGTCTACGTTACAGATATCGAGTGATAAAGGAAATACTTTTAAGTTGATTTAAAGTGAATTTTCTTTATAACTAGGGTGGTAACGCGATCGAGGTCGTCCCTATTTTTATAGGGATAACCTCGATTTTTATTTTTTAGGCTCTGTTAATATTAATTGTTTGATTTTAGATAAATATATTAAGAGCATGAAAAGAGAATAGCCGGTTCGAGAGTAATTGGAATGGAAGGTGCGAAGACTCCTATGGGAGATGCGGGAAACTTGAGACCCCGTAGGCTTGCCGAGAAGGCTCAAGTCACGCCCCATGGAAAGCGAAGTACCTGGAATGGAAATCAGCATTCTTTTTTACCAGAGCCATTTTTTAAAAAAGGGGGATAATTCATGGAAATGATTCTAACTAAAGATTACGGAATATTGGCAAAATTAAACGAAAGTGTACAGAATTTGCATGCTGAACTCTTTCCAGAGCAATTTAAAATTCACAATATAGATGAAGTAACTGAGTTTTTTAAAGAAGTAGTAAATCAACCGAATCATTTATTTTTATTGATAAAAGATGAAGAAGATTTTGTCGGGTATGCATGGATAGAAATAAAAAATTCTCAAGAAACTCCATTTAAAAAGGCTTTCCGTAGCATTTATGTTCACCAAATAAATATTGTAGAAGGTGAAAGAAACAAAGGATATGGCTCTTTTATCATTCATAAAATAGCAGGTTTTGCTCGTGAACATCAAATGAACAGGATTGAATTGGATTACTGGACGGATAACAGAATCGCAAAGAATTTTTATGAAAAATTAGGATTTAAAAAATTTAGAGAACATGTATTTATGGAAATTTAAATATTACAAATAATGAGGAGATACGCGTCATGAAAAACATAGAATTAATATCAATCATAGGATTATTCACACTGATTATGTCTAGTTGTCTAGTTATATTAAAAACGGAACCACACATTCCTTTATTACTATGTGTAGTAAGTTTAGCTATTTTTGGAGTTGCGAAAGGGATTAAATGGGAGCAAATTGAAAATGGTATGAAAAAAGGGATACAAAATGGTCTTTCACCTACATTAATTTTAATGATGATCGGACTATTAATTGGTTCTTGGATGTTAAGTGGAACAGTTCCAACACTACTTTTTTACGGGATTTCAGTACTTTCGGCTAAATGGTTTGCAATTAGTGCAATTTTTATAACGATTATTGTAGCTAGCTTTACAGGTAGTACATTTACTACGATTGGAACAGTAGGTGTAGCTTTAATGGGGATCGCTCATATCATGGGTGTTTCTCCAGCAATTGCAGCAGGTGCAATTATATGTGGTGCATGCTTCGGGGATAAAATGTCACCAATTTCAGATACAACAAATTTCGTACCAAGTATTTTGGGAATAAAAGTTAATGAACATATTCGTCATATGGCATTCACAACAATTCCAGCTTTAATTGTAACGATAATATTGTTTTTAATGATTGGGATGGGGCATGGTCATTCTGATATGGCTCAAGTAAACGAAATGAAAAAAGCAATAGCTACAAGCTTTGAAATTAATCCAATTTTATTAATACCTTGTATCATTGTATTTATCATGTCATTTAAAGGCTTTTCAACTTTACCAACAATGTCTGCAGGGATCATTAGTTCAATTATTTTAGCATTTATGATCCAAAAGGGAGTATCATTAGAACAAGTATTTACGACACTTCAAAGCGGATTCCAAGTAGACACAGGGAATGAAATGTTAAACTCAATCGTAAATCGTGGTGGGTTACAGTCTATGATGTGGTCTGTTTCATTAATTTTTATTGCTCTTGCATTAGGTGGTTTATTGCAAGAACTAAGAGTGTTTGATACAGTGATTCAATCTTTAATTAATTTAAAACGAAAAGGTAATATCGTTATTGCGAGTACTTTGTCTGCAATCGGTGTGAACTTGTTAACAGGAGAACAATATCTTTCAATTTTACTGCCAGGTCAATTATTAAAGGATGTATTTATTAAAAGAAATATTCCGCTTAAAAACTTATCAAGAGCACTTGAAGATGGCGGAACATTATTCAACCCAATCGTTCCTTGGAGTGTAAGTGGTGCATTTTTTGCAGCGACATTAGGTGTTCCGGTTTTAGAATACTTACCGTTTGCATTTATCTTATTTATTACACCATTATTTAGTATCCTTGCAGCGATTATTGGAAAAAGTCTAGATGGTGAAAATGAAATGAAAGATTCTCAAAAAATTGCATAAACAAGTCCTTTCTACGTAAACTAGTTTTTGTACTAACTGGTTAGATGGAGGGAAAGAAATGAGTCATGCAGCAGGTGGTTCAAAGAAAAATCGTCCAAGTGATGCAAATCATGTAGATGCAAAAACGAAAGCTCATCAAAAAAGACTTTCGAAAGATCAACATGATCCAATGGATGAAAAATATCCAAGATAAATAAAAACTGAGGCAAACAATTTTATGGTACAACATTTAATTGTTTGCTTTTTTTAATGAAAAAGACCTCAATTTTCGATACAATATAAATTAAAATATGAAAGATTGAGGAAACCTTCAAATGGGCTTTATTAAAATGATAACTTATTTCGTTCTATTTGGAATGTCTGTCTATGTATTTTGTTTTTTATTTATCGGCATAAATAGTTATTTACAATACAAACATAAAGTGCCTAAAAATGCTGATTACATCATCGTATTAGGGGCGGGATTAAAGAAAAATAAACCAACATTAGCACTCAAGTACAGAATTGAAACGGCAGCTGATTATGCAAAAGAAAATCCGAAAACAAAAATGATCGTTTCAGGTGGACAAGGTAAGGATGAACTGATTTCAGAAGCAGAGTGCATGAAAATTGAATTAATCAAGTTGGGTATTGAAGAAAATAGAATTATAAAAGAGGATTTATCAACAAATACATATGAGAATATGAAGTTCTCTAAGAATTATATCCAAGAGAATGAAAAAGGAATTATTGTAACAAATGACTATCACTTATTCAGATCAATTAAATTAGCAAAAAAACAGGGTTTACAAATTGTTGGATTACCAGCAAAAACACCAACCGTTATTCTACCAACTGCATATATTAGAGAATGTTTATCTATTTTAAAAGCTCTATACTATGATCATATTTAATAGATTTATTAACTATATTTGTTACATTTTCAAAAAATATTGAAATAATAGGTTCATATGTGTTATTGTCCGTTACTTTTTTTCTAATTTTACATTTTATATTATATGGACAAAGCTTGTCCAAATAATATAATAGGAGAGATAGAATTGGGTACAAAAATTTTATCGACTGGTGTATTAAGAAGACATTCTGACACATCATTTGTAACAGTAGAAGCAATGAATGCTGATCCAGATAGCTTTCGTTCAGTAACGGTTCAAATTTTCGATTGGTCTTCAGGTTCACCAGTCATTCTACCAATGATGGATCCATCTACAATTTTAATTCCACCAAGTCAATATCGTACGTTTAGATCACTTGCACTACCACCAACTGTTTTTGCATATGAAGTAAGAATTGTTCATCCGAAAGACAAGGACGTAGTAGTGAGTACTTTTGGATTAAGTGCTCTTGATTTTGATCCACAAACTGGTAATAATGCGGTACAACATGATTTAGCAAGATTAAGCTTAAAGTAACAGTAGTATTACCTTCATTAAAAACACCTCTCTTTTTGGCTCTCGATTATTCGAGGCCTTTTTTGTTAGTCCTATAGTTCCAAAAAATTATCGAGTTTAGGCTTGATCCAAAGCCAATTCACGCCCGCTTTTTGTACCATGGAAATGAAGCTTAGTATTAATAAATAAAATTGTAAAATATTACTAAAAAATAAAATAGGTCAAAAGTATAATTCTTATCAAAAGAAGGTCAATATGATATTAGTGGTGGTCTTGGTAAAATTTTGCAAAGGATCTTCAATTGAGGATCCTTTTTTTATCATTATAAAAAATAGCCTTCATTGCAAATAACCAAGTATATTCCAGCTAATTCAATAAATAGGGCATATTACACTTAAAACCTCAAATAGAAAAATGTACCTTGCATAGTAGGTACATTTTTGCTTTCATACTTTCACACTAGAAATTCAGAACCAATACTTTTTGGAAGTGTCAGTTTTGAACTATTTATTTAAAAGAAAAAATTAATTTTCTACTTCACCATCTATTTCAATGGAATCAAGGTTTAAATTTTGTTCATCTGAATTTAAATGGCTTTCTTCGATAGGAATTTGACTATCATTTTCTATTTTTTGTTCATCAACTTTATTACTTTCTTGATACGGATTATTAAAATAATTGTTAATTGAAATATTGACTATAATACTGTCTATTCTATGGTTAATTTGAATGCCTTCTGTAGAACTGCTATCAGTCTTAATGCTATTAGGGATACAATGATCAGAAGCACTGTCTTCATTTAAACTTTCATCTGTAGAATTGCTATCAGTAGAGACAATATTATCAGAAGTACTGTCTTCATTTAAACTTTCATCTGTAGAATTGCTATCAGTAGAGGCACTATTTTCAGTAGTACTGTCTTCATTTAAACTTTCATCTGTAGAATTGTTATCAGTAGAGACACTATGATCAGAAGTACTGTTTTCATTTAAACTACCTTCTGTAGAGTTGCTATCAGTAATTCTTTTATGAGAGATACTATCTTCAGAAGAATTACTTTCGTTGAATTCGCTGTTAATAAAACTAGGTTTATTTAAGCTATTGTCATCTTTACTGCCGTTATATGCAAGTTTAGCATTTTCAATAATTTTATAAAATGGTATGTTTTTTCTTCTTGGATCAAAAGGTGACATAATATTTATTACCTCTTTCTTTTTTTATAAAGGCTTCTTCTTAAAGAATTTATGAGGGCACTGCGATGGATTTTGTTATGCTAGTTAGATTGTGTAACATTGCCCGTCCTCATTTTATGTGTGTATATTGGAATGGTAATCAACTATTTTTATTCTTAGAAACGAATCTTTGGAAATAGCCTGCACAACCAATATATGTGGACAAACATTATATTGCATATGCATTAAGCCCAAATACTTTTACAAAATGAAAGAGGTTTCAATTGATTAATGTGTCTTTATTTAATGATATATTTGCGTTCTTTTCCTAACACATATGAAAAGTAAAATGGAGATGTTTTTTTATGGGATAGAAATGATCATGTTCAAACGGGATAAAATAAAAAACCTCTAGAATTGTTGATAAATCAACATTTCTAGAGGTTTTTGTATCGCTTCTAAGAAGCGAAGTTATTAACGGTTGTAGAATTCAACGATAAGAGCTTCGTTGATTTCAGCAGGTAATTCAGAACGCTCTGGTAAGCGGTTGAAAGTACCTTCTAATTTGTCAGCGTTGAAAGTGATGTACTCAGGTACAAAGTTGTTAACTTCAACAGCTTCTTTAACTACAGCTAAGTTTT
>Ga0102589_1005779_pt1 | contig 10578 bp, 11 predicted proteins | sample AraplaMF_Col_mLB_FD_76858 | JGI IMG/M metagenome (GOLD analysis project Ga0102589, IMG submission 76858) | Arabidopsis root microbial communities from the University of North Carolina, USA - plate scrape MF_Col_mLB | ecosystem: Host-associated > Plants > Roots > Endosphere | place: USA... | reverse complement strand
AAAATTGTATATTGAAAATAAAAATGAACAGATGAAAGCTGTAAAAAAGAAGATAAAGAAAACCAAGTCAGATTTGACAGTGCTGAATAAAATAAAAACATCGTTTATCAAAGGGAAGCCAACGTTCAATAAAACGTCCAAAGAACAACAAAGGGGACAATATTTTGTTGTGCAATTTAAAGAGAAAACAGATATTTACTATCATGCCTATCAATTTGAGCATGAATATTTAGATGTACGTATTCAAACACTTCGTTCTCGTTTAGGTAGCCTTGCATTTCGGCTAGATAGACTACAAAAACTACTTCATAGTTTAAAAAATAATGTTGCTTCTGTTGTATTTGGGAGTAAAAAATTATTCAAAGCACAACATACTGTAGATACTTATGTTCAAAATCATACACTTTGGGTGCAGGATTTTGAAAAAGCTCGTTACAATCAAATGTTGATTTCAGGTCGAAAAGACGCGAAATCAGGAAACTTTGTTTTTACATATAATACGGAATCACAATCTTTACACTTTACAACCCCAAACAGTGTTGCAGTTGAAATTCCCAACCTTACATTTCCGTATGGACAAGAACAAGTGAATGCAGCTGTACAAAATCAATGGAATTGCAAAGATAAAAAGAAGGCAGGAAAACCAATCAGTTGGGCAATTGAAGATCACGGGGAGTATTACATTTTTAAATGTTTAATAGATATTAAAGAGAACCAAAATAAAAACTTCAGCAAGTCCGATGGTGTCATTGGAGTAGACTGCAATTTTGATCACTTTGCTTGGTCAAATATCAATAAACAAGGACAACTCATACAAACGGGTGTATTATCCTTTGATATTTTAGGGAAAACATCAGAACAAATTACGAAAATGATGGAAGCAGAAGCTATTGCATTCGTTGATATTGCTGTAAAAGCAAATAAACCGATCGTTGTAGAAAAACTAAACACAACAAAAGCAAAGGTTAAGAACCCTTATGGCAACAAAAAAGCAAATATGATGATGAGCATGTTTGCTTATAAAAAGATGATTTCAGCTATGAAAAGTCGTGCTGAGAAGATGGGTGTAGCGGTATTTGATGTGAATCCAGCGTACACTTCTCAAATTGGTAAAATCAAATATATGAAACGTCTTGGTATCAGCATTCACCAAACAGCTTCTTATGTCATTGCTAGAAGAGCAATGGGGTTTAAAGAAAAACTTCCACCAATTTTGTATTCCCTATTACCGGAGAAGATGGTAGGTCTGCATCATTGGGCGCAATGGAAGTGGCTGTCTGGCATCCTGTCTGATTTGCGTGTTCACACATTCTATCAGATGGTGCTTTCGAACCATAACAAGATTCGTTCTGCGAATGAACTTTTTCCTCCAGGGGCTCTTACCGACTTGGAAGTAAAAGGCTTGTCTAAGTTTGAAGGCAGAAAAACCATACCTTGTTGAATGGGTATGGTCTACTAAGCATTTTGTCTTAGTTGTCCCTTTGGGGAATCCCCCTTCCTCAAAAATTCGTTAGGATTTTAGGTGGGCGTAGTTCAATTTAATATCAAGGTCGTGGACAATGCGATGCGCATATCTTAAAGCTTGCGTATCATGATGTTTCACTGCAATATCATGTAACTTCCCAACTCGTTCCAAGCCATCTTTCAATCCACCCTCAGACAAAGAAGCAGCTTCCTTCAACGTAACCGCAATTAATTCAAAAAAACTTCTAGACTCCTTCCATAATGGGCTATTCACATCTTCATATTCCTCATACTTCTCCCAGCCCGTTATATTATTTAAATCACTATGTATCGCTGTTATTTTTTACGGAACACTCTTTGGAAGATCCTCTTCTTTTACTTGTTCAGCTTTCACAACCTTACTTTCTTGTTGATCCGTCTTATAAAGTGAAACTTTAATCAGTGGAGGTTTTTTTCATCCCCCACTGATTATTAGTTGAACCAATCGGGCTTTTACGGGCAGTTTATCTCCCACTTAACTTCCTCGCTTTTCTCTGAATCTTGAGGTGGGAGTATTACTACCCGTTAATGCGGAATAAAACAACTGGAAGCCACCAAATATTACTCCTACTAAAACAAGACCTCAAGCAACAAACACAATACCCTTTTTAAACATGATGCTCCCCCTATACATCAATCTCTCATTTCTCTCATCACATCACAATTTTCTGAATATAACTTTTCCTACATTATCATGAAGAGCACATATATTGATAGAAAATGAAAAATAACACCATTCTAGTTATTATTTGTAATATTATAAATAAAAAGTCTTGTAGAGTTCCTATCATTTCATTTATAATAGAAACCATAAAATAACAACGATGTTTATCCATCATTATTTCATCATGATCCCGTAGCTCAGCAGGGAGAGCGCCACCTTGACAGGGTGGAGGTCGCTGGTTCGAACCCAGTCGGGATCATAGCGAAACCCCTTGATTTTCAAGGGGTTTTCTAATGTACAACAGTTTAACCAAAAGGATGAAACAGTACTTTTGAGGCAGAAATGGGGCAGAAAAAATGCCTGTCACTGCCTGGAGTACCGAAAGTTCGATCAATTACCAGGAGTACAGGCATTTTATTTAACTATTTAATATGCATAGGAATTACTCTTTGTCCAAATACCTACACTCTTAATTTCTTTATACTCAGGTTTCCACATAGCATCTTCAATAGTATTCTCAGATACATTCATGGTGTTTCCTTCCTTCTATCTTAAAATAGCTATTCCGACAATACTGCAACCATGTTAATAAATTTTTCCTTATCCCACTAGTTTTTTTAACTTAATGACCCTTTTTTGTAACTAAACAAAGTAGACGGTGAAACCGCTGACTGCCTTTTCCTTGTTTTATTTTCGAATTGGCTTAAAAGCTTCAGCAGCATGATGGCCAGGATAACAGTAGATTTTTACTTTATTGTCATGCTGCCCCTGCAATTGATTTTTCAGCTTTTTTCTTTTCGGACATTTTAAATGCATAACTAACAATAATCGGACAGACTATTGCAGATATTACACATGCTGCTGCAACTTGTGCAGTAGCTCCTGGTGCTATTGAAGCTAAGGTTGGATCTGCTGCTGCAACAACAGCTGGTGTAGCTACAGCATTTCCGGCAGTTGACCCTGTTGCTAAACCAACGATAGGATTTTCCTTAAATAACTTCAAAAGTACGTAAGCTCCAATTCCAGTGAATGCAGCTACTAATCCTAGTAATATGCCAGGACCTCCCGCTTTTATAATAGTTGAAAGATTCATTCCTGCACCTAATGGGAATGAGAAGAATGGAATTAATAATAATTTACTGCTTCCAAGGAACTTTCTCATATCAGAATCAATATTTCCTAAAATCATTCCTATTACTATTGGAATTAATACTCCTACAAGTGTTTGAAAAGGAATTGTGGCAAGGCCGGATGCACCTAATGCAACTAATGTGAAAAATGGACCATCTTTTAAAGAAAATACAGCATATGCGCCTACATCAGTTTCGTCACCATACGATGAAGCAAGAGATGCATATAATCCACCATTAGCATTTAATAACGCTGCAAGGATGGCTAATGGTGATAATCCTAGTACTCCAGCAGGCCCAAAAATCATTGCTACAGTTAAACCTATACCAGCACCTATTATAAATTTTCCTGTTAATAATATTGCGCCTTTTTTTATTGCCTTTGGTGCTAATTTGAAATTAATTTGTGAACCAATTAAAAACATAAAACATGCCAAAATGGTAGATGATGCTTCTTTACTGAATAATGCCGTTGTAAAACTTCCAATTTTTAAAAATTCCGGAAAAAATGTGTTCGTTAATACTCCTAAAAAAAGTGGAACAACCATCAGACCACCCGGAATTTTATCAAGCGTTTTCTTAATTGGAATTTGCATTTTTAGCCCTCCTAAAGTAGTTTTTATAACCTCGAAAGGAACCCGTTATTTTACCAATCATTCCAATAATCGGAGAAAGTGGTTCCAATTTTCTTGCATCTTGTACTATGTTTTAATCTCCCTTTGCTTTGTTACCTGTCTATCATATTCAGAAAGAGAGCGTTTTCATAGTTTATGAAATTTTAATAACCATTTTTGTAAATAAAAAAAGTAAGCAGTTTCAAAAACTGCTTACTTTTTTATTAGGTGTTCCTTATATTGGTTATATTCATGCTGATATACAGACCGTCCCATTGTTCCATAGATGACTTTGACTTCAAGTATTCCTAAATCCTTTAGGAAGTTAAGGTACTTTCTTGCTGAAACCTTTGAAATGCCTACAACATATGTTATTTGAGGGGATAATCTTAATTTTCATACGTGGCATATTTTTAACAAATGTATGTAGTTATTTCACTATTTTCTTATATTTTTATAAAATCGTACTTTTATTCAGTTAGCCCCTCATTTACAATGGAGAGATTAATCAATAAGTATTAGATTTTATTGTTTTTATGTTTAAATGCTCGATTAGCATTAAGCTTCTCTATATTCGTTTATGTTATATATGTTTTAGCTTAAGGTTAATCCAAAATCTAAAATTTTCCTACCTTGAAAATTTCTAACCTACGCTTAATAGTGTTAATTAAACTGACGCTTTTTTAATTTACAATCTAATACTATAGACTCCCTGTTGTATTATCATCTAAACATTGAGAAACATGAATAAATTTACGCTTCTGATAATTCATTGGTTTGGAAGTAAATCTACTTTTATCTGTATGTACCCAATACGTATTTGGATTTGTTTGATACTCTCCACGTTCAACCACAAAATTCTCAGGTATACAACCGATTAGACCAAATTTTTCAAGTGCATCCAACGACTTGCCAATTGTCTCTATTGTTAGCCCATCAAACATTTTCGTTGTTCAGTCCTTTTTTGGATAAAATTAAATAAAAAAGAACGCCCCCCTAAGACCGAAGCATAGGTAAGCGTCCTATGTTTTTAATAAATCAACCTGTATCACCATCAGCTAATCCTTGTATGATATTAATAGCTGTTTGAGTATTAACTGAAGTATGTGTGCCTATCGTTACAAGTGTAATCAATAGCACTCCTAATAATACTTTCTTCACTTTAGCGCCTCCTTTTTAAAAATTTCTTTTTTCGCTTCATAACTTAAGTAGAAATATTTACTTCCTTGTTCAAAGTTTCCTTCGCTATGAAATTGGACTGCTAATGCTTCCATGTATTCTTGAACATACTCCCATAATCTTTCGTTTCTAAAGTAGTCCATTCCTGCTAACACAGCTTGTTCTAATTTTTCGGCAGTAACTTTTTTATTTATTTCTCTTAGAATTGCAAAACGGTATTGATATTCTTGATTTCCTAATTCATTGCAGATAGTTAAACCTTTTTCAATGAGTTGAGATGCAATTTCTTCTTCATCTAGCTTGACATGTTCCTTTGCTTTGACAAAAATGGCTTTGTAATGATGAGATTTCTTTTCAACAACTTCTGAAAGGTATCGAATTGCCGAACTAGAAAGATTCTGACTCGCATACATGAAGCCTAAATTATACCGAACTAGTAAGATTGCTTTCTCATTCTTTTGCTTTTGGAATATATCCATTGCAGTAACAAAGTATTCTTCAGCTAGTTCAAACTCTCTTAGATGCGTACAAGCTAATCCTAATAAATTATTACAATAAGCTGTCTTTAATTCATAGCTTTCATGTTTAGAAAATATGTCCCTAGCTTTTGTACCATGTTTAATGGCCAAAAGTGCTTGATAAATATGGTAATGATATGTTGCTAAGTTATAATGAAATTCCGCTTTTTCAAGTTCATTAGGAATGTGTTTAAGTAAAATTTCTGCTTTATCATAATGTTCTTTAGCAAGGTTATAATTACCGATTGCGTTAGAATGAATAGCCTTATAAAAATGGTAGTAGTAAGATAAAAAGTTATCTGTCGGAATATCAAAAGATTCAATTTTATCAAAGCTATTTTTTGAAATACTTAAATTATCCACTAAATATTTATAACCAAAATCTAAAAGGTGATAGTAGAATAACAAGTTTGAGTCTGCTTCGTTATTGTGAATGATAGAATTAATTTCTTCTTTTAAACAATGGGCATTATCTATATTACGTGAACGTATTTCTTGGTACCATTCGTTAAGTAGTTTTGAAATTTGTTCATTCCCCTTTATTAGAACGTCCATGACATCCCCTCCCTTTTTGAATATTCTTATAAATAATAATAGCAAGAATAGAATTTAATGGAAATTCAAATTTAATATTTCTCAACATTTGTTTAACAATTTTATTTTGAAAAAAGTTTAATTAAAACTCATTTAAAATTCTTTAATCGAGAATGAGCAAAGCGATATGATTTTTTTATAAACAATGCAACTTTATTTTAAACCTACAGTAGATAGCTATCGTGTTTATAACTCCTCAATCCTTGAATTATTTCCGCTCCGTCTTAATAGCAATAATACATGGAAATATACAATCGCTGGTAGGATCCCGTAGAGAGAATACCCTATTAACCCGCTCTCTATAAAATAACTCCAAACATTGAGTACATAAGTAATTAAATCAAATATGCTTTTTTAGAAGAATAACACTTATTTAAGATTTTGTTCGTAGCCCAATCGACTAACAGAGAGTATGGTATTCCGATAAACGTGAATATGGGGATAGTATAAAATAATGTAATTATAGAAAAAAGTATAGGTGAAAAATCATATATATCTGAGTTCTTTTCTAATTGTCCCCCTAATAGTTTGATCAATACGTTAGTGCAAGCAACAAACACTGTTTTGGGGACACCAATTGTTAATGACTATAATACCAGCATCAGGGATTGTACATTTTCTAGAACGCAATATATTCAAAGAGAAATTAGCCCCGGTAACTTTGCCCGTTCTTCAACAGCAACAGGCTATTTAAATGACCAGATTGTCACCCAAGGGAATCAATTTTTTCCAGATGAATTTGGGGTTGGGGGAAGAAAGTTGGTCATCTTAGCTAAATCAACTGTCAACAAAGTGTTGTTTGTGGATAAAAATGGAACCCCTACTGCAGTTGGGGTAGAATATGTCAAAGACGGGGTTTCCTACAAAAATTTTGCCCGCAAAGGTGTCATCCTCTCAGCTGGATTTTTCTCCTCGCTCATTCTCCAGCGTTCAGGGATTGGTGCCTCGGACGATTCAAAAAGGGGTTGTCGATGGATTCCTCAATGTGTTTGGTATTAAAAATCTTAAGGTTGCCGATTTGTCCATTTCGCCTATTTTACCGGATGGGCAGCCGTCCGCCGCTACTCAGATGATCGGACTCAATGCGGTGCAGTTTATTCAAGGGGATAGCTCTTCATATGTAATGACAGATAAGGAACTTGAAGATTATAGAAATAAGTTTATATAATTACTGAAATCTTAGCCAGGATCATAACTACAAAAACCGTGTCAAATTAACGTTTGATGCGGTTTTTATTTATTTGCTCGCATATTCGTTCAAGCACTAAACATATACCACCATATCTCCCTATAAATTACGACATTTTATTGAAATTAAATATTGTACTCATCAATTCATAGTATCGACAATAATATAGTACCTTGCAAAATACACTAGTTAATGGTATATTTGGAAATAATTGAATATCCATTAAGTGGAATTATTATTGATGAGAAATCCCGTATAAAAAGGTGTGTTAGAACAAATAGCTTTATGATTCATATGGTTATTCATTAGCTAAACGTACTTCTAGATCTAAAGGTTCTCTCTGCCTCTACTAAGAAGATTCGTTAATGATAGTTGTTCTCTTAACTTATATTCAAGAATCTCGTGAAGGACCTACAAGAGAATATTATTCTATAACCGAAAACTGAGAAGAACGGTTAAAATTCTCGGATGTGATTAATCATTTTATAAAGGAAAGTGATTTTAATGAACAAAAGTGAATTTTTAAAAAAACTCAGCTCTTCCCTAAAGAATATGCCAAATTCAGAAAAAGAAGATATTATCTCAGAATATGAAACTCATTTTATCAGTGGTAAACAAGATGGGAAATCTGAAGAAGAAATTTCTAAAAATCTAGGAAATCCTAAAACGATCGCTACAGAACTTAATGTTACATATGTAATAAACAATGCTGATAATAAACGAAGCCTCAAAAATATTATAACAGCAATATTTTCTGTTATGAGCTTAAGTTTTTTGAACTTGATATTTATCATTATCGCCTTCTTCTTGTTACTCTTGTTATCGCCAATTCTCATAGCGCTCATAATTGCCACTCCATTACTCATGGTATCACCTATCCTTTTAATCGTAGTAGGATTTATGTAAGGATTTCATCAAATCCATTCTTCTGATGTTTATAGTGTATTTGTAGGTTTTCTCATTGGTTTAACAATTGGTGGAGTATCTTACTTTGCAATAAAACATTTATACTCACTTTTAGTAAAGTATTTGAAATGGAATTTAGCCATTTTACAAAGGCATTAATTAAATTGGGCAAAAAGGAGATTAAAATGAAAAAACATACTTTATATTTATTAATACCGCTAACTTTTGCATTTATGTCTGCTTGTTCACACGATACACAATCTAATGAAGCAAATGATTCACGATATGATAAATTAAGCAATGCACAATCTATTAAAGATGTTACTATTGAAATTCCCGAAAATATATTCAACTCTCAGAAAAAGAATGAAAATATTAATGAAGATGAAATGAAACAAAGTATTAAAAATTATTTGGATTATAGTTATGCGTTAACTGAAAACATCGTTCCACTTTCTTCAACAACTTCTGATGAGAATTTTACTGAATCCGATCGAGAAAAATCAGAAAAACTAATGGATCTAGCGAAAAAAAATGATGCGAATTTCCATGATTTTATTAGCAATAATAATATACCTAATGATTATCAAAAACCTTCAAAGGAAATCTATGACTATATTTCCTCATCTACAGCACTTTTATCAGAAATGGAACAGGAAATAAAGAAATTCTCGGAAAATGGTAACGTGTTAAAGACAGATTTTTCATTTACAAAGCGCTTTACTAAAGTTAATGGTAGGAAACAAAAGGAAATCGAGAAGTTTTTGAACGAAAAAAATATTAAAACTATATATTTCAATAAATAATGATATATCCCTTTCAAAATAGTCATAAAAAAAGGCTATTTTGAAGGGGATTTCTATGGAAGGACTATAAAGTGAAACTTTAATCAGTGTTTTATAAGGAAGTCATTATCTATATTAGATCGGAGGAATTAAAACGTATATGGAACAAAAAATACTTGAATTACTTAACGAAATATATTCAGTGAATTTTATTAAAGTAGAACCAGTAACAAATGAAATGTATCGGTGTATTGCCAAACAAGGTAACTTCTTCGCTAGAATAACGAACTATAAAACATATGAGGAACAGTTAGAAGAGGTTAACTATACAAATTTTTTATATAATGAAGGATTTGGAGTCCCGCTATGCATATCTTCCTTAAACGGTAAATTAGTAGAAAAGATAACACTTGATAATGACGTTTTAACTGTTTTATATAATGAAGCTTCTGGTGTACACTTACCAAAAAATCAATGGAATGCCAATGTATTAACAGAATTAGGTCGGCAAATTGGTAGATTACATCGTTTATCAAAGAAATTTGAAAGTTTAACGCCGACTAAATATATAAACGATTGGCATGATAATGAGGAATATCATTTTCATAAATATATCCCTAAAGAAGAAAGCACTATTAGAGAAATGGCACATAATGTGTTATCTACAATAAAAAATTTACCAAAATGTCATTCTACATACGGTTTACTGCACGGGGATTTATGGTTAGAAAACATATTAGTAGATAGCGATTCGAAATTGACAATGGTTGATTTTCAAGATTGTGAAAAGCATTATTATATATTTGATTTAGCCGTTCCAATCTATAGTGCGTTGGAGTATTCATTTGTAGGAAATGGCAACATAGTTGACTATGGGCGTTCGATTACGAAAGCGATAATCGACGGATATCAAGAGGAAAATGATATATCTTCAGAGATGTTAGAACAACTGTCTCTATTTATTAAATTAAAGGAAATATTTGAATATAGCTTAATGCATATGTACTGGGATAAAGAGAGATTAACTGAAGAACAAATACGAATAATGAACCATTTTAGAATAAAGATTGAACACAACTACTCTGTTCTGAATATTTAACTAACCTCTGTTGTTAAACTAAAGTACGTCAATCATATTTAGGGGCCTAGCGTAAAATTTCCTGTGGCACTTGCTGTACTTGTGTAATAAACTAAACTCAAGGTTTAAGTAATAATGGTCTATAGCTGTACGTGTAAAACCTTTCCTAGCAATTAAAAAAATATAATTATGAATTTAACGATAATGTTCTCTCAATACAAGTGCAAAACGGAACAAGAAAAATACACCGCATGTAGATGGAATCTATTTAGGGGATAAAGTGAAAGTATTGGGACAAGTAGGATTTGTGACAGGATTTACAGGAAAAATGGTATACGTACAAGATATAGATGGACACTATATACAAAATCCTACTAAATCTTATAAACAAGTGAAGAGATTAGAGATAGAACGTATA